>Ga0075424_100006414_pt1 | contig 11328 bp, 10 predicted proteins | sample SoiMethybrSBSTD3_FD_75301 | JGI IMG/M metagenome (GOLD analysis project Ga0075424, IMG submission 75301) | Bulk soil microbial communities from a Populus tree surrounding site in Tennessee, USA - Soil MetaG P. TD hybrid SBSTD3 | ecosystem: Environmental > Terrestrial > Soil > Tree plantation...
CGGCGCGAATCGCGCTCAAGGTCGCGGTGTGGGGGATCTGCCTCGCGCCGCTCACGCTCCTGGCCTATCGGGCCTGGACCGACGATCTCGGCGCCAACCCCATCAGCTTCATCACCAATACGCTCGGCGACTGGACGTTGCGGATTCTGCTCGCGTCGCTCGCGATGACGCCGCTCCGCATTCTGTTCGGCCTGTCGTGGCCGATCACGCTTCGCCGGCTGCTCGGGCTGTTCGCGTTCGCCTACGTGTGCCTGCACTTCGCGGTGTGGAGCGTGCTCGACTTCTTCTTCGACTGGCCGCGGATGTGGGCCGACATCGTCAAGCGCCCGTACATCACGATGGGCATGCTGGCCCTGCTCTCGCTGATCCCGCTCGCCGTGACGTCGACGACCGGGATGATCCGCCGCCTCGGCGCGCGGAATTGGACGCGCCTGCATCGTCTCGCGTACCTCGCGGCGGTGTGCGCGGTCCTCCACTATCTGTGGCTCGCGAAGGTCGGCGTGAAGGATCCGTACTGGTACGCGGCCGTGCTCGTCCTCCTGCTCGGTGTCCGCGGATGGGAGTGGGGACGGCGGGCGCTGCGCCGGCGCCGTGACCGCGCCGGAGCGGCGTCCCCGGCAGTGCGTCCACGCGCCGAAAACCCGCTTTCGTGAGCGGCGCGGCCGCCGTAGTATCGGTGGCACCATGAACTCGACCACCGTCTCCGTCAACGGTCGTGACTATCGCACCCCCCGCCGCCCGGTCGTCGTGGTCTGCATCGATGGGTCCGAGCCGGAATACTTCGAGCGCGGGATCGCCGGCAACACCACGCCCGCCGTCGCCCGCTTCCGGAACGAGGGCGTGTACCGGGTGGCCCGATCCGTCGTGCCGAGCTTCACGAATCCGAACAACCTGTCCATCGTCACCGGCGCCTCGCCGGCGGTCCACGGGATCTCCGGCAACTATTTCTACGATCCCGCGACCGGCCAGGAAGTCATGATGAACGACCCGAAGTTCTTGCGCTGCGAGACCCTGCTGGCGACGTTGTCTCGCGCGGGGGCGCGCGTGGCGGTGGTCACCGCCAAGGACAAGCTGCGGCGCCTCCTCGGTCACGGAATGGACGGGATCTGCTTTTCCTCGGAGAAGGCCGACCAGACGACCAAGGGCGAGCACGGGATCGAGCGGGCCACCGACCTCGTCAGGATGCCGGTGCCCTCGGTCTACAGCGCCGAGCTGTCGGAGTACGTGCTGGCGGCCGGTCTCGAGCTGCTCGAACGCGAGCGCCCGGACGCGATGTATCTGTCGCTGACCGACTACGTGCAGCACAAGCACGCGCCGGGCGCGCCGGCCGCCACGGCGTTCTACGCGATGCTCGACCGCTATTTCGACGCGTTCGACCGCGCCGGCGCGGTGCTCGGAATCACCGCCGATCACGGGATGAACGCCAAGTCCAATTCGGACGGTACGCCGAGGGTGGTCTACCTGCGTCCGCTGCTCGACGAGCTCGTCGGCGCCGGGCGTGCGCGCGTGATCTTGCCGATCACCGATCCGTACGTCGTGCATCACGGGGCGCTCGGCTCGTTCGCGACGATCTACTTCGACGACGCGCCGCGGGCCAAGACGGTGGCGGCGCGCCTTGCCGCGACACCCGGCATCGCCGAGGTCTACGACAACGCGACGGGCTGCGCACGGTTCGAGCTCCCGCGCGATCGGGTCGGCGATCTGATCGTCATCGGCGACATCCACACGGTGCTCGGGAAATCGCCCGAGGAGCACGATCTCTCGTTGCTCGAGGAGCCGCTCCGCTCGCACGGCGGGGTGTCGGAGCAGATGGTGCCCTTCGTCATCAATCGACCGCTCGACGAGGCGAGCGCGCGACGACTCGCCGGAGCCAGCGACCTGCGAAACTTCGACGTATTCGACTACGTCCTCAACGGGGTGAGCTGATCGGGTGGTGGCGCTCGGCGGGCCTCCGAGCGTGTTCGGCGGCTACTCGGTTCGCTGCGCGCGCGCTTCCTCGGCGGCCTTGATCTCGTCGGCGAACATCGCGGTCGTCAGCGGGCAGGGAGGCTTGTTCTCGTCGACGTACTGGCAATCGGTCTGGTTGCATTGCACGAAGTAGCCTTGAGGCCGTCCGAATCCGCCGGGCCGACGCAGTCGGATCTCAACACTCTCGGACACGACGCCACACCAATACTCACGCGCTCGGCTTCGGCTCACGTCATCTCCTCAGCGCGACCAGACCGGCGTCGCACTCGATTACTAGGGGGCTCGTTCACCATACGACAGGAGCCCCGTCCATACAACATGTCTGTGCGTTTTTCCCTACGCCGGCGGCGAATTGTGTCGAACGAAGGTCGCGATTCAGCTATAAAGGACCTGACTCGCAAGCGTACCGATATCGCCCAAATAACCGCGACGTTCGAAGAGGAGGATGCGTCGTTTTGCCTCGGGTTCTGACCGGCCGGCTCGGCTTCGTCGCGGCCCCGCTGGCCGTGGCGATCGCGATGGTGGCGTTCAGTGGTTGCGGCAGCGTATCGAGTGCGGTCAAGCCCGAGTCGTCGATCCTTGCCGGTGCGCAGCCTCCGAGCGCGAGCACCCCGCCTTCAGACTCCGGTCCACTACCGAGCGCGTCCAGCGAGCCAGTCCTCACAGGCGGCGAATCCCCGGCCATCGAGTCGGGCGCGGGCGAGAATGGAGACGGCGCGACCGCGGTCAAGATCGCTCAGGCGCAGACGCCTCAGGACAAGGGCGAGCCCGGGGAGCCGCCGGCCGATGATGAGGACTACGATCCGTGGGAGAAGTTCAACGAGAAGGTCTTCGAGTTCAACCGGAAGGCCGATCGGTTCGTGCTGAAGCCGGTTGCGAAGGTCTACAGCGTGATTCTGCCCGAGCCGTTCGAGGTGATGATCGGGAACGGCTTCGACAACATGGCCTTCGTGCCGCGGATGGTCAACAGCCTGCTGCAGGGGAAGTTCCTCGGCGCCACCCGCGAGGTGTCCCGCTTTCTGATCAACAGCACGCTCGGCATCGGTGGGCTGTTCGACGCGGCGAAGTACTACGGGATCGAGAAGAGCCGCGAGGACTTTGGGCAAACGCTCGGGTTCTGGGGGGTGACCCCGGGCCCGTACCTCATCGTGCCCTTCCTGGAGCCGATGACGGTTCGCGACGGGGTCGGCCGGGGCGTCGATGCCTTGATGAATCCGCTCTCGTACTTCGGACCTATTCCGTTCATCTGGACCGGCCTCGCCCTCAAGCTCGGCGAGATCGTCAACGATCGTGCCTTGAATCTCGACCTGTTCCAGGGATTCGAGGAGAGCGTGGTCGACCTGTACAGTGCCGTCCGACACGGCTACCTCCGACGCCGGGAGCAGCTGATCAAGGAGTAACGTGAGGGGGCGCCTCATGCTCCTCGGGGTCCTCGCCGCGGCCGCCGCGTTCGGCTGCCTCGTCTGGCTCGCCCTGATTCCGGGCGCTCGGCCCGCTCGCGCCAGCGCCGACAGCGGCGACGTCAAGGCAGGGCGGGAGGTGTACGTGCGCTACTGCGCGACCTGCCACGGCGACGCCGGGCGTGGCGACGGCGCATCGGCCGCCTCGTTTGCCACCAAACCCGCTGACCTGACCGACGGCCGTCTCATGAACGGACTCCCCGACGAGTTTTTGTACAACGTCATCATGCATGGCGGACCGGCCGAGGGGCTGTCGCCGGGGATGCCGCCGCTGTCCGCATACTTGAGCGACGCCGAAACGCGCCGGGTGATCCAGTACCTTCGCACGATCGCCTCGCCGTCCTTCCGCGCCGAGATGGCGAAGCCGCTCGTGTCGCCCCCGCGCGCGCCGCGACAGCCGATCTTCTTCAATCACGTGATTCATGCCGGCTCATTCCAGATCCCGTGCCAGTACTGCCACGCCGACGCCCGCCGATCGGAGTACGCGGGGCTTCCGTCGGTCGAGCGTTGCCTGGGGTGCCACAAGATCATCGGCGCCCAGGACAATCCCGAGATCGCGAAGATCCACGACTACGCCAAGCGCGGCCAGCCGATCCCCTGGGTGCGGATCTTCAAGCTCCCGGAGTTCACCTTCTTCCCGCATCGAGCTCACGTGCGCTTCGGGCTCGAGTGTCAGACGTGCCACGGCCCGGTCGAGCGAATGCGGGTGGTCGGCGCGGACACGGGACCCAAGCTCAGTGACGACCTGCTCCGGCTCGTCGGCTTCCGCCCACCCCCCAGAGCCCTGACGATGGGGTGGTGCATCGAGTGCCATCGTGAGCAGAACGCAACGCGAGGAAGCCACGCGCCTCTCGACTGCGTCACCTGCCATCACTGATCGGCTCTCGCTCAGGAACCATCCGGAAAGGTGCATCAGAGGTATCCGCTCGGACTACCCCGTCCATAGGGGTATGGCGCTTTCTAGCTACCGCAAATAGGATCGTCGGCGGTGGTAAGAAATTGGGCGAGGGCCGCTCTAGTTCCGCTATTTTATGACTATGGACAATATCCTGGTCGTCGACGACGAGCGGAACATCCGCACGCTCTGTTCGCGGGTGTTGGCCGGGGACCAGATCGAAGTCCACGGGGTTGGTACCGGCAAAGAGGGGCTCCAGACGGCCGACGAGGTGAGTCCCGACCTGGTTCTCCTCGATCTCCGCCTTCCGGACATGGACGGCATCGACGTTCTTCGCGCCCTCAAGGGCCGCCACCCCGAGACCGCGGTCATCATCATCACGGGCTTCGGGCAGATCCAGAGCGCGGTCGAGGCGATGAAGGCCGGCGCCACCGACTATCTCGAGAAGCCGTTCGAGCACCTCGACAAGCTCAAGCTCGCGGTCGCGCGCTCGCTCGAGGAGGTGCGCGCCCGCCGCGAGATCCAGCGTCTTCATCGCCTGCAGGAGAAGGAATACCGGGTCGATCAGCTCATCGGTGAGTCGGAGGGAACGCGCCGGCTCCGCGAGCTCATCGGTAAGCTCGCGCGGAGCGAGGCGGCGACGATCCTGATCCACGGCGAGAGCGGAACCGGCAAGGAGCTCGTCGCGCGCGGCCTGCACTACGAGAGCGCGCGGCGCGACTCGCCCTTCATGGAGGTCAACTGCGCGGCCATTACCGAGACCCTCTTCGAGAGCGAGCTGTTCGGGCACGAGAAGGGGGCCTTCACCGATGCCAAGGCCGCGAAAAAGGGCCTGATGGAGCTGGCCGACCGCGGCACGCTGTTCCTCGACGAGGTGAGCGAGATGTCGCTCAACAGCCAGGCGAAGTTCCTCCGGGTCCTCCAGGAACGCGTCCTCAGGCGAGTGGGCGGGACGCGGGACATCAAGGTAGACCTGAGAATCATCGCCGCGACCAACCGGCCGCTCGAGATGCGCGTGAAGGAGGGACTGTTCCGCGAGGACCTCTTCTATCGGCTCAACGTGATTCCGATTCACATCCCTCCGCTGCGCGAGCGCCGCGACGACATCATGCCCCTGGCTCGACATTTCGTCATGGACGCGAACACGCGCTTCCATAAATCCATCAAGGGGTTCACGCCGGACGCGGAGCGGCTGATGGTGGGCTACCAGTGGCCGGGCAACGTTCGCGAGGTCCGGAATCTGATCGAGCGTCTCGTGATCCTGGGCAGCTCCGAGCTCATCGAGCCGCAGCACCTGCCGGTGCAGTTCGCGACCCAGGTCCGTCAGGCTGTCGTTCCGGAAGCGTCGACGGACGAGCCCCGAACGTTGGCCGAAGTGGAGCGCGCCTACATCGCGCAGATCATGCAGCGCGTCGAATCGAACAAGAGCAAAGCCGCCAAGATTCTCGGTATCTCGCGCCAGACGCTTCGCAAGAAGCTCATGGAAGAGTGACGGGTCGATCAGACCATCGCCACTGGTGAGTTCGGGGCCACTCCGGGCCCAGAGGATCCGGATACTCGCAAGTAGTTGAAATTAAATTCTTTCCGGAATGGGGGTCGCCCGGCTCTGTGAAATCTTGGCAACTAATCAGCCATTGAAGGGCGACACCGGAAATCCCAAATTGATTGATTTCATGGCTACTTACAACCAAGCAGGCCCTTGGTCCCCCATTTGCTACTTCTTCGTGCGAGCCTCGCACGAAAACGGCCAGGGGAGAGTGGAATGAGACCGACGTTCAGGAAGCTGGAAGTCAAGGACATCGGCAACTTGGAGCGGCTGGTCGCCGACAACATCGACGGCGTCGAGCCGGGCCTGAAGGTCGTTGATTCGCGGCTGCTCCTCGGTCAGGCCGCGATCGACCTCGTGGGTCTCGACTCCAAAGACTCCCTCGTGCTGATCGCCCTCGACTTCAGCGCCGACGACGGACTCCTGCTGCGCGTGATGGACGCCTACTCCTGGTGTCTCGAGTACCCGGACACGCTTCGCCGTCTCTACCCGATGGCGCAGGCAACGTCCCGGCCGCCCCGCATTCTGTTCATCGTCGAGAAGGTGACGGATGCGTTCCTCCGCCGGGTCAAGCAGCTCAGCTGCCTCGAGATCGATTGCTTCGAGTTCCGTTACCTGGAAGTCAACGGTGCCTCCGTCGTCTATTTCGATCTCGTCGAGCGCCTGCGCAAGTCGGTCGTGGATGCGCCGAGCGAGGTCGCGGCACCCGCGGCCGCCCGGCCGGCCCCGGTCGTTCCCGCTGCCGTAGAGTCGCGCGTTGAGCATCGAGTCGAGCCGCGTGTAGAGTCTCCAGTCGAGCCGGCGAAGCCCGCTCTCGCGTGGGCGACGCCCGTGGAGTCGCGCGAGCCGGTAAGCGAGCCCAAGCGGGTCGAACCGCTCAAGGCCGTCGTCGCGGAGCCGATTCGCCTCGAGCCCACCGTGGTCGTCGCCGCCAAGCCCGAGCCCGTTGCGCCGGTCGTCGCGGTTCCGAGGGCGCTCGTGCCGGTGGAGCCGGAGCCGAGTGTAGCCGCCGAGGTCAAGGTTGCTCCGGCGGTTGTGAACCTCGTCAGCGAAGCCGCCATCGTGCCGCCCGCGCCTGTGGTCGTGACAACGGCGCCTGAGCCGATCGTGACGATGCCGGTCGAGCCCGCGCTCGCGCTCGAGGCCATCGAGACCACGTCCACGCGCGCCTACACGAATGGACACGTCGCCGAGCCTGACCCGATCGTCGCGCCCGTGATCGAGACTGCCCCGCGCGTCACGGCCCCGGTCGAAGAGCCGATTGCCGTCGCGCCCGCGGTGCCTGTGCCCGCGGCGCCAGAGGCAGCTCCCGCTCCCGTGATGCCGGTGGAGCCCGCTCCGGCGCCCGTACCGCCTACGCCGGTCTGGGCCAAGCCCGGAGCGCAGGCCAACGGGACCAAGCCTCACTTCTTCGCGCACGCGACGAAGAGCACTAGCCCGGTCGAAGCTCCGGCCATGGTCGCCGTAGTGGCGGCGACTGCCGAGCCGGCCTCGCCACCAGCCGCGAGCAAGGTTGGACTCGAAGTCGACGACCGTCCGGAGCTCGAATCGCTGAGCTTCCCGAAGGACGGCTTGTCCCGCCAGTGGCTGGAGTTCCTCAGCCAGCTCGGCGCGACAAAGTAACAGGAGCCCCCTGTGACGACCACGATGGACGGCGAGACTCAGGTTCCCGGCAGCGCGCCGGCTGAGCGGCTCCGCGTTCTGCTGGTCGACGACAACGCGTCCGTGCTCCGGTTCCTGGCGTCCGCGTTCTCATCGAACGGATGTCAGGTCACGACGGCGGCGACTGCCGAGCAAGCTCTCGAGCAGCTGAGCGACGATCCCTACGACCTCGTGGTGTCCGACATCAAGATGCCGGGCCTCAGCGGCCTCGACCTGCTCCGCGCGGTCAAGGGCAAGCAGCCCGGCACGCCGGTCGTGCTGATCACCGGAGTGCCCTCGGTCAACTCGGCGGTCTTCGGACTGCGACACGGCGCCTATGACTATCTGCCCAAGCCGTTCTCGGTCACCGAGGTGAAGGAGCTCATCCGCCGTCTCCGGCGCGACCGGGCTGATGGCAACGGCAACGTCAACTACCCGGCCGGGCTCACCGAAGAGCTGGCCCGGCGCCAGGGCGGCGTCGAGGCGATCTCGCGCATCGGTGAGGTGGCCCTGCAGGGTCTCGAGCCGAGCGTGTTCGCCGAGAAGGTGGTCGAGTACACGATGCAGAGCCTCCGGTGCGACGGCGCGCTCATGCTGCTCCGCGACCAGGGCGGTCAGTTCAACGCGAGCCGCAAGGGCGAGCCGTCGATGGTCGGCCAGATCCTGGCGCTCCTGCAAGCCTCGTTCGGCGACGTGGTCAAGACCGCCGGCCGCGAGACGTTCGTACTCACCAAGCGTGAGCACGGCTTCGAGGCGCTGGCCGCGATGGTCCCGGGCGTGGGCGATGCGATGGGTATTCTCTGCGTCGGCCGCGCGGCCGACCATGGCGGCTTCCTGCCTGACGAGAAGGCGCTCCTGCTCGGGTATGCGCAGACCACGGCGGTCGCGCTCCAGAAGCTGCTGCTGCGCGAGAACCTCGAAAAGAACCTGATCGACACGATCTCGTCCTTCGTCATCGCGCTCGAGTCGAAGGATCCGTACCTCAAGGGCCACTCAGCGCGCGTATCCCTGTACTCGGGTGAGCTCGCGACGGTCATGGGTGTCCCGTCGGCGGATGTGGTCATGATGAGCCGGGCCGGCATGCTGCACGACCTCGGCAAGCTCGTGATCATGGACAACATTCTCCGAAAGCCCCGGCAGCTCACCGAAGAAGAGTTCGAGCTGATCCGTACCCATCCGGTCGTGGGCGACAAGATCCTGAAGCCCCTCCGGTTCCTCGCCTGCGAGGCAAAGGCGGTGCGTCATCACCACGAGCGGTACGACGGCAAGGGCTATCCGGACGGCCTCAAGGGCGATGACATCCCGCTCATCGCGCGGGTGGTGACGGTTGCTGACGCCTTCGATGCGATGACGTCGGACCGCCCCTATCGGAGCAAGCGGCCGCTGCCGACAGCGCTGGAGGAGATCGGCCGCGGCGCCGGCACCCAGTTCGACCCGACGGCCGCCGACGCGTTCCTGACGATCCCGCTGGCGCGCCTCGAGCAGATCAGCCAACATCTCGATCTGCGGTCGCCGGCGATCGACTCGCCGATTTCGTCGTTGCTGGAGGTCCATTGACCGAGAGCTCCCGGCCGAAGATCCTCGTCGTCGACGACGCCGGCCCCGTCGTGATCCTGTGCGTCAACGTGCTGCAGGCGCTGGGATACGCGATCAGGGCCGCGAATCGTGGCGAGACGGCGCTCGACCTGTGCCGCAAGGAGCTGTTCGATCTCCTGGTCGTCGACTACAAGATGCCCGGCATGAACGGCTTCGAGGTACTCGAGCAGGCCCGCCGGATTCGTCCCGCCATGGCCTGCATGCTGATGACGGCACACGGCACCCCCGACATCATCAACGAGGCGACCCGCCTCGGCTTCGACTACATCCTGTTGAAGCCCTTCACGCCGTCGGAGCTCCGGGGGGCCGTCGACAAGGTCCTCGCGAGCAAAGCCTAGGAGATCGCAGGGTGCCGCCGAGCGCGCCCGCGACCCTGACGGCGGAAGCGGCCGGAGCCACCATCATGAAAGCGGCGGCCGATGCGCTGCGCGGGTGGCTGGATCGCATGCTCTCGGTCGGCTACGGCGTGGTCTACGACTACGTCTACCCGCGCTTCAGCCACTATCAGCGACTCCAGGCAGAGGTGCGAGATCTGGTGGAAGCCGCGGTTCCCGCGCGAGTCGAGCGGCGTGACGTGCGGGTATTGGAAGTGGCGTGCGGGCCGGGGAACTTCACCTGCGCGCTGGCCGAGGCGGGCTTCGCCGTCACCGGGCTCGACGCGTACGCGGCGCTCGTCGACGTGGCGAAGGAAAAGCGGCGCGCTCGCCACTTGGCGAACCTGGCCTTCCGCCGCGGCGAGCTCACGCGGAGCAACACCTTCCGCGACGGAACCTTCGATCAGGTCGTCAGCATCCACGGCTTGTACGTTCATCCGGCGCCGGATCGGCTGTTGCGCGAGGCCTATCGCGTCCTCAAGCCAGGGGGCCACGCCGTGTTCGTGAATCACACGCGACAGATCGGCCGGTGGTCCACCGTGCGCGAGCTCGCCCGCCGGGACGGCCTGGGCGCGGCGCTCCACGGACTTCTGTGGGTGCTACCCAATTCGATCTTCGAGGCGGTACGCCGACGGGTCGGCCCTCACTACTGGGACGAAGACACGTTTTCCACGCAGGTGCGCCGTTCAGGGTTCTCGATCCTGGCGATGCGACGGACGTTTCTCGGAGACGCGAGCCTCCTGGTGTGGGCGCGGAAAGAACGGTGAGAACTGAATGAATCGCGGAGAGATCGCGCAACACCAATCGCAACCCCTCGGCGGCGTTTCGGCGGTCGCGGCCACAGTGGGGGCGGGGGCGGGAGATCGTATGCCTTTTCGGGAAGCGCTCGAGCACATGATTGCCGTCACGTACGGCGTCACGTACGACGCCGTGGTGACGCATTTCCCGCCTTACGAGGCGATGCTCGAGGAGATCGTCGCGTTCGTCGCCCGCTCGGCCCCGGACTCGACCGCGCCGCGCGCGACGCGCGTGCTGGACGTGGCGTGCGGGATCGGCAACGTGAGCCTCCGCCTGGCCAAAGAGGGCTACACCGTCGTCGGCATCGACGGCGTGAGACACCTGGTCGAGATCGCGCGCGAGAAGAGCTTCCCGCGCGAGACGAACCTGACCTTCCAGCACTTCGACATCGCGCGCGACAACGTGCCGGGCGCCGGAACATTCGACGTGCTGGTGAGCATGCACACGCTGTACTGGCATCCGAATCCGGCGGCGCTTCTCGAGTCGTGTCGGCGGGCGCTGAAGCCCGGCGGTCACGCGATCTTCCTGACCTACGAGCGCCCGGCCGGCCTCACGACGTTCCACGACGTCCGCGCATCCCAGGGGCTCGGCGCGGCGGTCCGATCGCTGCGCTGGCTCCTGCCGACCATGGCGTTCGAGTTCTTCCGGGAGAGCGAACACCGCTATCTGAGCGCGCCCGAGTTTCACGAGACTCTCGGCCGCGCCGGCTTCGAAGTCCTCGAGGCCCGCCAGACGTTCCTGTCGGGTATCAGCCGTCTCGCGTGGTGCCGCGCGAAGTGAGCGCGACCGAGGTGATGGTGGCGCGGTGCATCGCGGGCGAAGCACCGGGGCTCGTCCCGGATTCCGTGACGATGAGGAGCCGTACGATGTGGACGCGCGTGAGCTCGGTTGTGCTGGTGACTGCGGTGATGCTGGTGGGACCGGCGCTCGGGACGAGCGAGGCGACTCATGGCGGCGGCAATCCGGACGCCGTCCTGTACGAGCTGACGGAGCATGTCGTGCTCACGGACACGCTGCGCCTGGCGTCGTCGTCGCTCGAAGGCTCGGCCC
>Ga0075424_100006415_pt1 | contig 11325 bp, 6 predicted proteins | sample SoiMethybrSBSTD3_FD_75301 | JGI IMG/M metagenome (GOLD analysis project Ga0075424, IMG submission 75301) | Bulk soil microbial communities from a Populus tree surrounding site in Tennessee, USA - Soil MetaG P. TD hybrid SBSTD3 | ecosystem: Environmental > Terrestrial > Soil > Tree plantation...
CGCACGTTCAGTTTGCGTCCCATCGGCTTTCCCAGGGTAGAAGCGGTTCATGCTCTTGTTATCGATGGGGTTAACATGGGGGACCTTTTGTTCGAAGGACTGAATGTTGACCAGGGGGACAAGAATAACGGTGCCGGCGATTTGAGAGGGATCAAGTTGGTTGATGAGTTTTTCAATCGCGATAATGGAGGTGTATTCAGTGCCGTGGGCACCAGACACAAGAGCTAGGACGGGACCACGCTTTTCGCCGTTGATGACGATTACGGGAATATTGGTAGCAGCGTCGACACCAGCGGGGACTTCCAAATAGCCCGTTGATTTTTGGCCGGGAGCGGCAGTGGCAGTGCCGACAGAAAGAGGCAAAGCCTGTGCCTGGACGAACAGTGGGAACAATAGAGCGATCCCGGGCGAAGCAAAGGTGCGAACAAAAGACCTAAGCATAGATCCTCCAAACGGTGGATGAGGATACTGCGAGGGTAATGGTTTGAGCAAAGCACAGCGACTGACAGAGACGCGCGGACTCGCTGAATTGGCCAAAACCACTCCGGTTTCGAAAAACCGGCGTCACCGAGATCCCAAGGTTTGGAAAACGTGGAGTACAACAGGCGTGTCGATAGGGAGCTCGTGAAGAGGTAAATTTTGTTCAGGGTTACGTCAGTGTTGGGGAGTGATTGCCGTGGTGATTCGTCGGTCGGCACCTGGGCTCTGACTGTAATCTTACTAGTGTCGAAGCCTAGCCGTGGAGCTATCTGCTACCTGCGCGCGGCTGCGCCTCTCGACTCGGGGACTTTCCACGCGTGCGTGAAGTATCTCGCCGATTCCACGTGTTCGGCGAGGCACCCTTTCTTATGGCGTACCGAGCCCCGCTAACAACCATGAGGGTGAGTCCAACCAAGATTATCCAGCGATGTTTTTGCAGGGGGTCTGGCGCATCTATCGGCGCGCCCAAGCCGCCGCCGGGACGCAGGTTTTCATTGGATGGGTTCTCCTGAGTCGCATGCCGACGCCCTGCGAGTTCCTCGAGCGTACCTGTTCCCGAAATGCGGAATGCCAGGTTTTGGTCCGAGCTCACGGACGCGGTCCCCTGAACATTGTCCGGGGAACTCCCAGGCATCGGTCGAAACATGCCGGCAATCGCGGGCTCGAACTTCATCGAACGTGGCAACATCACCACAAACCGCTCAGAAGGATTTCGAACCGTGGGTTGAATCAGCATTTCGCCTTTGTAAGGGAGCTGGTAGACGACTGCAAAACGCGTGTCCCCTGGACGAATCGGGGAAGAGAAGTAGTATTGTCCCTCCTGCTTTCCGCGGACGGGTTTCTGTTTCAGTGGCTGGTTGGTCTCAATCTGGATCAAGCCAGAAACAACCTGTGCTCCAGGAGGCAACTGGATTTCGAACGGGCGATTGTTCACGAGTGTGCGCGGCGGTTTCGATTGATTGCGCATTGTGATGAGCTGTTTTATCTCGAGGATGTCCCCAGTCGCCTCGAACCGCTGTACGTCCATGACTGCGTTTACACGTTCCCGCGATTCGGTGACGTCGTAGACCTGAACAACCAAAGAGTTGAGTCCGGACTCAACTGACTTGTGATAGGTAACACCTTGATGAATCACACGCACTAGGTGGTCTGATAGGTCCTCCCCTGCAAAGGTGAAGCGACCCATCTGATCCGTTTGCGTGCGGCCAATTTCACTCATGCCATGCTGCGAAAGAGTCAAGAGCACAACTTCGTCCCCAGCAGAGGGCTTCCTGGTCGTGCCATTTAGCACTTTGCCGCGAATGTTGATCGCATGCGCAAACGCGCTCGCAAAAAGGAGGAGAGTGAATAAAACGAAAAGGCGGCCTACCTTCAACAATCGTTGACCTCGAAGTTTTCGCAGTTCGCGAGCAGAATTCTTCTGGCGAGCTGTGCTGACTATCTTGTACGGCGCCGAGTTCTTGGGGTACCGTTCGTCTGTTTCTCTGAGCCTCCAAAGGCGGATTGCGAAGGCTGCCATTCCTGAACGCTCGAGTCTGTTGCCATAGGGTTGTCTGCTTGCTTCAGCGCGGTCTCCATAAGTTGGCGAAGTTGCTCAATCCCGCTTGAATGACTCTCCTCGTTCTCGCCAAGGGCTGCTGCTTCCGCGGCAGCATTGGCGCTCGCTTCTGCAATTAGGGCGTCCATCTCGGCCCGTACTTGGTCGCGACTTGCAACCGGGAGGGGGTTCTCGCTCACGGCGGCTGAGTCTGCAGTAACCCTCTGGGAGGCGGAGGCTATGACCTGTTGTTTGTTCTCGCGAGGGGCCTTTTCATGGGCATCGGTCTTGACGGTCAGCAACAACTGCTGCAGTCGGCCGTCGGACGATGATCCGGTCATCACGTAGTTAAAGCGCGAGCCGTTCAAGAGAGCGGCCAGCACACTGCGTGGCGACCCCGGACCGAATACGCCTATGACGGGCTCGTTGGCGACAGCGGGGAGTTCAATGAGTACACCAATATGGTTTCCAACAGCGCGCAGTACAGCCGCTAAAGGAGCATTGAATGCCTGAATTGTGAGTTCCCCGCCATCGTAGGTAACGACGATGGGCCCGGTCGGCCTGAGGTATGGCGCGGTGACCTGTCCTGCTTCCTGCTGTTCCTGGGCATGTGTCGGTAACAAGCATAGAGAACACGTTCCCATGAAAAGCGCGCCGAGTCCGGACCGCAGTGACATCATCTGGAGGCCACCCTCTCACCTGCCGGCGCGATCCCCTGCACGGCCTGCGGTTTCTCAACAATCGAGATCAACTCCATTTCGAATATGAGTGTGGCGTTCGGCGCGATTCCTCCAACCACACGCTCTCCATAACCCAGCTGCGGAGGGATAAAAATCTGCCATTTGGAGCCCACCGGCATGAGTTGAAGAGCTTCGGAAATGCCCTTCATGACTCCTTTCACCGACAGCGTGGCCGGCTCATTCTTGTTGTACGAGCTGTAAAATTCCTTGCCATCGAGCAACGTGCCACGGTAGTTGCATACGACCTTGTCGTCGAGAGTAGGACGTTTCCCCTCACCTAGCTTCAGGATCCGGTACTGCAATCCACTGGGCAAGGTGATGATGCCTTCGCTTTTCATGTTCGTGGCAAACAGCTCTTCCCCAGCTTTCTTGTTCTTTTGCGAAAGCATGCTCTTGGCATGCTCGAAATCCTGCTTTCGTTCTCGCTCAAATGTCTTCAACGTGGCTGTCACTTCCTCATCGGTCATCAGGAGCTTTTTATCAGCCAAGGCATCGGTTAGAGCCGTAATCAGCAAATTTACATTCAGTTCGTTCTTCTGTTCTTGCAGATCCCTCGCTAGGTCGACTCCGAATGCGTAGCTGAGCTTGTCCTTTCGGTTCTGAAAAGCTGGAGTTTCCTCTGCGAGGCTCTCGGACTGCGTATCTTTTCTTGTGTCGATGGTCGCAGCTTCTGTCACCACGCCGTCAACCCTTTGAGACTGCTGCGCGGCAGCACTGCCGAGGGCTAGCGCCACTCCAACAATGAGCAGGTACCGTAATGAATCCTGGAACGTCATTGGGGGATCTCCTTGGACGTCCCGGATGTCTTATCGAGGGCGGCTTTCTGATCCGGCTGAGCCCGCTGGGAGGCGACACTCGACCTCTTGTTGATTGAGAGCAGCTCTACCTCAAAGATGAGAGTCGCGTTGGGGCCGATCAGCTGTTTTGGGGTTACGCCATTCTTCCGTGGTCTCGTTCGCGTTCCGTGTGCGCCGTAGGCGAGCTGAGGCGGAACAAAGAGCTGCCACTTGGAGCCGACCGGCATGAGCTGCAGAGCTTCTCTCCATGCTGGGATGGCATTGGCAACCATAAACCTTGACGCTGCCTGTCGTCTGGACGTGCTGTCGAACTCCGAGCCGTCAACGCGAGTCCCGCGGTAGTTGCATTCCACTCTATCGGTCAAGCTGGGCTTGCTTCCTGTGCCCGCCGTGATGATTCTGTACTGCAGGCCACTGGGAAGCGTAACCACGCCATCCTTCGACTTGTTCTCAGCCAGAAATGCCTCTCCTACCTGCTTGTTTTTCTCTGCCAACTCCTTGGACGGTCCTTGCTCCAAGTGCTTCTTCCTGTACGCGGCCGCGATCTCCTGGTTCTTGCTTGCAGAACCGTTGTGATTAGCGGGAACAGCAGTCTGTTGCGTCTTGGGCTGAGTAATATGGATCTGTATAGCGTTCGTTGTGGGCAAGTACTCGGACTTGATCAGCAGTTCCTTGGAAATACCTCCTGAGGCCACCTCCAGTTTGCTCTCGCCTGCTTTTGTCACTTTGATCTTCACCACAGCGCCTTGCTCAGGTGTCACCGTCACCATCTCAGGATCTGACGGGATCCACCGCGGGATGATGCGGACAGGCTCTCTCTTGGCGCCCACTCCGATGGCTCTAGCTTCCACCGTGTCCTGCGCGGCTGAGCCGTCATAAGTAGGCGGCGAGATCCAGCGCTCTGCTGCATAAGTGCCGCCTAGGAGGCGAGGGTCCAACTTGAACGAAAACCTGATGTCGGTAAGGGTAGCCGAGTTCGCTGCTCCTTCAGACGCGCGCGTCAGGGTGGGTAAAACCAGCAACAGCAGGATTGCGATAGCTGGCAAGCGGCTCGTGGGTGCGGCACACATCCTGATTTTTCCTTCCCCTGGTCAATGCGTGATTATCAAGGTGAATTGTTGAGAGTTACTCGAAAAGAACTCATCCCCTCCCTGGCTCGGGAGGGGATGAGCGCAGTGAGACCTCTATGGGCAGTAGTGATTAAGTTCCCCGACAGCGCACGCCGTCGCGAGTTTTCGTGTTTGCGCAACTCCGAGGAAGTTCGGGCTCGGGGTCGCTTTGCCTCCGGCGCCTGTTTCCGAAACCTGTCGGAACAGGCCGTTGGCCAGATTGCTCAAGAACCCCTGCCGCCCGGCCGGGACCGCTCCCAGGGAGCCGTTGTCCGGAGCTGTGCCGTCCAGCGGCACAAAGATCTCAACCTGATCGAAGGGGGCACGCTGGAAATCTACGCGCTCATCCGTCAGTTCGAGAAGGAAATCGATTACGGACGTTTTGATTTCCTCTTTTTGCGCTTCGGTGAACTCTGGTGTGCTGCCCGCAGGACAACCACCTTGCGGGTTCGGGTCTACAATATTTCTGGTGGCATCCAGGCAGCCGCCCAGGGCTTCATCCTCGACATCACCCCTCACGACAAGGAAGTCGCGGTGAGCGCCGTTCGTCTTAGGCAAGTCGCCACCGCGCATGTAGAAGTCAAGCACTTGCCGGAGCGTCAACTTGCCACCGTTGTGGAAGTAGGGACCCGTTCTCGCGACGTGGCGCAGCGGAGCCGCTTTAAACGCGCCCTGTGTGTTCACGCGATTGACGTTGGGCCAGGTCCCCATCTGCTCCGCAACTGCGCTGTTCATGTTCTCGCCCAGAGTGGCAGCGGGGTTGAATGGACCAAAGTTATCGACAAATCCTTCCAACTGAGGTTCATATGCCAACGTGTTGAGGCCCGTGAACACTTCATCCTGTTGCACCTCATCGCCAACGTTGACGTGGTTCGCCCAAGGCGCCAGGTAAGCTGGTAATTGCGGATCACCCGGCTCTTCCTCAAACCCAGGGTTGAGTTCCTGATCCTGGGCAGTCTCCTCTAACAATCCACCGCCTGTCGGATCGATGGAGGGATCAAAGTTGGGCAGTGGATTTCCGCCGCCCCCTGGTTGTGCGAATCCAGTGCTGGGGTCATCACCGCCCGGGCTGTAGTCCAGACCACCGAGGTTTTTGAGCATCAGGTAGGACAGGGAAAGTGGCCAGCCAAACGCATCCTTGCCCCCACGCCCGACATCATTCGCGATGGGCGTGATCCCAAGGTTATAGACTCCGTTGTCGAACAAGGCCTGGCCTTGGGGGAACCCGCCCGTTATGCCGCCCGGGACACTATTGCCGCCGGGAGCATCCTCACATGGTGCGACAACGCAGAGGTCTGCGATATTACGTTCGATGGCGTCCTGGGCGTTGCCATTGAGTTCACCTTCAAGCGCAAAGCCGGAAATCACCCGGTTTCGCCCCAGAGGCTCGGGAAAGATTTCGTTCCCTGGCTGACCTTCCCGGAACTCTACGACCCAATCGTTGAACGTCGTCTGGTTGCTTATCCCAAAAGTATTGTCAGTAAGCGTTCCTTGCGCGTGGCATTCACCGCAGCGGAGAGAGCGGAAATTAGGATTCTTTAACGAAAGGTTGGATCCTAAGAACACGTCAAGACCGAGCAATGGATCTGGAGCGCCCGGCGAACGTGTACCACCGGACACGATCTGCGTGCAGCCTTCAAGAGCTCCGGTGCAGCCCACATTGGCGATAACCCCTGGATCGCGCTTGAAGTTTCCGACCTCTGTAAAGCAGGGTTGCGCTCCGCCTGTTTGCGCGCACGTCAGAATGTCAGGAACCAGACTGGGCTCCCCAGACTCTCCGAACGATACATAGGAGTCGGGATTCGCGTCCGCGAAACGGTCAAACGGGCTGTCATCTGGTACCAACATAAGTCCCCAGGCATGGACCGCCAGCCCGAAGAAGAGGGACATATTGGCTTCCATTTGCGAAAACTGATTGGTATCCGTCGCGACCGCCGCAGAGGTGGCAGGCGTGAGAACATAGTGGTCGAATGGGTCTTCGGTGCTGTTCACCAGGCCCGTACCATCCGTGTTGAGGACCTGAATGGCGACGGTGTTGGCGGCACACTGTGGCGAGCGGTGCAGGGCTGGAGGGAGGTCCCCATCCGTATAGCAGCCGTTGAGATGTTGCGACCCGTTTTGCCATAGTGCTGGGTAGTAAGCTTGGCGAATCAGGCCCGGGTAGCTGATGCATAGACCCGGTTTATTCGGCGCGGTTCCCGTCCATCCAGCAACGCGATCGACGTCTGGAAGTCCGGTACAGGCTGAACCTCCCTGGTTCGAGTAAATGCCTAAGACGCTGTCAGTCGTCGATACCAGTTGATTCGCTAAAGGCGTAACTCTGCCTATCAGCGCCGGACCCGCCGCCGTCAATCCGCTAGCTAGGGGATCGCCTTGGAGCAATTTCTTGCCCAGCTTGGGCCAGTTGCGTCTGTCGAACGACATCTCGAACTCGCTCAGCGCCGGCCCTGTAGCGAGAGAAGCCAGGCTGGCGAAACGGATGATCTGCCGGGTCGCAGTAAGGTTACCCGTGACCCCTCCAACGAAGACGTGGTTTTGTGGGTCCGAGGGACCAAACACGCTGCCACCATTAAAATCATGGCGGGCGCGTCCATCCCAGAAGTTATCGAAATTCATGGCCGCATTGAACAACGTGGGAGTATTGCGTGGCTCGACCCGGCGCAGACCCTGGAACAGAGGAATCGGGTCAAGAGCCTGGCCACCCGCCGGGTCGTTTCCGATGTCGGGGAGGAGCGTCCTGATTCCAAACCCGTCTGGATCGCCGAAGGACTGATTAGCCCCTGTTCCTATCGGCGGGATATCAAGAAACAGTCGATACCGTACGCCCATTGAGGACGCTACGTCATCGACATGGCAACTCGGACTTAAATCGTCTTGGTCGCACTTGTGGAACGGGAAGTCGCTGGGAACCAAGTCCGTGTTCTGAACGCCTCCATGGAGTTCCAGAGTGGTGTGACCGCCGAGATGATTCGGATTCGTCTGGTTCTTGGTCCGGTTGTCGGCGCCGGCGGTGAAATGGCACGAGGCGCAGGCCTGCACTGTGTCGCTACCGACCTGCATCTCCCAGAACAGGGCCTTGCCCAAAGCTGCGGCCGCCGCTCTCGCAGCCTGCTTTTGCGTGCGATTGTTTCCGCGGTAGTAGTCATTCTCGTTCGAAGGCGCCACATCATCGGGCTCAGTATTCTGGGCGTAATTCGGTTGCGAACTTGGTGTCGAGCGAAGCGTGGGTTTGCGAAGTCGATTGATCGCACCGCCTCCAGCCACTGTCGTGCAGCTTCCGGGTGACTCGGCGTTGCGGTCTGCGCACCCTGCCGGATCCACGAGCCGGGCTCCTTGCTGTACGGCAGTTGCGATGTTGGCTTGCGGAGAACGGAACGCGAGGGGAAGCGGAAGAGCCGGCGTCGAGTACGCTGCTCTCCTCTGCGCGGCAGTAGTGCCCAGAACGCCGAAACCGAGGTAACCAGGCTCGCCTGGATCGCCGCCGCAGACCTGCGCACCTTCCACAGGGATGGGCTCCGTGGAAGTGATGCAGGCGCCCTGCGCATCAGCTGCTTGCAGCAGGATCGCTGCGATGTTGCAGGTGAGCGGGTTTGAGCAGTTGTTCCACAGGTTTGACAGCGGAACTAGTAATCCAGTGGCCAGCCCCAAATCAGATGCGATGGGGCTGTTGTAGTCAATCGCCGCCTCGCCTTCCACACGGTCTGCTCCATCTGTGACGGCGGCGTTTCGGTATGTCCAAAGCCAGGTGTTGGATGTTCCGCGCTGGCGCAATTCGTCGGGAACTGGCCAGTTACGCGAGGTGAACCCGGGGTTCAGGAGGCGCAATTCTTCTCCGCTCTGATAGTTGAAATTGGGCGGGTGAATGATATGGCCTTGCAGGGAAATAGGGCCGACGCAATTGGCAGAACCCGGCGCGCATGGCACGCCCGTGGGTCCCGTGTTTCCGTTCAGTCGGTAAATAAACGATGCGCGACGCGCCTGCGTCGAACGGTAAGACGGCCAGTGCTGATAGTTCCCGATTACATCTGGAGCAAGGGTGAACTGATAGGGGTTGTCCAGCATCTGCTCTAGCTCGTCCCAGATGGGCTCGTCTTTAAGGGATTCCAGGACGCTCTCGACCTCAAAGGCAAAGAACGCCTGGTCGAATGGGACGATCCCAGAGTTGTCAGTTGTAGCTCCGCTTTGCCCCATGGCGGGCGAGGGCGTAAGAGTCACCACCAGGGTACAGGCCAGGAAGAGTGCCAGACCCGCCTTCAGTGCTTCGCACAGTGCAGCGCGCATAATCTAATCTCCTACTACCGAGTCGGGATGTGGAAGACGGCTCACCAGACGAACTTGTCGGGTGTGTTCACGCCCGGGGGGAGGGCGACGCGATCTTGATTACCGATTGAGCTTTGTTACTTGTGAACGGGCAATGGGGGAGACCCTTTGGGGGAATTCACTTCTGACCCGCGCAGCCTATGCTGGATTTGAGGTATCGACAATCGGACCTTTTCGTATTCCGTACATCAAAATGTCGCAAAGTCGTTGAGCCAAGATTCGGGAGTCCGAGTATGCATCGGGATAGAGATCCTGATCGGGATCCCTCGAAGGAACAAGGATCGGAAAGAGATATTCCGGCAGAATAGGCACGAAAGAGTAGGCAGTTTTTGAAACGTCTAAACTTCGAAGAGGCTTAAGCGACCGTCGCCAGGGGTTTGCTGTGCGCGAGTGGGAGGACCACCGTCACTTCCGTGCCACAGTGAGACGAAGTAATTTTCAATTCACCACCGAATTGCCGCGCTCTCTCGCGCATTCCTCCAATTCCAACTCCAACCCGGGGTGCCGTGCCAGGCTCCGGATTCACGACTTCGTCAGGTAGACCACAACCTTCATCACGAATCGATAGGCGGACTTCGCGATCATCCCGGGACAGCACGATTCTTGCAGTTGGGCTTCCCGAGTGACGGTGAATGTTTCCTAAGGCTTCCTGGACGATGCGGAAAACGATGAGTTCCACTTCCTGAGGGAATCGCCCCAGATCCGTATCGATCTCCACATCAATGTGAATGCCGCTTCGCTCCCCAAAACCCTTGGCGTACCACGTGAGCGCGGATTCCAACCCAAAATCCTCAAGGATCGGCGGATGCAACAAATAGGAGATGGACCGGACTTCGCTGAGAGCCTGTTCTGTCAACTGCCCACTCTGTTGGAGCAAGGAGCAGGTAAGGGCGCCATCGAGGGCCGCGAACTTGCGGAGACTTGAGATCTTTATCTTGAGGGCGCTCAGTGTCTGCGCGGTGCTGTCGTGAAGCTCACGGGCGATGCGGCGCCTTTCCTCATCCTGCGAGTGCAAAAGGTCCCTCGACAACTTTCGGAGCATATCCTCCATCTGGGTCCGCTCGGCAATTTCGTCCTGCAGGTTGTCATTTGCTCGTATGAGTTCCGCCGTTCGCTCCTGGACACGCAATTCCAGTTCATCGTGTGCCGCCTGCAAGTGGTCGGAGCTGACTTGCAGTTTACGAGCAAAGTGAATCGTGGATATCAAAAGTAAAATAAGGAGTGACGCAAAGATCGCTCCCAATTCGGGGAGTTGCGAACGAGCCTCTGCCAACGTTTCCGGCGTCGGCCATACTTCAACACTCCAGTTCACAGCAGTGAGGGGCACCTTTGAGGTCTGGCTCCAACTCTCTCGATCTGACGTTTTGCCTCCGTCCGTCTGGAAAAGCTGAGTGGAGTCTCGCAAGACCGCGACCGAGAAACCGGAACGACTATGATCTGCCAAAATGGATTCGAGGGTTTTTGTGACATCGCACAATACAGCCAGATATCCGACAATTTCCTCGCTTGAAAAACTCGGCACAACAATCAAATATCCCAATCTGTGATCGGGCAGGGCAACCTCGGCAGTCATTGCCTCCTGATCGACTGATCTGGCTCCAGTTCGCAGCAATTGGCCTAGTTGATCATCTGCCGGGAACTCAGTGACTCCATAGCCGCCGGCATGCTCATCCCATACAGCCGTGCCTCGGGGGCGCAAAGAATTGTCGAACAATTGGAGTCCTATGTATCCCGGTTGGTGCTCGAGAAATAACCGGGCCGCCGCATCCCACTCCTGAGGTGAGATTCGGCTGACCTTCCACAACTGCGCGAGTCGAGCCTGCGCCAGGAGGCGTGCTTCCATATCCGCAACGATGTCGGATTGCACGCTATCAACGGCCAGCTTGAGCATCCGCTCGATCTGAGGTCGGTCGTCGAAGTCTAGCGGATCGCGGAAAGCAACACTGATGGCCGCGATGACGAGAATGGCAAGGGCTGCTATCAGGCTCCGCGATCCGAACAAGATCCGCCACTTCATGAATGTCACCCTAGGGGCTCTCAAGGCTTCGCTTCAGTCGAAACTGACGAACGAAATGAAAGCGCCGATATCCGAGGAAGACTCTGGCCGCGCTCAAGGGGGGAGCGAGAGGATGGTAGCATGCGAGGTCTTGGTCGCCGCCTAGAGTAGTTTGTAAAAAAAATGTTTGTTAAGAAGATGTAAGCACTGTCTGATTATGGCCTTGGCGTGCCTGGCGCCAGGACGCAGGATCCGCCCACAATTTCGTGAGAAAATGCTGCCTCTGACTAGTTCTGTACCGTAGAAATAGACAAAATGCCGATCCGCGTCGTACTCGCTGACGATC
>Ga0075424_100006416_pt1 | contig 11324 bp, 10 predicted proteins | sample SoiMethybrSBSTD3_FD_75301 | JGI IMG/M metagenome (GOLD analysis project Ga0075424, IMG submission 75301) | Bulk soil microbial communities from a Populus tree surrounding site in Tennessee, USA - Soil MetaG P. TD hybrid SBSTD3 | ecosystem: Environmental > Terrestrial > Soil > Tree plantation...
CTACTTCGACCTGAAAAAGGGGTCCTCCTGAGACCGGGGACCGGCCTCTGGGGCTGGGCGGGCTCTCGGGTGGCTTGGCCTTGGCTGGTTAGCTGGCCAGGGCCCCGATCTTGACCAGGTTGTGGGCGAACACCCCGTGCCCGCACCAGATCGCGGCCCCGTTCCTGGTGTCCAGGCGGGTGCGGTCCCAGCCGTAGCCGCGTTTGAGGTAGCTGATCCGGCCCTCCGAGCCGGTGCGCCATTTGACCAGCCGGTGGAAGCCGCGGCTGTGCTCGATCGTCTCGCGGGTGGGTGAGATCTTGCCTTGGCGGGGGATCGCGATGGTCTGCACGCCGAGCTCGCCCAGGTCGCGCTCGACGGCGGGCTGGCCGTAGCCACGGTCGGCGGTGACCGCGCGGGGCGTGCGGCCAGCGCGCCGGCGGATGCGTCCGATCGCCGGCGCCAGTTGTGGCCCGTCGGCGGCGGCGCCGGGCTCGACGTTGTAGTCCAGGATGATGCCGTCGTCGTTGTCGGCGACCTGGGCCTTGTAGCCGAACTCGACCGGGCGGTCGATGCGGCCTTTGCGGATCGGCCGGGCATCGGGATCGTGCAGGCTGACCAGGCGGGTCGCGCCTTCTGGTGTCTGCCCGGCGAGCCGGGTGCGGGTCTGGGCCACGATCTTGCCGGTGCGCTCGATCGTGACCGTCAGCTCATCCAGCGCCCGCCGCAGTCTGCCCCGCACCCGGCCGCTGAGGGTCTGGGACACGGCCTGGCGGCCGTTGCGCAGCACCGCGGCGGCCTGCGCCGCGGCCTTCTCCGCCAGTCCCACGAGTTCACCGGTCACCCGGGCGATCGCCTGGGTGCTTTCCTCCCGGCCCAGCTTGCTGCGGGTATGCAGCTTGCTGGCGATCTCCCGGACCCGCCGCGCCGCCGCCCGCCGCCGGTCCGTCATTGCGGTCCCGGTCGCCCCGCCTGCGGCCTGCACCCGCCGCACCGTCCGCACCAGCTTGCCGACCGCCTTGGCCAGCAGCCCCGAGTCGGTCGGGTAAGCCACGTTCGCGCTGATCACCGTGGTGTCCGCGCGCACCCGCGCGGTGCGCAGCAGCTTCTGCCCGGCGGCCTTGGCCCACAGCGCCTCATTCAGCCCGGCCACCGCGCTCTCCCCGCACCGGCTGGTCAGCTTCATCAGCGTGGTCGGGTGGGGCACCTTGCCATCGATCGGGATCCGGCAAAACCGCCGCCAGGTAATCGAATCGCTGACCTCGGCGCACAAGCTCTCATAACCCAGCCGGTAACGGAACTTCAAAAACATCAGCCGCAGGTAGCACTCCATGGGAGTGGACGGCCGCCCGAGCAGCGGGTGAAAATGCACCGCGAACGGCGCGAAGAACGCCGGGTCATCCAGCAGCGCATCCACCCGCGCCAGCTCTCCCGGCAGCCGCAGCACCTCCTCCGGCAGCAACGACTCCCACAACGAGGGCTGATCCCCTATGGTGCGGAACATGGCCTCGATCCCTTCTAGCCCAAGGGGTCGAGGCCATCCTGCCGGCTGCACCGCCGATGATCACGGACCGCCACGCGCGTTTTTCAGGGGGAAGTAGCTAACCGCGGCGCGGGACACCGAAGCAGCCCGGCAACAGCCCGCCGGTGGCATCACCAGTCCCGCCGAGCTCCATGTGACCACCTCAGCGCTGGCTGCCTAAGCAGACCGGCAGGCTGGGCCTACCGAGGCCCCAGCGACGATGTTCAACTCACCGTTAGAACCGGCCGCAACACCACAGTCACACCGAGCTACCCCGACCGGCGCGGCACTCTCGACGGAAGCACGCCGGATCGCCAACTCGGAGCGCACGACGGCCGTTCCATTCACGCGTTCAGCCGCGCGCAGATCAGCCAGATCCGGGGGCAGGGCGCTGGTGAACCGGCGCCACAAGGCGGGTTGGCCGTCCTCGCAGTAAGTGATCACGTCGTCGCAGCCCGACATCACCATCAGACGGAGCGCTGGATGAGGCCAAGTTATCCTGGCATGCCGGCCGCGATCGCGGCTGTCCAGCGGCTTACTAGCTCTTGGGTCAGGTCGCCGGCCGGGTCGTGGTCGGGATTGACCTCAGTGACCGTCAGGCAGGCCAACCCGGGATGCCCGGCGGCGGATGTGACGGCGTCGAAGGCGTCTGACAGGGACAGCCCGCCGTGGTAGCGGGGGCAGTCGGCCAGCGGGAACTGCGCATAGTCGATGACATCGACGTCCAGGTGGCACAGCAGGGCGCGCTTGTCTTGCAGCCGGGCCAGGGCCTGGTGTGCGCGGCGCCCGGCGGTTGCCGGCGGCATGCCGGTGACCGGGACGCCGTACAGGCCGTGGCCGGCGAAGCGGCGCCACTGGCCGGCGGACAGCTGCGCCGGGTGGAAGCCGAACAGCACCAGCGAGGCAGCATCTAGCAGCGGCCCGCCGGGCCGCACGGCGGCCAGCTGGGGGTCGCCGTCGCCGAGCAGGTGGGCAACACCGCAGCTGTCCAGGATTCCCCACCCCTCCTGGGGTGTGTCCAGGTCCGCGTCGCCGTCGAGGTAGAACACGCCCACCTCGCCGCTGGCCCGTTCCTGCCGCCGGAGCCCGGCCACGGCGCCCAGCACCAGCGTGCAGTCACCGCCGAGCAGAACCGCGACATCGCCGTCGGCCCGCGCGGCCGCGACGGCATCAGCGACCCCGCTGACTACATCGAGGACGGCCGGGAGGTTACGGGCGCCGGAGGATGCCGCGCCGGTGGCGAACAGGCTCACCGGCAGGTCGCCCGCATCCCAGGCGGCAACGCCAGCAGCTGCCAGCGCGTCGGCCAGGCCAGCGGCCCGCAACCACGCCGGGCCCCGCTCCACACCAGGCGCGTGCGCCCCAGCGCTACTGGGTACCCCGATCAGCCGCAGCCTTGTCACCGTCGCCACCTTCCGCCGTCCACCGTTCGCTAGCTCCAGTGTCTCTTTCACCCAGCCCGCGATCAGTCGGCCAGGCCCGGATCAGCGCCAGCACCACACGCCCGCGGCGGCGGCCAGTCAGCCCGCCCATCACCCGGTCGCCCGGCAGACGCGGGACGGTCCTGTCACCGCTGTCGTGGTGCCCGCCTGCTCCATGTTGCGGCTTGACGGGATCGCCACCAAGCCGTTGCCACTGAGGGCTTTGTCAGGTGAGCCACTGGCGGGCGCTACCAGGCAGCACTCGCCCGAACCGCAGTTCGGGGAAGTGCGCCCCGGTGCCGGCGGTATGCCCATCCTCGAGCTCGCGCCACAACCGCTTGCACGCAAACCGCGCAGAGCGGCGGCTACGCGCGCGTCTGGCAGAATCCTTCACTTTGAAGGCTCAGCTCGCTTATGGCTGGTCTGAAGTTGGAGTTCGCTGAGGGCCTGGGTGGTCTGGGTGAGGGTGTAGGCGATGACCTTGTCCCAGTCCATGTCCGCGCCGCGGGCGTGGAGTTCTCGCGCACATTTTGCGCCCAGCGCTGCCGCCAGCAACTTGCTAAGCTGAACAATCCTGTCCGCCGTTCCGACTGCGTGGGCTTGGGCGGCGCCCTGGATGATCGCAGCCGCATCGGGGCGGGTGGCGGCGAGCACGGCTGCGATCATGTGGAGGACGAGGCCCACCCGGATGCGGTCACCCCCCCACTGAAGGCGGTGGATGGCGCGGCGGCCGAGTTCGAGCGGCCCGATCCCGCCCGCAGCCCGGCGGAAGACTTCGATGCGCTCCTCTACGCGTCGCGCCCGACCGACGGTTCCCTCACAGTGGCCGGCCTCTACTACAGCGTGGCTGATCTGCTCGACGACCACAGCGCCGACCTGCTGCGGCGGCTTTGGGAAACGTCAGCGCAGGCGGCGCTGCCGGACCTCTGGGAGGCGATGCGGCACCGGCGCACCCTCATAGTGCTGGACAACCTCGACGATCTGCAGGACGCCGCTACCGGCGCGGTGCGCGATGAGGGGCTCGTCGCATTCCTGGAGTCGGTCTGCGCGACGCCGTACCCACCGCGCGTGCTCACCACCTCGGTGGTCCCACTTCGCCTGCCCGTCGAGCTGTCGCGGAATATCCGGCCCTTTCCGGTGGACAACGGGCTGGGGGACGAGGACTCCATCGCGCTGCTGCGCTCCTATGACCCTTCCGACGGCTTCGCCCAGTTCGGCGACGATAAATTGCGGCAATGGACAGAGCGGCTGCATGGGATGCCGTACGGGATCGTGAAGCTGGCGGGGCTGCTCACGCAAGTCACGCAAGATCCCTTCTCTATGGAGGACCTGCTCGAGTCACCGCAGACTCTCGATGAGCTTCTCCAGGAGCTGACGACGCGCGTCTTCGCCAGCCATAACGAGCCAGAACGCCAGGTGGTGCAGCTGCTCGCCCTGTCGAGCGTGCCGCTTCCTTACCGCGTGGTGCCGACCATGCTCAAAGGATTGTCCGATGCCAATAAAGGATTGCCCGACGCCGATACCCTGCGTACCGCCGTCCGGGCACTGGTCCGCAACGGCGGCATCCAGTTCGACGCGAAGCCGCCGCAAACGGTTCGCCTGCACCCGATAGAGGTCGATTGGTCAGCGACCGGCTGCTTACGCACGACCCTGGCCTGCAGGTGGCTATGGACTTGAGGCTGGCCGGCTGGTACCGGGAGCAGTGGCTTCCGCAGTCGCAGTGGCGCTCACCTGAGGACGTGGCTGCGCAGCGCCGGGAGTTCCATCACCGCTGGCGCGCCGGTGACTACGACGAGGCGCTGGTCGTGCTGGCGCAGGTGGCGAGATTCCTGGTTCGACGCGGGGACGCGGCGAGCGTGCGGAAGGCCGTTGAGGGCGCCGACGCCGTCACGCTGGGGCCGCGCGGCCGGGTAGCCAGGGAGCAGTGCCGGTACCTTGTCGAGTTTCTCGCCGGATCGTCGGACCGAGCCGAGACCGCCGCGCAGGCCGCCATCGACGCCGCCGATGCAGCCGGGATGCCGGACGTGACAACGGAGATGCAGGCCGAGCTGGCCACCGTTTGGCGGCATCGGGGTGAAAGCGAACGCGCCATCCAGGCGCTGCTCGCGGTCACCGAGGCCGGGCCGCACGTCGAACGCCAGGTACGGCTCGGGGCACTGTTCGAACTAGGCATGGCCTTCTGCTACGCGAAGCGCTGGGACGAGGCGTTGCAGGCTGCGGATGAGCTTGCGAAGACCATAGGACCATCGGACCAGGGAAAGCTCGCCAACCCGCCGGCCGACATCCGCGCGCTGGCCCGGTTCGGCGCTGGCGACTACGAAGGCGCACTGGCGGCGGCCAACGAAGCCGTGCGGCTCTACCTGGATTCGCCAAAACAGGACAACGCTGGTTACGCGTACAACGTCGCCGGGCTGGTCTGGCTCCACCGCGACGACCCCGAGCAGGCAGCCCAGCAGTTCGGCGAGGGCGAGCGACTCGGCGCCGAATTCAAGGTCGACCGGCTCACGGGAATTTGCGCGACGAACCAGGCCTGGACCCAGCTGCGTGCAGGCGACCGGGGTCGTGCGCTCGCCGCCGCCCGGCGCGCCTCGACTCTGCTCAGCGGGACCCGGGCTGGCATCGCTGAAGCATCGCGCATCCTGGAACAGCTGTTGTCGCCCGAGACGGGCCTGGATCCGCTCACCGCCCTCCTCCAGGCGGCCGCGAGCGCCGCCGACAACCCCGACGTGTACAGCCCGTCCAATGAGACGTGCGCCGCTGTCGCGGCCACCCTGGCGGCCCCGGTAGCGGCTGAAGGCACCGGGACCCGCGAACAGGACGCTGCTGTCCAGTCGGCGCTGCATGAACCGCAGTCCTGAGCCCGGCTCACGGGCCCGGGGCCCAGGGCTCGTCTGATGCCCACTGCCGACCGCTCCACCGCAGCCCACGGCGGCTGCTCCGCGACGGTCACCGGTGCCGCCACCTCGACCTGGAGCCGGCCCTGCGCCACCTGCTCGGCCGTGCCCACCCGGGCGCCGAGGACAGCTAGCGGCCGACCGGAAGGACGGCGTCGCGGCGGTTCCGGCGATTCTTGCTGGCGCTGGGACTGCCGGAGCCGTGGAGTGGGCTGCCGATGATGATGTTGTTGCGGTGTTCCAGCAGGGGCGCCCGGAGGCCCTTGCGCTCGCCTATAAGCGGTACGGGGCGCTGGTGTACACGATTGCGTTGCGGTCCCATGGCGATGCGGCTGATGCCGAGGATGTCGCGCAGCGGCGCGACCCGCTCCCACAGCGACCCCGGGAGAAGCTCCTCGATCACGGCGGCCAGGTTGCCTCATACCGGTGATCATGCAAAGCAGCCACGCCGCACATTCAGAAATGATCTCTAAGTGGAGGCGCCGGCTGTCCTCAAGCGTATGGATGCCCTGCTCGAGCAGCCGCATGGCGTTTGCGAGGCTTGTTTCCGGCCCGGGGGATATCACTGTGGACATCGCGGAGCGATCGTTCACATCGAGGCCGGTAGCCGGCAGCGGGGAGGAAGTTGGCGCACCGGGGTTTTTGCCGCTGACCACCACGCAAGCATCGAGGGTCAGGAGTTTGAGTCCAAGCAATCTTGCCTGGACAAGAGCCCGGATGACTATGTGGCCCTGCCCGCGCGGCCGGTGCCGTACACCTTCCCCAGGCCGGAGGAGCCGAGGCGCAAGGGCTCGCCCTTCGGCCGGGCTCGGCGGAAACTCAACCCCTCGACGTGATCTGCCCACGCGGTCTAGGTCTTGATGTTCCTGCGCGGCTGGCGTGAGCCTCTAGCCGGGCACGGTAGGTTTCAAGGCGCTGCCGGATGTCGGACGCGTCGAAGTTCTTCGACGCGGTGTGCGCCAGCTCGCGGATTTGGTCGTAACGCTCGCGGCCCGCTCTGGTCCCCAGCACGTAACCGAGCCCAAATACGGCGACCGCAACCAGCTTCTTCATGACTCGTCCTGGTGACGGATGGAAGAGACGGCGGCGCTTGCGGCCGTCGCGGCGGCTGCCCCGCCAATGACGCCAGCTGTCACCTTCGCCACGCGACGCAAGCCACCCTTGGCCACGGCCGCCGCCGTAGCGTCCAAAATTCGCTCCCACTTGCTCTTATGCCTGAAAAGCCGCATCCGTTCGTTCCTTTCTCCGCCAGTCTCCGTGTCGCCCAGGCTTAGGCGCCCGGGCCTCCGCGTGTGCTGATTGCTGTGATGAGCTCGTCCTTGGTCATTGACGTCCGGACATCGGAACCCGTGGTCCGGCCGAGCCGCAGCAACTCCTCCTTGGTGAGCGCGTCGAGCGGCACGCCGCCTCTGCGGCTGGCGGTGTCGATAAGCTCGGATTTGCTCATCGACAACCGCCCCTCAACGTCAAGGTCTCCCGTCAACCGGAGCAGTTCGGCCTTGGTGAGCGCGTCGAGGTCTCCCCTGGTCAGCGCGTCGGGTTTCCCCCTGCCGTACCTGGGGGCAGCGGCCGAATTCCCGTCCGAGCCTCCGCAGTCGCCTCCGGCGCCGCCGCTTGCGGTCTGCCCCGGCTGATCGGGCTTGATAGTCCGGCGTTCCACCTGCGCGGCGCCTTCCTGCGCGTGCTTTGCCAGTCGATCAGCCTCCCGGCTGGCCTGCGCCGCGATCTCCTTCGCTGCCGTCGCAGCCTGGCTCGCCAGGTCCCTTGCCTCGATGAGGGCCTGACTCGCCTCCTGGATGGCCCCACGGGCCCTCGCCTGAGCTTGTTCAGCTTTCCGGTCCGCCTCCCCGGTGCGCGCCGACGCCTGCGCCTCGGCCTTTTCGATCGCCTTCCGCCCCGCGGCCTCCTCGGCACGCCGGTCCCGCTCAAAACGTTCCCTGGCCTCTTCCACAGCGCCCGCCACTTTGCGCTCGGTCTCACGGCGGACCTGCTGCACAAACTCCTCGGACTCGTGAGCGACCCGCGCAGCCTCATCTGCACTGTCCTTCGCTTCCTGTGCCACAGACAGCGCCCGGGTCTCTTGATCACGTGCATCCTCAGCAGCAGCGTCTGCCTCCCGCATCAGCGCGGTTACCGAGTCATGGCCGATGACAGGCAGAGCATCGGCGACTGATCGCCTGGCTACCTTGGCCTTCTCCCGAACTCTCGCTCCGGCCGCCCCGGCGGTTCCGGCCGCGGACGATGCGGCGCCAGAAACGCCCTCAGTGACGGAAGAGGCACCCGTAGCGGCCGACAGCGCGGGCTTCAGGGCCTTCGACAGCAACCAGGCAGCATTGTTCGGCAACTCGCTCAAGCCGGCAGTAGTAAGACGCGACAGGCGACGCGCCCGCTTAGTGTTCCCCATGGGCCCCTCCCCCGGTGGTTCCACTTGTCCTAGCTGGTTTGCGCTACCCACCAACCGCGGCCTTATACACGGAACCGGCGACTTCTGACTGGCTTCCCCATCCGCCACTGCTGCGCCCAGATTCTGCCCGGTACCTGCTACCAGCCAGCGCATCGAACCTGATACCGGTCGAGGGTGAGGTGGACACATCATGCGAGGTGGCACTGTCTCCCTCGGCGTCTAGCGTGCGGCGATCTGGGAGTACTGGAGTTTGCTATGCATCCACGCGGGTAGACAGGCGCGCCAGTTGGCGGCGGCCGAGTGGCCGAGTTGGCCAAAAGGATCAAGTGGCAAAGGGGCGGAGGCAGGCGCGCAGATGGTGTCCGAGACGAGAGCCGCGCAGCCGTCGGGGCGCAATGTGCTCGAGGAACTAGATTCACGCATCCCAACGAACTTCTACTGGTACCTGGCCGTGCTGGCCTGCGTCGGCGGGTTTCTGTTCGGGTACGACACCGCGAACATCGGCTCGGCGCTGGATTTCATTCCGTACCATCTGTCGAGCTTTTGGACGGGTTACCTGGTGGCCGGCGCATCGCTGGGCGCCGGCGTGGGGGCGCTCCTCGCCGGGCCGCTGACCGACCGGTTTGGGCGCAAGACGCTGCTCATCACCGACGCCGCCATCTACGCGGTCGGCGCGCTGCTGTCGGCGTTCACCGTGAATGTCTTCATGCTGCTGTCGTCCCGCACCCTCATCGGGCTCGCGATCGGCGCCGACTCCGCGATCGCCACCGCCTACATCGCGGAGTTCGCGCCCCGCGACCGGCGGGGGCAGCTGAGCATCATCCAGCAGTGGATGATCACCGTGGGGATCCTGGTGTCCTATCTGGTGGCCGTGGTCGTCTTGGTGGCTTTGCCGCATAGCGCTGGCAACTTCGACTGGAGGTTCATCCTGGGCGTCGGCGCGCTCCCGGCGATACTGGCGGTGGCGCTGCGGTCCAAGATGCCCGAGTCCCCCCGGTGGCTCATGCTGCATGACCGCTACGCCGATACCAGGAAGGCGTTCGGCCAGCTGGGGATGGAGACCACCGAAGAGGAGATCCGTACGGCGGCGGAGCAGCTGCGGGGCACGGTGGAAGAACGGCAGCGGAAGACGCAGTGGACAAGGGGCGTGATCCGGGCGCTGATCGTGGTCTGCGTGTTCTTCATTTTCCAGCAGATCACAGGGATCAACATTCCGTTCTATTACGGCCCGAAGATCCTGGCGACCTTCTTCCAGAGCGGGCACGATGCTGTCGCCGCCGCGGTGGCCGGTGTCGAGGTCACCGCTATCTTGGGCGCGGTCAACGTGATCGCGACCTATTTCGCGTTCCGCTGGATCGACAAGCGCGGCAGGCGCCCGCTGGCCATGGGGGGTTACGCGGGCATGGCGGTGTTCATGCTGGTCGCGGCCGCCGGGGTCGCATTCCTCACCGACATACCGAAGACCGTGGTGGTCATGGTCGGCTTCTCGTTCTTCATCACCTCGTTCGCGATCGGTGTCGGCGGGACGGGCTGGCTGATCCAGGGCGAGGTCTTCCCCACCTCTGTCCGCGGCCGGGCGGCTGCGATCGCCGCGGCCGTGGACTGGGTGGCCAATTTCGCGTTGATCGAGGCGTTCCCGGCCTGGCAGAATTCGTGGGGGCTGGCCTGGGTGATGGTGTCCTTCGCGGTTCTGTCGGTGGTGGCGATCGGATTCGTGTTTAAGTTCCTGCCCGAAACGAAGGGCCGCTCTGTCGAGCAGGTCGTCCAGATCTTCGAGAAGGAGGCCGAGGCCAGTAAGGCACCCGTCTAGCCAGAATCATTACCCAAGGAGCGTTGTGCGCCGCCGATCACGACGATGTAGTGGCGGGCACTGGCTGATCGCCAGCCGGCTGCGGCACCAAGAGCAACGCGATGGGTCGGCTGTGAACGTCGGGCGCACCTCCTGCCCGGTCGGCTCAGCCCTCATGTAAGTGGGCCGGGCGTTGGCTCTCCCGTGCTGGGGTAGCCGGAATTTGCGGCCGGAGGCGCCTGTGCCGGTCCCCTCCTCCGGGGTGGTGCAACCTGCTCGGCAGTGCGCGGCGGCGGCGGCGCGGACGGCCCGCCGTCCGCACCGTTATGAGAGAGAAGTGATCGAGATGACGCAGATCAAGCTGCTGGTGATCATGCCGATGCCCGACGATGAGAAGGCGGATGAAGCATCCCGTGATAGCACCTTCACCGAGCAGGTGAACGCGATCCTCCGGTTCGACGATGGCTGGCGGCTGACCATGAACGGGGCGGAGTACCCGAGCGCGAAGGCGGAGGTCGCTGAGATGGCCGGCCACGCCGATGAGCCGCCGGTCAAGCAGGCCATCGAGTCCTTGGTCCACGCGGCGGCGGAGGCTGAGCGCGAAGCGGGCGCGGCCGGCAATGATGGCGAGGACGGCGACGCCGAAGGGATAAAGGCGCGCACCCAGGCTGAGGTGCTCGAGTTCGAGGTGCCGGAGGGTAGCAGCACGGTACGGGTCCGCGTGGAGCCAGAAGTGGTCGTCGAGGGCGGCGAGCAGCACATCAGGATCAAGGTCAAAGATCCCTCATGGGTAGAAGACACTGGGCCGACGAAGGACAAGGACACCAGCCCCGCCAAGGACAAGGACACCAGCCCCGCCAAGGACAAGGACACCAGCTCAGCTGAGTAGCTGATCACCAGCAGCTGAGGGCGCTCCCGCCTTCCCCACCGGTCGATTCTGATCTGGATGGCGGCGGGCCCGGCTCTAATCCGAAAATCGGATCCCAGCCGGGCGCGCGGCAGCACCCGGCGGAGCGTCAGCGGAGCCGGGTGGGTGTGAAGCTGCTGTTCAGGCTGCTGGCTTGAGGGTGACTTTGTAGCCGAGGGCTTCAAGCTGGTGGACGTGAGCGCGCTTGCGGCGTTCGGGGTTGATGCGCTGGTGGTAGAAATCGCTGCCGAGGTCGGCGTAGCGGGCACCGGGATCGGATAGCAGGTGCCAGATGATCACGAGGAGGGAGCGGCCCACGGCGACGATGGCCTTTTTACTGCCGCGGCGGCGGGCGATCCGCCGGTACCGTTCGCCGAGGAAGCTGTCGGTCTTGGAGGCGCCGACGGC
>Ga0075424_100006424_pt1 | contig 11315 bp, 11 predicted proteins | sample SoiMethybrSBSTD3_FD_75301 | JGI IMG/M metagenome (GOLD analysis project Ga0075424, IMG submission 75301) | Bulk soil microbial communities from a Populus tree surrounding site in Tennessee, USA - Soil MetaG P. TD hybrid SBSTD3 | ecosystem: Environmental > Terrestrial > Soil > Tree plantation...
AACATGTATAGCATTTTCCTAATATATTTCTCCTTTGATGGAAATTTGATTAAATTTTGTTGGTAAAACTCAATCAGGTGATCTATAAAGCAGTCTAATTCTATTTCTTTTCTTTCTGATGGCGAATAAGTCAGTATTTTAGCATACCAATATTCTATTAGTGCATCTTCACCATATTTTTGTTCTAGCTCTAGCAGAAATGCAAAATTGGAATGACATTTTCTACATAGTCCATGATGTGCATCTGAGTATGTTTTATCTTGTGCACCTCTAATTACAAATTATGAGGTGCAATTAATGAATATAACTTGAAGTATACTTTAAAAGTCAACAAATATTTGTCTTTTCTTAAGGCAGATGATCTCTGGAAACCATTTTCACGAATTAACAATGATGCAATAGAAGGACTACTACAGTTGAAAATGTATTAATTCATGTCATAATTGAGGAATTGCATCATAGCACATGTTGGTTCCCTAGTTCATCCTTAAAACTTGTTACCTGTTGTTATTTTTCTTGTAGGATCAATAGAAATACGGCTTGTGTTTGGAGAAAACGTATTACATGCAAGTGTTCCTTATACGTGGAATTGTGTTATTGCCAATATCATAGCCTTTTTGTCGAAGATACTTTAAAGTCAATTTATACACTAGTTCATCATAATCTGTTACTTCCAATACTCTTTTCCATGAAACTTCACCGGTCTTTGAAACTTCTTTAGATAATAATTCTGTGGTTTTTCTTGCCTCCTGTCTACATTGCTCCATGGTTTTGCCATTCTTATAAGCATGAATACGAGAATCGCAACTAGTAGTACTGTCCTGATTTTCCACTAGCTAAAAATAGACGAGCAACGATTTAAATAATTTTTCTAGTAATCAATCACATTGATATCAATGACAACTATATCTTACCATGTCTAACTAAATCCTCATTATAGCATCTACAGTAAATCACAACTCAAATGAATATCATAGCAGATCTAACCTAAATATAGCTCAGAGAAGCTAGCACTATATTCGTACAACAAGCACTTTTAATATATATTTTTAACATATATTTTAAATAGCATCATTATGCATATTGTGCAGACTACAGTTCTATTTTCAGTATGCTTGATAATAATAATAATAACATAAATCCAAACTTCAAAACTAATCCTAAGGATTATTCTAAAGTAGAGATTGCAAAGATTAACTCTAGTGAGCTTAGAGGGAATCTATTTAACGAATTTAGAGACTACTCTTCCCAAAATATCTCATGGGAATCTGAACAAATAGCAAAGTCACATGGTATCTATCTGGAATTCAATAGAGCAAGAACAGGGAATGAAAAGGATTGGATGTATATGTTACGTATAAGCATAGCTGGTGGAGGACCAATTACCTCTCAACAATGGAATATACTTGACAAAATAGCTGATACTTATACAATCAGTCCCTATGATGCATATCCTACTTCAAATAATAGTAGTAATGATGACTCCAGACCTAGCCTTAGAATAACTACAAGGCAAAATATACAACTTCATTGGGTCAGAAAAAAGAATGTAGTTGATGCAATTAAAGAGATCGCAAAATCTGGATTCTTTACAATCAATGGTTGTGGAGATAATACTCGAAATGTAATTGGTTGTCCTTTGTCCTTTTATTCCAAAATTTTTAATGCTAGCAAATGGGCTCAGAAAATCGGTAAATATTTTGCTCTTCCTACAGCAGCCTATATAGAAGTTTTTGAAATAGATCCAAATTACCTTAGAAAAGCTGGACTTTTAGATAGAGAGGTTGGAGCAACTAGATTTGATTATGGTACAAATCAGCTTAACAGAAAATTTAAGATAGCTTTCTCAGCAATTCACTATGACGTAGAAAAAAAGAAATACGTCCCTGATAATTGTGTAGAGCTGAGAACAAATGATATAGGTATTGCTCCGATTATTAATGATGATAATGGTAAAGTAGATAGATTCCAAGTTTATGTTGGTGGAAGTCAAGGTCAACAGTCGGGTAAACCAACGTTCTCAACTCTTGGAGAGCCTTTTGGGATTTTCACTGAAGATTATCTACTTGAGGGACTTGATGCCATAGTAAGAGTTCATAAAGAATGGGGAGATAGAGAAAATAGACATTGGGCTAGGCTAAAGTATTTAGTTAAAGTGAAGGGGATTCAATGGCTTAGAGAAAAGGTAAAGGATGTTGTTATTGGTAGTGGTAGTGATAGTCGGATAGATTTTGAATTGCCGATACAAGATTATGATTATGGGAACAGAAATTTGCATCTTGGCTGGATAAAGCAAAATACACATGAGGTTGATGATAGTAGTAACAATAACGATACTAAATGGTGTTGTGGTATGTTCATAGAAAATGGTAGAATTATCGATGGCAGTCCAAATGGTAATTTAAAGAGCATGTTAAAGTATCTAATGGACAAATATCCTCATGCTCTTATTTTTACAACACCAAATCAGCATTTACTATTTTCAAATTTAGCCAGCAATGAAAAAGAGCAGTTTAAAAATGATATGATGATTTTTGGTTATGGAATACGCAAAGTAACATTTGATGCAACTAATAATAGCAACAATGATAGTATGAGTTTATTAAGATCAAAGATAGTACAACAACAACCATATTCAAAATTAAGAATGTTATCTGGAGCATGTGTTGGAAGAGATACTTGTAGATTAACTTATACTGATTCTGAAAAGTTTGAGCCTTCCCTAATTGACCAATTAGATCATAAATGGGGAGATCTAAATGAATCAATAGGAGTGACAGGCTGTGAAAAGCAATGTTATAGACCTGCAACAAAGACAGTTGGATGGATAGGAACCGGTTTTAATCTTTATCAGCTAACAATAATGGGAACGGAGGATGGAAGACATCAAGGCGTGCCACTAATAGATCCGGATACTAAAGAACAATATCTTCGCTTTGTACCACGTAAAGATGTAGCAACAGTTACAGATACCTTGTTTGAATTTTTTATAAAAAACAAATTGGAAGAAGGAGAAAAAAGACCCGGTGGAATGGGATACTTCTTGAGAAGGATAGGAGCAAAAGAGATGATTTATTATTTAAAGTCAAATCCAAAGACTAAAGATCTAATGAAGAAAACTTTCAAAGTACAATAGCTTGAGCTCAAAGTCGGAATTTCGATATACATTGGCAAAACCTTCCAAAGTAAATTTTTATAAAGTTTATTTTTAAATTATGCATATGAGTTCCAGCAGAGATCAAAGTACAGAAAAAGAACCTGTTATGTGTAGCAAATGTAATGAAGTATTTGAAACGGACTCAAAATATATACAACATTATAACGAAAAACACAAAGCTGAAGAAAAAGAGCAAGCACAAAAATAGATGGTAAAGTAACAGTCACATACGCTTTACGAAATACTCGTTCTTCTTCTGAGGTCCCTCATTCGAGAAGATTGTTCGGCTCTTCTTTAACTTGCACTATCTTCGCTAGTACGAAATCCATAAAGCTAACTTTCACAAAGTATACTATGCGCGAATGTGAATAACCATTCTTCTTCACGAAGGAAATATGAATAATTTGAGCTCGTCAGTGAATAGCAGTTTAGAGTGGCGTAGGAAACAAAGTACAAGAGCTAGCAAGTCAAGGCCATAATCAGCCAGAGATATCAAGGATATTGCAAATAAGTCAACCTACTATTAACAGAGATTACATTCTGGTTTTGGCTTAAAATGATACTATTCAAAGAAGAGTCAAAATGAAGCATGCATTATTATATTATTATTCGAACGTTCGGTGGTGTGCTGCTTTGATATGTGATTTTAGAAAATCTGCTAGGGGTCCCCTGATTTCTTTAATATTTTCTTTAAACAATGTCATTTCCGCTACTTCAGGTGCTCTGTTTCCTCTCATTGTGCAATAGATATTTACTCTCCATCTTTCGTCATTAAGCCTTGGAAAGTCGGATCTATAGTGAGCTCCTCTACTTTCTTCCCGCATCAAAGCACTTCTAATTATGGCTTCACAAGCTATAAGTGATGATTTCACTTGCAAAGTTAGAATAATATCTTCAATATCATCATTACCACCTACACTATCGGACTCTTTTAAATTAATAGTGTGTTTATTAGAATAAAACTCGTTCTTCAGTTCTAAAATTCGCTTTAATCCGTCTTGAAGCCTTGTCTGCTCTCTTACTATTCCTGCATTTTGCATCATCACTTTTTGTAATCCATTACGGAACTTCATTGGCTCTTCAATTACAAAGATTCCTTCATAGTTGTCAACATCATAATCGTCATCAAATCTATTTTTTTGGTTTACAGGACTCGATTTTAGCTGTGATGATGCCTCTCTAGTTTTCTCTGTATTTGCTTTCCTTTCTTCCAATGCTAATTTTGCTGCTTCATCACCTGCAATTTTTCCAAAAACTAGTGTATCTAGCAAGCTATTTCCACCTAAACGATTAGCACCATGAATCTGGCTTATTATTTCCCCAACTGCGAATAAACCCTTGACTCTAGTTCGACAGTTTATATCTACTACTATTCCACCCATAGAATAATGTGCAGTAGGTCCAACTTCCATTTTCTCTTTTGATATATCTATTCCATCAAGTTGTTGAAATTGTTCATACATGGTTGTAAGTCTTTCTTGAATTACTTCCTTTCGTATGTGAGTTACATCTAGCCAAACTCCACCATGTTCTGTACCTCGCCCAGAGATTATTTCATTATAATTAGCGCGGGCCACGACATCCCGTGGCCCTAGCTCCATTCTTTCAGGATCGTAATTTTTCATAAACCTCTCACCTTTTGAGTTTAGCAAAATTCCTCCTTCACCTCGGATTGCTTCTGTAGCCAGAGTACCCACTGCCTCCTCTGGCCAAACCATTCCAGTAGGATGAAACTGCACCATTTCCATATCTACTAAATCTACACCTGCTTCATACGCTAGAGCTATACCCTCTCCATAGTTTTCAAAAATCCTAGAACTGCTTACTGCATATACTCGAGTATATCCACCAGCCGCCAAGATTACAGACTTGCATTCAAATGAAACAAATTCTTTCTTTTCTATGTCTATTCCAAATGCTCCTTTGATTTCTTCTCGTCCTTTTACTTCACGTTGTTCCTTAGTCGCTTGCTCTTCAGGCTGTGCTGCTGATCTTTCTCCATTTGTATAATCATCATCACCATCTGTTTCCAATAATAATTTTGTGATGTAAACATTGCCTATCATTTTGATCTTTCTTTGATTTACCTGCTCCATTAAAACACGAATTATTTCCTGGCCAGTCCAATCTTCGTAAAATACAGTCCTTCTATAGGTATGAGCTCCAAAAAACCGCTGCGTTAGCCTGCCATCTTTCTCTCTATGAAATCTAGCTCCCCAATTTACCAAATCGTTTATAGCATCAGGTGCATTTTTGCAAAGTATCTCAACTCTTTCATAGTCAGCAAGAAACTCACCTTCTCTTAGAGTATCAGCTGCATGTATAACCCAATTATCCTCCGGATCCATAGTACCAAGAGCTGCATTTATACCACCTCTTGCAAGTGTTGTATGAGGATCACCTGTTTTGCTTTTACTAATTATAAGAACATTAGCACCCGCATCATGAGCTTCAATTGCAGCTCGAAGACCAGCAGAGCCGCCACCTATAATTAAAATATCACAAACGTAATTCGATTGTTGTTGGTTTTTCATCATGTGTTCGGCTATTTTATCATTATTATCCATATTCAACTCCTACTTTTCTAGTTGTCAACAGATACTATGGAATAGATACCATTAACATGCGACATAAATTTTTTTATATCCTTAATTTAGTTATTACTAATGACTTCTGAGTATGTAATCATAGGTCGAAGACCATGGGAGGCCAAAATATTCCTAGATCATGATCATGTCGAGGAGATTGGTGAGATAAAGAAAGGCGACGATCAGAAGAGCTTCAAACTTATTAGAAAAAATGATGGCCTTAAGTGGACCCTTACTAAGAAAGTGCATGGTGAGTTTCGTCCTTTTTCAATCGCTGTACTAAATCAAAATGGAGATAATGATATCAATAAAGAAGTCCTTACTATAAGAGAACATTTATTCAAATATGGAGGCAAATTCTATATGCTTACAAATCATCCTGAGGGAAAACATTGGAACGAATATCTTAGCTGCATCAGATACATATCGAGGCTAGACAACTTTCCATACTCTGATTTGAAAGAGATAGATCATAACATAAAGCATGAGTTATTGAGATTTAGAGGGGTACCTGTGGGAGAAGTATCAGGTTTAGGAATAGATGGTCATCACGTCAAAGTGGAGAAAGAATTAGAAGATATTGGATTGCAATTAGCAGCCAGCTCATATCTAATATATTCCACAGCATAATAATGACGACAATAGTAATAACGGATCTCTTAAAGCACATTAATTCTGGCCATTTGATGTGAATATATTTTAGTATTGTTAACAACGTAGAATCTTTCATGATTATTTATTTACAAACCTTTTATTTCTAATTCCATATGACACCTTAAATTGTTTAATCGTATTAGAAAGGGGAAAAGAAGAATAGTTGGGCTGGCACTAATTTTTAGCTCATCTTGTATGACTTTGGAGGTTACAATCAAGTAGCATAGAACTTGTTGTAATCATTCTGATTAAACTAGAATCAACTAACACTAGTAGCAGCAGCTGCTGCTCTTGCAACCACTTCAGAAAGAGCTGGATGAATATGGATACTTTTTGTAATATTCTCAATTGTACCGTCACCGTAATCATCGGTATAGCCTCTCATGGCCGCTAGAACCTCATGGATAAGTATTGACGCCTGGCTCCCGATAATGTGGCATCCAAGTATTTTTCCGTCTTTCTTACCTACGAGAAGTTTTACAAAGCCATCGTAGTCCTTGATTGCCAAGCCCATTGCTGTATCTATATAATGATAAACTGATTTTCGATAATCTATTATGTTCTTAGTATTATTCTTATTATCATTCTGCTTATTATTTTCTTGTTGCTTTTTTATCAACTCTTGTTCGGTGAATCCTACTCCTGCAACCTGCGGCGAGCTGAAAATAGCATGTGGCATTGCATAATAGCTGATTGGAATCATATGATCCGGATGTAATATGTTATAGAAAGCATACTCAGCCTCATAATTTGCACTATGTTTGAATAAGTATCGTCCTATTGCATCTCCCAACGCAAATATTCCTTTAACATTAGTTTCAAGATATCTGTCTGTATTGATATAACCCTTTTTGTTAATCTTTATGCCAGTTTTTTCAAGATCTAGTCTATCTGAATTTGGAATTCTTCCTGCAGCAACAAGGAGCTCGTCTGACTCAAGATCTATTTGTTTTCCAGAGGCGTTTTTAGCATTTACATGGAATATACTGGAATTATTGTTATCTTTTGAAACAAACGTCGTATCATAGCCCAAGTAAACATTGAATTTCTTTGAAAATATTTCTGTGAATTTCTTTGAAATCTCCTCATCTTCATCTGGGATAAGTACGTCTCTTGTTTGTATAATATTGATCTTTGTCCCAAGAGCACCAAAGAAGTGAGCTAGTTCACAAGCTATGTATCCTCCACCTATAATGGTCAGAACTTTGGGTTGTTTGTTAAGACGCAAGGCTTCATCACTTGTGATATAGCCACTATCTTTAAGACCATTTATTTCCGGAATCCTCGGCCTGGTACCTGAAGCTATCAATATTTTATCTGCAGTTATCATTATTGTTTTTTCATCATTTGCGTTATCAATGCAGTTATGATGGCCACCACCATTTCCTTCTATGGAGATTATTTTTTCTCCAACAAATTTGCACTCATTTGCTAAGAGTTTGGGATTTTCTTTACCTTCAAATGATTTTCTTATTTTGTCAGATTGTATGTCTATTATACCATTAACTTGTTCAACAATTGAATGAAAATCAACAGAAAAACCTTCAACCTTCAGTCCAAAAACATGTGCACTTTTGATTGTCTCAGCTACATCAGCGCTATGGATGAGTAGCTTTGATGGTATACATCCTCGATTAAGGCAAGTTCCGCCCATTCTTCCCTTTTCAATAACTGCAACTCTGAGTCCATGTTGGTATGCTGCAATGGCAACATCTAATCCAGAACCACTCCCTATAACTATAAGGTCAAATTTCTGCAAGTTGGAAGAAAAATCTACCGTTGTTTCTTCAGTCACAAATAAAAAGCAATTGCCAGATATATAATGGGTTCCTTAAGTGCTGCTTATGATTCAACTCTTTCTACTAATGCTACTTATGAAAGAAAATATCCAAAAGGACTATTTAACAAAGGAGTTAGGGTCCTAAATGAAGATCATGTAGGTCACATTATGAAAGAAACGGATGATAAGAGTGATATTTGGGAGTTTTGGTTATTGGTTTGATGTGCCTAAATCGAAAATAAAAGAAGTAGGTAGAAATGTAATTTTGAATATGGATATTAATGAACTGATGACGTACAAGGTAGATAGAGATGCGCCTTTACCAAGTGGAGAACCAATAGAGAAATTAGCTGAAGTATAATAGTAAGACGACAAAAGATGTGAGAACAATTTCTGCAGTTTTTAGCTACTCCAAACCACTCGTATACTGCTGCTTCATATGATATACAACAACTTGCCATCGTTATCTAGTTACTCCCATCTAGAAAATTCATATCACAGAACAACTTCTTAGGATAGCTTTCTTTTATGCATCATTTTAATGAGCTTCTTTTTCTTTTTGTATAATATATCGATTTGTCTATGTAGAACATTCTTTTCTTCCATTAAGCATTCATATACAAACCAGTTGTCCCCGTATTCGTCTAAGATTCCCACTATTCTGCTCATAGCAATTCTTAATGCTAATATGGATTTGCTAAGAGATCTATCTATTGCTCTAACTTCGTCCTGGTATCCATTGTGGTCTTGGGTATTGTAGCCATAAGTATAATTACTATCTGGGATTTGAGAGGAATAATAGTTACTGGATTGACTTTTTGTGCTTCGTACTACATTTCGGGCTTCTTTTGAACTAAGTTGCCTATCTACAATTAATTTTGCAAGCTCAGATTGTTTGGATTCGTTTCTGATTGGAAATAACTCCTCCGCAGCGCTTGGTGTTAACTGCCGGTTATTTATAAAATCAATTATATCTTGTGGCAAATTTAGTAACATAATACGTTTAATAATGTAACTATGGCTTCTTCCTAATTTAGAAGCTAGTTCGGATATTCCACCCCAACCAAGGTCCAATACATATTTTTTAAATGCATTCGCCTCATCTATAGGCTCAAGAGAGGCTCTATGCATATTTTCTATAAGTGAGATTTCAAAGGCCTCTTTATCATTTGCATCTACTACAATACACGGGATCTTTTTCCATCTCAACGCTTTGCATGCAGTATATCTTCTACAACCGCACACCACGTGGAAATGTTCATTATTATTTACTCTGACAACAATTGGATGTAGAAGGCCTACTTTTCTTATTGAATCAACGAGTTCCGTGATGTAATAGTTAGAGTCTTTTCTGAGCTGGTTTGCCAGACTGATCTTGTCAATATCAACATCCTCTGGAATGGACAAATACTCAAGCGAACTCAATCTTCATCCCCTTTGGAAAGACATGTACAACTGGTTTATTAACATGATAGTAAAAGACTTGTCATTGATGTAAATTGTCACTTGCAATTTGGATTATTCCAAAATAAACAGCAGATCTTACTAACCTCCAGCCGCTGTACTAGGATTCTGCATGAACAGGTACTCTTGAGCAATTCTACCATCCTTCCAGTGCGCAAGTGTAATCATAGTTAAATTTCCTGGTAAAGTACCAGTCCCTGCTGTCCAATTTCCTGCAGCAATTGTGATTGGATGGGTTAGTACTCTACTTTCTGGTGCAGCCGAAATCGCTGCCATTGCCCATTGAACATGTTGCTCTATACCTTTTGTAATATGGCCATTAAAGTCTACAACAAATACATCTGGTGCATGTAACTCTCTAAAGAGTGTCCAATTTCTGTTATTCCATGCTTGAAAATCAAGTTTATCAAATCTTTTAAGATTAGCTTTTTCTACAGGGGTTCTGGCTACCACTATCGGGGATTGGTTAGATAATTGTTCTAGGGCATAGTATATTCTTTCAAAGCACTAAATTGTATAAGGAATAGCATTACAATGACGCAAAATGCTATATATGGAAGACCATATTTGTACATTATATAAAAATTTATAGCTAAATATATATTATTTTTGGTCGTCTATCATTCTTTTTCATGGTGTCTTCTATTTCATAACCTTTTTTTATATACCTGGTTTTCTGAATTATTTAATCATCTTTAACGATCTTTTCTAATGTTAACATAGCTATACATCGCCTAATTTAGGATATCATACCATTCAAGCAGTTGACGTCATTATCATCCAATCAAATATCTTCTACATCAAGATTAATCATTTGAGAAAGAGAATAAGCATCATCCAAGAGATTGTTGTGATCTCGTTCCCATTATTTCTCTGTTGACGAAACTCTCAAAAGCAGGATTCAACCATCCCTCTGATCGGATTAGCTCCCATTGTTCGCCTATGGTTCCGTACTTGAAGCAATTTTTCATCCAATGAAGCCAGCCTGTCCATTCGTCGTCATTGAGCACATTCTTTTCACGCATAGAATATGCATGCGAACAAATAAACAATATATAGTATCCAAATGCTAATTCTTCTGATGGTTTATCAAGTTTGTATATGACTTTTTGCATTGAGGGTTTTTCAATTATAATCTCTGCCATCTTGCGAACCTTTTCATCTAGGTCGTTCAGAACTCTAGTTTGTTGATGTCTTGATAGACTCTGTATGTGTCTTTTTGAGAAAATTAGTGTCAATACCATTGTTCCTACTATTCCAACTGTTTGTGCTACACTCAGCATATCAGAAAATCCTATTATTCCATCAACCATTAGGCAAATGAGATAGTTGTTTATAATAAGCATTATCTACAACAATAAAATCCTCTCTTAAGTTAGAGGTTATTGTCGCTTTTTTCTAGTTTCTCCCGCACGTCATTTTTGCTGATGCCCTATAATTTTAGATTATCTGATTTTTGTAAATATATTGTAATATAGGTTACACCACCTGATAAAACTCCTATGCTAAGTAGGCCTGCAAATGCAGAGATAGGTGGAATAAATTGCACCATGACTCCAACGTTTGGTTGTAACTGAGAAACAGAAGAAGAAGCACCAAGTCCGCTTGTAATGACTGAAAGTATCCCAGAACCTATTAACCCAGCAAATATCATAGTTAGTGTTGTGGCAGC
>Ga0075424_100006426_pt1 | contig 11314 bp, 12 predicted proteins | sample SoiMethybrSBSTD3_FD_75301 | JGI IMG/M metagenome (GOLD analysis project Ga0075424, IMG submission 75301) | Bulk soil microbial communities from a Populus tree surrounding site in Tennessee, USA - Soil MetaG P. TD hybrid SBSTD3 | ecosystem: Environmental > Terrestrial > Soil > Tree plantation...
GGGGATTAATCGTGCCTATCATTAAGAATGCGGACGAGAAAAACCTTTTAGGTCTAGCCAAGGCAATTAACGATATCGGCGATCGAGCGCGAAACAAGAAACTTACGCCCGAAGACGTGAAGGACGGCACCTTCACGATCACCAACCCAGGTCAGTACGGAGGCTTGATCGGCACGCCAATCATCAACCAACCTCAAGTCGCAATAATGGGAATGGGAGGCATCAAGAAACGTGCAGTCGTTATCGACGACGCCATCGCGATCCGGCCGATTATCCTTCTATCGTTATCATTCGACCATCGCGTGATCGATGGTGCGACGGCTGATCAGTTTATGGCCGATGTTCAAAAGCAACTGGAAAATTGGCCTACCTAGCATGCGCGAACATCTGAAGAAACGAGAGCAGGTCCGTGATATCACCCGCGAAGTGATCCAGACGTTCGGATCGCTCCAGCCGAAGCTCGAACATTTCGCCACGATTCCACTTCCCGATCGAGCGTCCGTTATCAAGATCCTGGACGATCTGCTCGAAGTGATTTATCCGGGTTACTTCGGCAAAAAGTATGTCGAAAGCACAAATATCGAATACTACGTCGGTGATCTGCTCGACTCCATCTACGCGCGGCTGACCCAGGAAACATACAGAAGCATTCGTCCGGAATGCAGAAATGCCGATGACGCGTGCGATCATTGCCACGCTCTGGCTGAAGACCAGTCGCTTCTATTTCTACGAAAGCTTTCCGGATTGCGCCTCCGTCTTGCCGATGATGTCCGGGCCGCCTTTGATGGTGATCCTGCGGCCAAGAGCATCGACGAAGTGATCTTCGCGTATCCCGCAATCTTCGCGATTAGCATTTACCGCCTTGCACATGAACTAAATCTGCAACGCATTCCGCTCTTACCTCGGATCATGACAGAGCACGCGCATTCCGTGACCGGCATCGATATTCACCCTGGCGCGACGATTGGATCGGGCTTTTTCATCGATCATGGGACGGGCGTGGTCATCGGCGAAACGACGGTTATTGGAAACCGGGTAAAACTCTACCAAGGCGTTACACTAGGAGCGTTAAGCTTTGCGATGGATGAACAAGGCCACATCGTCCGCGGCAGCAAGCGCCATCCCACAATCGAGGATGACGTCGTGATTTATGCGGGAGCAACAATCCTCGGAGGTTCGACAGTGATTGGGCAAGGTTCAATTATTGGCGGAAACGTCTGGCTTACGCGCTCTGTACCACCATACACGCGTGTCATCATCTCAGCACCGGAACTGGTTATCGACTCGAAGTGAGGAATTCATGATTCGCGATACTGCAAACAGACTCATCGAAGGATTCTACGGACTTCTTCCATACGAAACGGCGATTCACCTGGCTAATGCTCAAAAGGAATTTCTCCATGCAATCGAGAGCGTGATCGAGGAGCAGATCAAGTGGACCGACATTCACGTTAGCCGCGCCCATGGCAGAACGGATTCGGGACGGTCCCAAGGGGAACCCTCCGTCCCTACTTCAGGCATGCCACAATAATCGTCATATCATCGTGTTGCTTCGCCCCCGCGGCGAATTCGTCTGGCGCCGGCATGGCGAGGTTCGGAATGCGTTATTGTTTCCGCACAGAACCAGAACCGGAGATATTTTTCTTCACCTGCGGATCGCCGATATAACTGACGGAACCGGAGCCACTCACGTCAACATCGAGCTTTTCGGCCACAGCCACGACAGCACTGCCACTGCCGGAAATATCGATCTCGGCGCGTTTGCTCCTCAGCGAGTCGCCGCGGAAGGCTCCCGAGCCGGAAATGTCGATTTCAAGATCGTCCGCAGTGCCGTCGGCAGCGACCTTACCGGATCCGCTGATATCGATCTTTAGCCGACCAGTCTGTAATCCCTTGGCATCGGCCGTTCCGCTACCCGAGACCCCCAGATTTCGGAGATCCTTCACCGTCACTTTGTAGATAATGTCGGTGCTAGGTCTTATGTTTGTCGCGAAGTCCTTCAGACCGATCTCGAGACGGTCACCGCGAACTTCGGTCCTGATCTCCGGAAGAAGATTGTCGTCTGCGGTGACGGTCAGAGACTCCGTCCCGGTGCGTTCGATAAGGAGTCTGCCGGTACCATTGAGACTGATGGCTGAGAATCCACTTACACTTCTAGGCTCGGTAACGATGTTGCCGGAGCCGCTGATCGCGTTTAAGACACAACCGGAAGCGAGGGCACAAAGGAAGATCGGGACGAGTGATCTGGTGTGCTTCATGGTTCACCTCGTCACTGTTTTACGTAGAGGTCCGCGCCGGAGTTCATAAATTCTACGCTTTTCTTATCCATGGCCTCCTTGACTTCCTCAGTAATCTTCATCGAGCAGAACTGCGGCCCGCACATGCTGCAGAAGTGCGCGAGTTTGGCACCGTCTTGAGGAAGTGTTTCGTCGTGGAAGTCCTTAGCGGTTGTGGGATCGAGGCTCAGGTTGAATTGATCCTCCCAGCGGAACTCGAACCTGGCTTTGCTAAGCGCGTTATCGCGTTCTTGTGCCCCGGGATGTCCTTTTGCAAGATCGGCGGCATGCGCGGCGATCTTGTAAGCAATGACACCGTCCTTGACGTCCTTTTGATTTGGCAATCCAAGATGCTCCTTCGGCGTGACGTAACACAACATTGCAGTCCCGTACCAGCCGATCATCGCGGCACCGATTGCACTAGTGATGTGATCGTAACCGGGAGCGATATCTGTAGTAAGCGGGCCGAGCGTATAGAAAGGCGCTTCGTGGGTAAGCTTTAGCTGCAGCTCCATGTTCTCTTTGATGAGATGCATCGGAACATGCCCCGGGCCCTCGATCATGACCTGGCAGTCATGCTTCCATGCGAGCTTGGTTAACTCACCCAGTGTGGCCAGCTCCGAAAGCTGGGCTTCGTCATTTGCGTCAGCGACAGATCCCGGGCGCAGGCCGTCACCTAAGCTGAACGAAATGTCATATGCGCGCATGATTTCGCAAATCTCTTCGAAATGGGTGTACAGAAAACTCTCTTGATGATGCGACAGGCACCACTTCGCCATGATCGAGCCGCCGCGGCTGACGATACCGGTCCGGCGCTTCACTGTTAGCGGAATGTACCGGAGCAGAACTCCGGCATGAATGGTGAAATAGTCCACCCCCTGCTCGGCCTGCTCGATCAACGTATCCCGATACATTTCCCACGTCAGCTCTTCGGGCCGCCCGCCGGCTTTCTCGAGTGCTTGATAGATTGGAACCGTCCCAATCGGCACCGGGGAATTCCGGAGAATCCACTCGCGGGTTTCATGGATATTGCGGCCGGTAGAAAGATCCATAACCGTATCCGCGCCCCAGGTGATGCTCCACCTCATCTTCTCCACCTCGTCTTCGATCGAGCTGGAAATCGCGCTGTTACCGATGTTCGAATTGATCTTTACCAGGAAGTTCCGACCGATGATCATCGGCTCGGATTCGGGATGATTGATGTTCGCAGGAATGATTGCGCGACCTCGCGCAATTTCGTCACGAATGAATTCGGGCGTTATGTATTTTGGAATACTTGCACCAAACGACTGACCCATGTGCTGGAACCGCACATCAGACCGGTCACCACTCGATTCCTCCACGGCCTGTTCTCGGCCGAGATTTTCACGAATCGCAACAAATTCCATTTCCGGCGTGACAATTCCCCGACGCGCGTAGGCGAGCTGGGTCACGGCGCTGCCGGGCACGGCCTTCCGTGGCTTTCTCTTCAGGCCTGGAAACGCTTCCAGCCGAACCCGTCCCTGGCTTTGAGCGGCGTGTTTGAAGCTGAGATACCCGTTGTCCTCAGGACGGACGACCCGGCCTTCATACTCGACCGTATCCATCCGGTCGGATATCCATTGCAAACGCAATGGGGCCAGACCCTGCTGAACGTCTGGGAATTGTCGCGAGTCGCCCCAAGGTCCACGCGTGTCGTACACGCGAAGACGCGCCCCATCCTTAGTTGAAATCTCACGTAGGGGCACATTTATAGTGGGATGGAGGTTTCCCTGAACGTAGATACGTTCGCTTGCAGGAAAAGCAGTGTCGAGGTAGGCGGAATCCTTGAATTCGAGTTTTGAAGTGCTCATCTTAACTCCCTTCGTCGGCATTATCCGAATCAGGTTCTAGGGGTCGATCCCTTATGGATCCTCTCAGCGATACTGCTCCCCCGGGAATAGTTGTAAACGATCTAGACGCTAAACGAACTACCACAACCGCAGGAACCAGTGGAGTTCGGATTATTGAACTTGAAACCGGCTCCGTGCAGGCCTTCAACATAATCGACTTCGGCGCCATCCATATACAGCAAGCTTTGTTTGTCGACGAAAACTTTTAGTCCGTCGAACTCAAAAATCTGGTCGCTCTGATCACTGAAGTTTTTATCAAAACCCATACGGTACTGAAAGCCGGAGCAACCGCCGCCAACGACCTGAATGCGAAGGCCGGCGTAAGGTTCAGGCTGCTCGGATAAGATCTCCTTAACCTTGTCTTCCGCTTTCTTCGTTAACAAAATTGCCATTTTATTTATCTCCTATACCCATCGCTTGAATTCGGATTGAACGCTCGCGCGGTCCGTCGAACTCCGACAAAATGACGCTCTGCCACTCTCCCAGCACGATGTCGCCGTCCGCAACCTGTAGCGTTAAGGATGTACCTAACATCAATGAGCGGAGGTGTGAATCCGCGTTGTGACGGTCGCAATCCGACCACGCAGGATCATTATGACGATAATAAGCGTCCTTGTTAATTGCGTTGTCGAGGTATGCCTTGAAATCGTGGATCAGTGCGTCCTGCCACTCGTTGATGAAGATGGCGCTGGTCGTGTGCAGCGAAGAAATCGTCACTGAACCGGCCAAAACCCCAGAGGATTTGACAAAATTGCGAACAAGTTTTGTCAGATTGTGCAATTCTTCGCGTCCATCAGTTTGAATTTTAACGAGAGTGCTCGCCACCCGATAGGATCCGGTTTTTATTTCAACGGTGGGTTGCTCTAGAGCTTTCACTGACGCAGCAGCCATTTTATTTTTTGACCCCTTAGAAGAGAGTTGATGACAGGAATCTTGCCGTTGATGCAAGCGCACATTATACACAAAATTATAGCCTTGAAGTATCGGGCTTTAGCGGTGAAAATCAAAGGTCGTGCTGATCTATCTACTCTTCATCGTGCCGGTTTTTTTCCTCGTCATTCTCGTCGCCGTTGCGGTTAGACGTCAGTCGAGTATGACGCCCACATTTTCAAAGCAGGCGCAGGAAGAAGACGCAAAGGTCTTCGCCGAATCCACGAAGGTTATGGAGACCACGGTCGCTGAGGCGCTGGCCGCAAAGGCGCGTGATCCGCACCTGGCATCCTTGTCGCAGGAAGACCTTGTCTACGAAGTGTTAAAGGAATGTTACGACCCGGAAATTCCCTTGAACGTTGTGGATCTCGGACTCATCTATGAAGTTCGGGCCGGCAGAGACTCCGTAGACGTGAAAATGTCCGTGACTTCTCCAGCGTGCCCTTCGGGCTCGGTGATCGCAGAAGACATTAAAACGAAACTGAGCGACGCAGGATTTCCCAACCCTACCGTTCAGATCGTGATGGAGCCGGCCTGGAGCCCGCAGCGAATCTCGGAAGCGGGACGAAAAGCGCTGGGCATCTGAAACAAGTTACAAAACGCACAAAAAAATCCCAGCCCGTTTCGGAGTCACTCCGGAACGGGCTGGGATTCTTTTGTGCGTTTTGTAACTTGTTCGCGTTTTTACTGTCCGCGATGCGCCAGCTCGATCTTCACGAGCTCGGTCTTATCATTCGCACCGAGGTTCTTTCCGAAGGTTAACTCATCCATCATTTGCTTCATCTTCTGAGCTTCGCGGGCTCTCTGCCGTGCGAGCCGTTCTTCGTCCGCTGCAGTCTCGGGCTCGGGCCCCCGTTCACGAACGCGCGCCACGTCAACAGGGTTGAGCACGAGATTATGATCGTAAGTGTCTAGTGGTACAGAGTGACCACCGGCATAGACGCCGTGCTTTCCGTATTTCTTGTTCCAATCGGCAACGCTCGCCGTCTTGTACATGTTTTCAATGATCTTGCGCCAACCGATTCCCGTGTTATACGCGCAGAACGAAATCTCCCCGAGCTGGGTCGCGTAGGGGATGATGCACATTTCGGTACGGCGGAAATCATAGTTGAATAGATCCTGGAACCACATACCTGCCACGAACAGGAAGTTCCACGGATCGCTTCGTCGCCTTTGAATGTCTTCCATCGTGCGATCGCCGGACACCTTGCCGTAGCTCTTGCCCGATAAGCCGAAGGACTTATCGAACTTCTTCATGATATCGGCCAACGTGAGACTGGCCGGGGCGCCGAACGGGTTGTAGTTCTTCAACAGAGCCAGACCCATCATCGTGTTCGAGAACCACTTTCCCCGACCTGAGTCTGTGATTTTTTGCATATCGCTGACGAGCCCCGGAATGTTCAGGAATTGGGGCACGGGCGCGAATTCCTTCGTCTCTTTGTTGATCATCATCGCGGTACCGACTCCGCAGTTCGGGTGGCACCCACAACTGACTTGGCCCCAATCGGCGCCAGGGCCGTGTACGAGATCCGCAAAATCGGCAAACGCACCCATCATGGAAAGCGGGAACCAATCGCGTGTCGGTTCGGTGACACCGACCTGAGATTTGACGTCGTTGGCCAGGTGCGAAAGCGTATAACGTTGGCGCAGTCTGCGTTCCGGCGTGATGTCTTCGTCTCGGCCGGTAAAGGAAACCGGTTGAAACGCAATGAACGCAACCTTTTTGGGGTTGTCCATTGCGAACCGTATGATCGATCCGACCTGGTCATTGTTAACGCCGTTGACCAGTGTTACGACCAGGATGATCTCCACGCCCGCTTCGTGCAAATTATTGATGGCTCGCAGTTTCACATCAAAGAGATTGCCGATTTGCCGATGGCTGTTTGCATCGTTACCAATGCCGTCGAACTGGAGATAAGCGTAACGGAGTCCGGCCTCGGCAGCCTTTCGCGCAAACTCTTTGCTCTTTGCGAACTCGATTCCGTTCGTGGCGGCCTGGACGCTGGCGTAGCCCAACTTGCGAGCATAGGCCACGGCATCCAGGAAATACGGCGACATGGTTGGCTCCCCACCCGAGAACTGAATGGACATCTGACGCCGCGGCTTGATCTTCATGGCGTTATCCATGATCTCCATGATTTCTTCCCACGTCAGTTCGTGGACGTAACCAACCTGATTCGCATCCATAAAACAGGGATCGCACATCATGTTGCAACGGTTCGTTAGATCAACCGTCAAGACGGCTCCACGGCCATGGCGAATCGTGCTACTTCCGTGATTGTGCAAGTCTTTGTCGGCGTGCGCGGGAATATCGCGGCCGGGGAAATTCTTTTCAATCCACTCCAGAAACTTAACGTCGATTGCCATTAAGTCTTCGGTCTGGCCGTGTTGAGGACAATCTTTCACCATCCAGACTTGTCCGTTCCGCTCGATGATCGTTGCCTTGACTTCTCCTACTTTCTCGTGGAGAAGCTTTGTCCAGTCCGCCTTCCCGGTGGTGATGGCCTCACGCGCTTCCTTAACGCATTGCGGACAAAGAGAATCCGTTTGCCGCGGCCAGCCGAGAACGGGCTTGGTTTTTTGCCAGGACTTTAGAAGGGGTTTTTCGGTCCATTTGGGAGTGAAGGAGGGATTCGGATTGAATCGATTGAAGTATTGGATCGTATCGAACGTCACGCCTGCACCGTAGCAGAGGGCCGCATCCATGTACTTCATCAATCGCTTTCGCAGCTTCGGCTTAATCTGCGTCCTGGTGGCGTAGTCGGTCTTTGGAGTTTCGACCAAGGTTTCTTCCAAACTAGACAAGCTACCTCCTTAATAAGTGGCGCGTGATTTCAAAGGTGTAATGGACTAGTAGGCCGGTCGTGCTAGCCTTTAAACGATTCGCAAGAATAGCGCAACGGATTTGAAATCTTCAACAGAAATCTCGCACAAATGCCAACTTTTGAATGAATTAGCGCGAACGCACGATTTCGATCGATACATGTGTGACCCTCGGTTCGAGGACAGGCGAGATCTTACGTACGAGAATTCGGACTTGCGGCGTGGGAAAACCAGACAGGATGCGGCTTGCGAGCAATTCGGCCAGGGTCTCGATCAGATGGAAGTCCCGACTGCGGCAGACCTCCATAACCAGGGTCGCGACCTTGGAATAATCGATTGTGTCTCTGAGCGAATCGTTTTGGGCAGCCTTTCTCGAATCCGTCAAAATCTCGACATCGATCGATAGCCGCTGCCGCATCGTCCGCTCTTCAGGGGTAACGCCGATCGCAGCCACGCAGTCGATTGCCGATATCAGGATCTTATCCATTGCGTCACTCATCAGTCTCGTCGAGCGGTTCCCTGCCGGCGAAGCCGGTTTCGATGTCGTGCCAATACTCGATTCGCTCCTCGCCCAGCTGCCAGCAGAGATACACCACCCGGCCTTGTCTCATGTAGGGAAAGTCGCAGAGTCCCTTGTCCGCGTCCTTTAAAAGCACTCCCATATCCTTGACCTGGTGTATCAGAAACATGAGATGAGAAATACTCTCGACGTATTCCACCCCGAACTTACTGTGCCCGTCGAACGGCGCGGCCTCTCTTGCTTTTTGGATTTCAGGATTCAATACCCGGATATGATTCCAGCTTTCACTGATTTCTTGAAGCAGCGAGCGGAGCGCTGGAATCAGATTCTGAGCTTCAGCCAAGGTAAAGATGCGTTCTTCCATGATGCAATCAGTGTTCGAGCCAACGCTCAGCTTCGATCGCCGCCATACATCCGCTGCCGGCGGCAGTTATAGCCTGCCGGAAGACAGGGTCCTGCACGTCGCCGCACGCAAACACTCCAGGAATGTTGGTGCGGGTGGAGTCGGGTAGGGTTTGAATGTAGCCGTGCTCGTCCAGGTCGATCTGCCCATCGAAGATTCCGGTATTCGGATTGTGTCCAATCGCCACAAATAATCCGTCGACTGCCATCTCCGACAGCTTTTGCGTTTTGACATTCCGCATCTTCAGACCGGTGACACCGGTTTCCCTGGAACCAAGGACTTCCTCGACGACCGTGTTCAAGACGAAGTTAATTTTCGGATTACTGTGTGCGCGATCCTGCATGATTTTCGAAGCACGAAGGACGTCTCTGCGATGGATGACCGACACTTTAGTAGCAAATTTCGTCAGGAAGGTTGCCTCCTCCATTGCCGAGTCACCTCCTCCTATGACGGCGATTTCTTTCCCTCGATAGAAGAACCCATCGCAAGTGGCACAAGTGGAGACGCCGTGTCCCATCAATTGGATTTCACTTTCAATCCCGATCAGCTTTGCGGACGAGCCGGTCGAGATGACAACCGACTTCGCTTTGATTTCCTCATCTCCGTAGTAAACGTGAAAGGGGCGCTCCTTCAACTTTACGGCGTGGACGTAGCCGTTTACGATGTCAGCGCCAAAACGCTGCGCCTGCTTGCGCATTTCATCCATCAACTGCGGGCCCATGATTCCTTCCGAAAATCCGGGATAGTTCTCCACGAGAGTGGTCAGTGTGAGCTGCCCACCAGGTTCTTTGCCTTCGATGAGAAGGGGCTGCAGGTTCGCCCGCGCTGCATAAACCGCGGCCGTCAAACCCGCCGGACCAGAACCAATAATGACCATGTTTCGCATGACCGCTACCTCGTTCGCAGTAAGAATCTATAACTTACCACAGCTCCGAATTTGGACCGACGCCGGCTCAAGGATCGATATTCGCTGTCTGGTACAATGTGAAGCCACGCGCCCGTAGCTCAGCTGGATAGAGCATCGGACTTCGAATCCGGTGGCCGGGGGTTCGAATCCCTCCGGGCGCGCACTCTAGTGATTTCCGCTTTTCTTTTGTGCCGTGTGATAAGCGTCAAAGGCCATATAGAAGAAAAACGCGATCCTCACCCAACTCAGCGATTCCCGAAAAGAACCTGAAACAGCATTGACCAACATCGATAGCAGAAGGAACACGGCAACGTGAATGCCGGCTTTCTTGTACTCTCCGTTGTGTAGTGCGCCGACGCCTGGAATGAAGCCGAGCAGGAACACCCGCTTCAAGCCTTTCGCATCCTTCGCTCCTGCCGTTTCCGGTGCAGCTGGTAGAGTTCGGTCAGGGGCCGTGGCCGGCTGCTGGAATTGCACGGAACGAGACCCCATCACCTGACGTCCGGAAGAGATGTCTCGCCTCAATCGCTCGAGATCGGCGCGCAATTCCGACGCGTGCTGATAGCGGAACTTTCGTTCCTTCTCTAACGCTTTTTCGATGCTGCGATCCAAATCGGCCGGAACCGCTGGATTCAGCTGCCCGACTGGAGCGGGCTGCCGATTCAGAATCGATTCAAAAACGACTGCCGCACTTGAGCCGGTAAACGCTTGGACACCGGTCGACATCTCGTAGAGCACAACGCCGAGAGAAAACAAATCGGACCTACTGTCCACTTCTTCAGCCCGCGCCTGCTCCGGCGACATATATGCGACAGTACCCACTGTTGTACCAGGAGAGGTGAGATCTTTTCCCAGCGTCGCTGAAGTATCCAACGCCAGCGTTTGACTGGGAGCCAGCTTGGCCAGACCGAAATCGAGGATCTTCGCCTGTCCGTGCCGGGTAATAAAAATATTCGCCGGCTTGATGTCGCGATGAATGATGCCTCGTGAATGCGCAGCTTCCAAGGCATCAGCGATTTGTATTCCGATATCCAGGACTTCATCCGTTCGCAGCGGCCTGCCTTGAATGCGCTCTCTCAGCGTTTGCCCCTCAAGGTATTCCATTACGATGAATGGACGATTCTCGTGTTCACCGATATCGTAAATGGTGCAAATTTGCGGGTGGTTCAAGGCTGATGCAGCCCGTGCCTCCACTCGGAATCGTTCAACCGCCTGAGTGTCTTTAGCCCATGCTTCAGGCAAGAACTTGATAGCCACAGCGCGGCCCAACCGAACATCTTCCCCTTTGTAAACGATGCCCATGCCGCCGGCGCCAAGCTGAGCCAGGATTTTGTAGTGCGAAACCGTTTGCCCGATCATGAAGAAAATCGTAGCAAATGCCTATCGCTGAGATAACAGTAATCGCTTGGACTCCTCTTCACGTGCAGGCCGAGAATAGTCGTGAAGGAGAGAACGAATGAAGATTGATATCGGAATTAGTGAAGAGGATCGGAGGCAAATCGCGGAAGGTTTGTCCAATTTGCTCTCGGACACATACACGCTCTATCTCAAAACATATAATTTTCACTGGAACGTCACCGGATC
>Ga0075424_100006427_pt1 | contig 11314 bp, 6 predicted proteins | sample SoiMethybrSBSTD3_FD_75301 | JGI IMG/M metagenome (GOLD analysis project Ga0075424, IMG submission 75301) | Bulk soil microbial communities from a Populus tree surrounding site in Tennessee, USA - Soil MetaG P. TD hybrid SBSTD3 | ecosystem: Environmental > Terrestrial > Soil > Tree plantation...
TCGCCCTCGCACGCTGCGACAACTTGCGACATTCGTCCGGCGGCGGGCGACCTATAGTGCGCCTCACCGCGCAAACAAGGAGCGATACATGAGAATCGGCGCGTTCGTTGTGACGGCCGCGATCGCCGCGCTGGCGGCGCCGGCACTGTCGGCCGACCCGCTCACCTGCAACCTGACCGCGTACAAGGCGCTGCCGGGTCTGACCGCGGCCGTGTCGGAGAACACGCTCGCGGTGACGTGGGACGGCGAGAAGAATCAGGAAGTCCGTCTGCGCTTCGCGATCGAGAACGGGACGCCGACGATTCGCGACATCGCCGTACGCGCGAAAGGCGGGCAGTGGGCGACGCTTGCGAGCAACGCCCAGCCCGACTACCGCGTCGTGTCGGGACTCCGCCGCGCCACCGATCAGCAGCTGAAGCCGCTGCACGATCTCGGCGTCAAGATCACGCCGGAGATTCTCGATCAGATCCGGTGGGAAGCGTTCTGGGACTCGCCGCTGAACGTCCCTGGCGATCAGATCGCGCACGGCGGAGCGACGCCGCCGGTCGAGGGGATCGCGAACCAGCCGGGTCTCCCGCGCAAGCCGGAGGAAGTCACGCGCGCCGCTGCTGTGTATCAGACGCGCGGCTGCGACGTGAAGACCAACGGCGGACGGATCGAAGTGTCGTTCTCCGGCGTGCAGCTCGGCGTGTTCGCCGGCCGCCTCGAGTACCAGATCTACAAAGGCAGCAACCTGATTCGTCAGGCGATCGTCGCGAAGACCGACGAGCCGGCTGTCGCCTACAAGTACGACGGCGGCTTGAAGGGCCTCGCGATTCAGCCGAAGTCGCGGATGGTGTGGCGCAGCAACACCGCGAACATCTGGACCGATTACGAGTTCGGCGGTCCGAAGAACGAATCGCTCGTTCCGCTGAAGACGGCGAACCGCCTCGTCGCGGCTGAAGTTCCAGCCGGATCCATCGCGGCATTTCCGCCGCCGCACAATTTCTTCTGGGCGCGCGAGACCGAGTTCAACCTTGGCTACAACTGGTATCGCAAGGACAGCGACAACTCGTTCTCGTTCGGCGTGAGACAGGCGGAAGGTGAAGAAGATCCCGCCTGGCAGGGGCACGGTCCGGAGGATCGTCGTCAGAACTTCGCGCTCTACAGCGCGCGTCCCGGCACGTGGCAGCGCATGGCGGTGTACTTCTACGTGAGCCCCGAGTCGGGTCAGTCCGCCATTCAATCGGCGCTCGCGTACACACGCGACGATCACTACAAGCCGATCGCCGGCTATCAGGTGATGGCGACGCATTTCCACACGGGCATGGTTCGCCGCCTCAATCAGCTTGGCGGCCTCAATCAGACGATCCCCGATTTCGATCTGATGAAGGGCGCGGGCGTGAACATCTTCGCGCCGATTGACGGCGGCAGCGGCGGCGGCGCAGGAGCCGGCGACCTCGCGGTGCCGCCTGCGGGCGGGCGCGGAGGTCTGCCGCGTCCCGCGGCAGCGCCGGCCGGCGGGCGCGGCGGCGATCGACTGAAGAACCTCGCCGACTACTACGAGGCGGCGCGCATTCACTCCGACAAGAATTTCCTGATCCTGCCCGACGAAGAGAACACGGCAGGCAACCTCGGCGGTCACACCGATTTCGTGCTGTCGCATCCGGTCTACTGGACGACGACGCGCACCGAGGGACAGCCGTTCATGGAGAACGATCCGAAGTACGGGACGGTCTACCACGTCGGCTCGCGCGACGAAGCAATGGATATGGCGAAGCGCGAGAACATGCTCGTCTTCATGCCGCATCCGCGGTCGAAGGGATCGACCGGCTATCCGGACGCCGTCAAGAACGACGCGCACTTCACGCACGAGAACTACCGGGGCATCGGCTTCCGCTGGGGCATGGGCGTCGACGGATCGGAAACGCGCCTCTGCGAGTACCGCTGCCTCGCGCTCCTCGACGACATGAACAACTGGGTGGCGAACCGTCCAACGCCGCCGAAGTTCGCCTGGGCGATCTCGGAGACGTATCAGAAAGGTCCCGGCGACGACATCTACGCGAACAACCCGGTGAACTACGTGAAGCTCGATCGTCTGCCGACCGGCAGCGACTGGAGCCCGATCGTCAACGCGCTGAAGCGCGGCGACTACTTCTGGACGTCGGGTGAAGTGCTCATCCCGTCGTACTCGGTCGAGGGGACCGGCGGCAACCGGACGATCGTTGCGGACGTGGAGTGGACGTTCCCGCTGGAGTTCGTCGAGGTGGTGTGGGGGGACGGTCAGAAGACCGATCGTCAGATCATCCCGGCCACCGATCTGCCCGCGTTCGGCAAGCACCATTTCTCGATTCCGTTCAACGCGACCGGCAAGAAGTGGGTGCGGTTCGCGGTGTGGGATTCAGTGGGCAACGGCGCGTTCGTGCAGCCGATCAAGCTCGAAGGCGCGATGACGTCCACGTCCGCGAGCCGGTGACGCTGCGCGCGGAGCAGCGCGAGAGCTGTGGCGCGCGTTGCAAAATCTGTCGATTCTGCAACGCGCTCTTAGTCGAGCGACAGTTCAAGATGCCAGTCGTTCTGTTTTCGAAGGAGAGCCACATATGTTTCGCAGAAGCCCGGTCAGGTCAGCCGCGGCGCTCGCCGTGCTGCTGATTGGACTCGCCCCTGCCGTCGCCTGGGGACAATCGTCGCAGTCGGCGACCCTCGTTGGGAAGGTCACCGACGAATCCGGCGGTGCGATGCCGGGTGTCACCGTCACGCTGAAGAGTCCCGCGCTGCAGGTGCAGCAGGTGACCGCGGTGACCGGTCCCGACGGCGACTACCGCATCCTCGAGCTGCCCGCGGGCACCTACACGGCGACGTTCGAGCTCTCCGGATTTCAGACGAACGTTCGCACCGACGTGCACCTCACGGTCGGCTTCACCGGCCGCATCGATGCCGTGATGAAGATCGGCGCGCTGTCCGAGACGGTGCAGGTATCGGGTCAGAGTCCGGTCGTCGACACCGTGAACGTCACCGGCCAGACGACGCTCGTGCAGGAGCAGCTGCGCAGCATTCCGATGGGCGGCACGATGCAGGAGATGCTGCCGCTCGCTGCGGGCGTCAGCATGCAGTCGAAGCCGGACGTCGGCGACAGCAACCTCGCGCTGCGGTCATCGGTCATCACCTACGGCGTCGTTCTGCAGACGACGCTCGACGTCGAAGGGATCAACACGACGACCGATCACGCGGCCGACACCGCCGTGTATCTGAACTCCTTTTCGCTCGAGGAAGTGCAGTTCAAGACGAGCGGCAACAACGCCGACATCGCGTTCCCGGGCGTCGCGCAGGTGGCGATGCTGAAGTCGGGCAGCAACACGTTCCACGGCAGCGCGCGCGGCGCCTATGAAAATCCGAGCTGGCAGGGCAAGAACATCACGCCGGGGCTCGCGGCGCAGGGACTCACCGACACCAATCCGATCGTCGATCCCGGCTATTACGAGACGATCCTCGATCTCGGCGGGCGCATCATCCCCGATCGGCTGTGGTTCTACGGCGCCTACACCACGCAGGCGGTTCAACAGGGTCAGGTCGGGTTCGTCGCCGCGCCGAACAAGGACGGCTGCTGGTTCGTGACGTGCGGCGGCACGACGCCCGCCGACATTCACACGTCGCTGCCCGGCGTGAACGCGAAGGTCTCCTATCAGCTGACGCCGACGACGAAGCTGATCGCGTCGGACATGTACGCGGTGAAGCACCTGTCGGTGAACGGCGGCAGCACGACGACGCCGCTGCCGTCGACGCGCTTCCAGCGCCAGCCGGGCAGCGCGTGGAAGGGTGAGATCCAGAGCGCGCCGAACCGCAAGATGCTCGTCGACGTCATCTTCGGCCACGGCGGGTACCACGTGCACTACATCGATCAGCCCGACTTCAACACGATTGGATTTCCGAACGGCACCGACGTGCCCGGCAATGCGACGAGCCGCGAGACGAGCAACGGCCTGAACTACGGACCGGCGATCAATCCCGAGGATCGTCCGCAGAACCGCTACGAGCTGAAGGGATCGATCAGCGTCATTCCCGAGAAGTCATATTTAGGCGGTGAGCACCAGCTGAAGATCGGCACGACGGACGACTGGGAATTCGCCGGCACGCGCATTCTCTCAGACAAGGCGTCGGGTGATTACCAGCTGCAGTTCAGCCGCGGCCTCCCGTCGCAGATCGTCATCTACAACTACCCGTTCGCGACGTCGATCAATCGCTTGTACAGCCAGGCGTTCTACGCCACCGACACCTACTCGGTGAAGCGGATCACGATCAACGGCGGCGTTCGCTGGGAGCGATACCACAGCTACTATCCGGAGCAGACGAAAGAGGCCGGCCAGTTCAGCGCGATCTTCCCGGCGAAGACCTACCCGAAAGCCGACGTGCTGACGTGGGTCGACACGGTGCCGCGCCTCGGCGCGGCGTGGGATGTGATGGGCAACGGCAAGACTGTCGTGAAGGGATCGTTCGGGCTGTTTGGCGACACGATGGGCGATCTCTATGCGAACGCGTTCAACCCGAACGCGACCGCGAGCCAGACCTACCCGTGGAACGGACCGTGCGTTCAGACCGGATTCAACAACAACACGTTCAACAACTCGAGCTGCGACGTGACGCCCGATTTCCTTGCGAGCCTGCCGGGCCGGACGCCGCTCAGCGCGACCGGTGGCATCAACTCGGTCGTCAACCCCGATCTGAAACAGAACAAGACGTACGAGTACACGGCGCGGCTCGAGCGGCAGCTCGTGCCGAACGTCGCCGTGAGCGCGGCGTACGTGTATCACCGCATCGAGAATCTCTACAACAACCGGCAGTATCTCCGCCCCTACGACACGTGGATTCCGGCGACACCGGTCGTGCCGTTCCTCGATCAGAACGGCAGTCCGGTGACGATCTACACGTATCCGGCGTCCGAAGTCGGGTCGGCGTTCAACGTGCTGAAGGCCGCGAACGCGTCGACCGATCGCGCCGACATCTTTCACAGCTTCGAAGTGGCGGCGACGAAGCGCTACTCGCGCAAATGGACCGGCACGGCGTCGTTCTGGATGACGAAGAACCACCAGTGGATTACCGGGACCGCGGCCGGCGGCAACAGCAACACGCCGCAGAGTCCGAACGACGATCGGTTCCCCGTCGACAACACGTGGAACTGGGAAGGGCGCGGCAACCTGACCTACAACCTGCCGTACGACATCGCGTTCTCCACGTCGTATCGCGCGCAGTCGGGCCAGGCGGGCCAGCGCACACAGGTGTTCACCGCGCCCGCGGCGGTGCTCCGTCAGGGATCGGTGACGCTGCGCATGGGCGGGATGGGTGAGTTCCGCGCACCGGCGGTGCAGATCGTGGCGCTGAAAGCCGCGAAGAGCTTCCCGGTCGGACCGGAACGGCGCGTCGAGTTGAACTTCCAGCTGTTCAACGCGTTCAACAGCAGCGGCGTCACGTCGGTGAACTACCTGACCGGCACGCAGTTCGGACAGGTGACCGGCATCACGTCCGCGCGCGTCGCGCGCGTCGGCGCGGCGTTCGTGTTCTAGCCTTGATCGTTCGTCCAGGAGGAACGGCATGAAACTCACGCAAGTGCTGATACCGGTCGTCGTCGCGCTCGCAGTGACGGCGGCGGCTGCTGCGGATCCGTTGAAGTGCGATGTCAAGGACTACAAGGCGGCCGCGGGGCTGTCGGCGAACGTCGAACAGGATCTGCTGGTCGTGTCGTGGACCGGGCAGGGCGGCGCGGAACTGCGCGCCCGGTATGCGATCGACGCGGGACAGCCGATCATTCGCGATCTCGCCGTCCGCAAGGCCGGCGGCCAGTGGGTGACGATCGGACAGAATCTCGTCCCCGAATATCACGTGACGAGCGGCGTGCGGCGCATGACGGAGCAGCAGGCGCAGCCGCTGCGCGACGCCGGCGTGGAGCTGACGCCGGCGGTGATCGAGAAGAACCGCTGGTACGCGTTCTGGGACTCGCCGCTCGAGCTGCCGCGCCCGGCGGGCAGCGGTCAGCGCGGCGCCGTCATGGATGCCAACGGCGTCGTCGCGCCCGAAGGCGCGCGCCCTTCGACAGGCTCAGGGCGAGCGGGAGCAGGCCGCGAAGCGCCGCCGCGCGTGCTCGGCGGACCGCGAACCGCTGCGGAGATCCGCCGCGCGAACGCCAGTTTTCAATCCTCGTCGTGCAGCGTGAAGACCGACGGCGCGAGCCTCGAAGTGACCTTCCCTGGCCTCTCGATGGGAATCTTCGACGGATCGCTTCGCTTCACGTCGTACCGCGGCACGAACCTGCTGCGCATGGACGCGCTCGCGAAGACGAAGGAACCGTGGGTCGCCTACAAGTACGACGGCGGCCTCAAAGGATTCTCGACGACGCTGACGCCGCTCGTGTCGTGGCACGACACCGGCGGTCACGTGCAGCATCACGAGTTCGGCGGCGTCGTCAACGATACGATCGTACCGCTGAAAGCCGTGAACCGCGTGCTCGTGGCCGAGGGCAAGGGCGCGTCACTCGCCGCGTTCACGCCGCCGCACACGTTCTTCTTCACACGCGAAGTCGACACGAACCTGGGATACGTCTGGTATCGGAAGGACGCGGCCGGGAAGTTCAGCTTCGGGATCCGGCAGGCGGAGCGCGAGGAGAACCCGCAGTACGTCGACAACTTCGCCTTGTTCAACGCGCCGCCGGGAACGATTCAGCAGATGGGGGTGTACTTCTACGCGAACGCCGATTCCGCGGAGCCGACGCGCCAGGCGGTGCTCGCCTTCACCCACGGCGACACGTTCAAGCCGCTTCCCGGCTACAAGACGATGGTGAACCACTTCCATCTGCGGTTCACCGAGCGCGTGCGCGCATCGGGATCGTTCGACACGCCGATGCAGGATCTCGTCGCGATGAAAGCGCTCGGGTTGAACATCGTCGGCTTGAGCGATTTCCACGGCGACATGCATCCGACCGACCCGGGCACGCTGCGCTTCAAGGATCAGAAGGATTACGCGGAAGCGTCGCGCCGGGCGTCAGACAAGGATTTCCTCATCACGCCGTGGGAAGAGCCAAGCGCGTTCTTCGGCGGCCACTACAACATCATGTTCCCGAAGAACGTGTACTGGTCGAAGGTGCGGCAGCCGGGACAGCCGTTCACCGAGAACGATCCGGTGTACGGCAAGGTGTATCACACCGGCAGCACCGAGGACGTGCAGAAGATGCTGGATGCGGAAGGCGCGTACTGGTATCACGCGCACCCGCGGACCAAGGGAACGACCGGCTATCCCGATCTGATCTTCGACAAAGCGTGGACCAGGAACGATCGCTATCTCGGCGTCGCCTTCAAGCCGGGCATGGGCATGGACCTCTCCGAGCAGCGGCTGTGCGAATGGCGGTGCTTCGACGTCACCGACACGATGAACAACATGTACGCGAACGCCGGGCTTCGTCCGAAATACATCATCGCGGACATCGACACGTATCAGAAAGGTCCGGAAGACGAGCTGTATCCGGCGTTCCCGGTCAACTACCTGAAGCTCGACAAGGTGCCGGGCCCCGACGAGGACTGGAGCCCGATTCTCCGCGCGCTGCGCAACGGCGATTTCTTCGTCACGACCGGCGAGATCCTGATCAAGGGCTACAAGGTGGATGGCGCCGGCGATCAGCGGACGATCATGGCCGACGTCGAGTGGACCTTCCCGCTGTCGTTCGTCGAAGTGGTGTGGGGCGATGGAAAGAAAGTCGATCGCCAGATCGTCTCGGCGACGGATCTCGGTCCGTTCGGCACGAAACATTTCGCGATCCCGTTCGACGCGAAAGGGAAGTCGTGGGTGCGCTTCGCCGTGTGGGACTCCGCCGGCAACGGCGGCTTCGTCGAACCGATCTGGCTGCGGACGCCGACCACGTCGACGTCCGCGCCCGGCGTCGCCGGACGGAAATAAGTCGTGGAAGCGGTGGTACGGCCCGGCGGACGTGACGATTCAGACCTCCTGTACGGGAAGCCCGGGAAGTCGCTGAACGTCGCGGTGACGACGTCTCCGGCGTCGAAACCACCGCTCTACGCGAGCCTCTATTTCCAGGTGCTCGTCGCGATCGCGCTCGGCGTCGCGTTCGGCTTCATCGCGCCGGATCGCGCAGCCGCGATGAAGCCGCTCGGCGACGGCTTCATCAAGCTCGTGAAGATGATGATCGCGCCGATCGTCTTCACGACGGTCGTCGTCGGCATCGCGCACATGGGCGCGATGAAGGACGTCGGCCGCATCGGCCTTCGCGCGCTCGTCTACTTCGAGGTCGTCTCGACCGCCGCGCTGATCATCGGGTTGATCGTGGTCACGATTCTCCAGCCCGGCGCGGGCATCGGTTTCAATGCCTCGACCGCCGACGTCAACGCGGTTGCGCCGTACACGACGGCATCGCAGCATCTCACCACCGTCGATTTTCTGCTGAACGTCATCCCCGACACCGTCGTCGGCGCGTTCGCGCGCGGCGAAGTGCTGCAGGTGCTCCTGTTCTCGGTGATCTTCGGCCTCGCGCTGCTGCGGCTCGGACCGCGCGTCGAGCGGCTCGTTCAGCTCATCTCGACGATCTCGGACGCGCTCTTCGAAGTGGTCGCGCTGATCATGCGCCTCGCGCCGATTGGCGCGTTCGGCGCGATGGCGTTCACCGTCGGGAAGTACGGCATCGGATCGCTGGTGTCGCTCGGCAAGCTGATGGCCGGCGTGTACATCACGTGCGCGTTCTTCGTGTTCGTCGTGCTCGGCGCCGTCGCCGCGGCCACCGGCTTCAGCATCTTCAAGTTCCTGAAGTACATCGCCGAAGAGATCCTCATCGTGCTCGGCACGTCGTCCTCGGAGTCGGCGCTGCCGCGGATCATGGCCAAGCTGGAGCATCTCGGATGCGCGAAGCCGGTCGTCGGCCTCGTCGTGCCGACCGGCTACTCGTTCAATCTCGACGGGACGTCGATCTACATGACGATGGCAGCCATCTTCGTGGCGCAGGCGAGCGGCGTCCATCTGACCATTGCGCAGGAGCTGGGCATCCTCGCGGTCCTGCTGCTCACGTCGAAAGGCGCCGCCGCGGTCACCGGCAGCGGCTTCGTCACGCTCGCGGCGACACTCGCTGCGTTTCCGACGATTCCGGTTGCGGGACTCACGCTGCTGCTCGGCGTCGATCGGTTCATGTCCGAAGCGCGCGCCATCACCAATCTGATCGGCAACGCCGTGGCGACGATGGTGGTGGCGAAATGGGACGGCGCGCTCGACCTCCCGCGCGCGCGGCGGATTCTGGACGAGGGATCAGCCGCGCCGTTCGAGCGCCTCGCGAAGGCGAAGGTCAGCGTCGCGGCCGGCGCCGAGGTGGGTGCCGTCGACTAGCACGACGTTCCAGATCCGGCTGAATGAAAAAATCGAGGCGGCGATGTTCGCGAAGCCGCAGTCCTGACGAAGCGCGCGCCAGGACTGCGGCTCGAATCGACTACATGCGGGCGGTTCGGGCGGGCGGCACGACGCGCGGCGAAATGGGCTCCGGCGGCGTGCGATGCGCGACCGCCGCGCAGATTTCCCAGTCCGGCGCGGGATTCACTCCCAGTTGATCGAGCGAGATCGGCGTGCCCGCCGCGTACGCGCTCCAGTAGTTCTGTGGCGCAGGGCGGAACGCGGACAACGGCGCGTGGCTGTGGCGAATATCGAATGCCGTGTGCGCTTCAACGAGTCGCACTGCCGCGCGCAGTGCCTCTCCGATCGTGCGCGCTTCGGCCATGACGTCGTGTTCGAGGCCACGAACGAGCCAGTGGCCGGGCGCTTCCTGAAAAATCACGAGGCGCAGCCGCTGATCCTTGGTGGTAGTGGACATGCCGGATGCAGGAGCAACTCAACTGACGAGCCGGCCCGCGCGCAACCGCCGGAGCGCGAAGTACTTACAGTTCTGAGTGCGCCGGAGCCGTCGGCTTTCGCGACGCAAAAGTTACACGCTACGCCTGCAGATCTGTGAACGCGCTCGAATCGCGCTCCTCGGCTACACTTGTCTCACCATCATTCATTTAGAGGGGTTGTCGAACATGCGCCGATCCTCTGTCGGTTTCCTCGCTGCGCTGGTGGCACTCGCTGCGTCGGCGCGCGTCGCGGACGCGGAACCCTCGGTCACTTTCACGAAAGACGTCGCGCCGATCTTCTACAAGAACTGCGCGGAGTGCCATCGACCCACGATGTTCGCGCCGATGTCGCTGCTCACGTATGACGATGCGCGGCCGTATGCGCGATCGATCAAGCAGAAGGTCGTCGCGCGTCAGATGCCGCCGTGGGGCGCCGATCCCACGTACGGGACGTTCAAGAACGATCCGCGTTTGAGCCAGCAGGACATCGACACGATTGTGGCCTGGGTGGACGCCGGCGCGCCGAAAGGCGACGACACGGATCTGCCGGCGAAGCCGCAGTTCGTCGACGGATGGACCATCGGTCAGCCGGATGCCGTCTTCACGATGGACGAGGAGTACAAGATTCCGGAGACCGGCACGATTCCGTACTTGTACTTCCGCGTGCCGACGCACCTGACCGAGGACAAGTGGATCCAGGCGATCGAGATCAAGCCGGGCGCGCGCGCGCACGTGCATCACATCATCGCGTACACGCAGCCGGCCGATGCGCCGCTGAACCGCGGCGGCGCGCTCGGTCCGACGAACATCGGCGGCGTCACACCGAACAAGCCGGGCGTCGTGTTCCCGCCCGGCGTCGCCCGGCTGATGCGCGGCAACTCCGACATCGTTTTGCAGATGCACTACACGACCAACGGGACCGAAGCGACCGATCGCACGACGGTCGGCATCATCTACGCGAAGGAGCCGCCGACGAAGATGACGCAGGGCGGCATGGCAATCAACACGCAGTTCGTCATCCCGGCCAACGACGGCAACGCCGAAGTGAAGGGCATGGCCACGCTGCCGCGCGACACGACGCTGACCTCGCTGACGCCGCACATGCACATGCGCGGCAAGGACATGATCTACATCGCGCACTATCCCGACGGTACGTCCGAGACGCTGCTGTCGGTGCCCAGGTACGACTTCAACTGGCAGATCACCTACGAGCTTGCCCAGCCGAAGCAGTTGCCGAAAGGCACGCGCATCGAAGTGATCGCGCACTACGACAACTCGCCCGCGAACAAGGTCAACCCCGACCCGACCAAGGACGTGCGGTGGGGCGATCAGACGTGGGAAGAGATGATGATCGGCTTCTGGGGCGCGGTGGCACCGCTGCCGACAGGGACGCAGCAGCAGCAGCAGTAATTAGGAATTTGGAATTTGGAATTTGGAATGCGTACTCCAATTCCGCATTCCGTTTTCTA
>Ga0075424_100006428_pt1 | contig 11312 bp, 13 predicted proteins | sample SoiMethybrSBSTD3_FD_75301 | JGI IMG/M metagenome (GOLD analysis project Ga0075424, IMG submission 75301) | Bulk soil microbial communities from a Populus tree surrounding site in Tennessee, USA - Soil MetaG P. TD hybrid SBSTD3 | ecosystem: Environmental > Terrestrial > Soil > Tree plantation...
TGATCGACGTCGCCCCAGGTGCAGCCCCCCTGGACCGTCGCCAGCTGCTCGGCCGGATCGACCCGGATGCCTTTCATCGGCGAGAGATCGAGCACGATCCCGTCATCGACCACGGAGAAGCCGGCGGGGTTGTGCATCCCGCAGCGAACGGCCAAGGGAGCGCCGGTCTCGCGCGCGATATTGACGACCGCGATCACGTCGGCGACGTCGGCGGTGCGCACGATCAACGCCGGCCGCTTGTCGATCATCGCGTTGTACACCTGTCGGGCCTCGTCGTATCCGGAGTCGTCGGGGGCGATCAACTGGCCCCGCACCTGCCCCTCGAGGGCCGTGGTGTCGAGCTCTCCGACGGTGACTGTGGCCATCGGTTCCTCCTTCTTGCGTTGCCGCCGAATCTAGTACGGCTCAAGGCGGCTGACAAGATGCGGCTCGTGTTCAGCCGTTCCGCGCGTCTCTACGACGCGGTCTACGCGTCGATCCGGGACTATCCGCGCGAGGCCGCGGAGCTCGACCGCTTGGTCCAGGAACGCCGACCCGGCGCGCGGACGCTGCTCGACGTCGCCTGCGGCACCGGTGCCCACCTCGAGCACCTGACCGGGTACGAGGTCGAGGGGCTCGACCTCGACCCCGAGATGCTCGACGTCGCCCGCGACCGCTTGCCGAACGTTCCCTTTCACGAGGGCGACATGGCTGATTTCGACCTCGGCAAGCGGTTCGACGCCGTCGTCTGCCTGTTCAGCAGCATCGGCTACGTCCGGAGCGAGGACCGGCTGCGGTCGGCGATCGCGGCGATGGCCCGGCACCTGGAGACGGGCGGCGTACTGGTCGTCGAGCCGTGGCTTACACCTGATGTCTGGGTCGATCGCCACGTCGGCGCCGTCTTCGTCGACGAGCCGGACCTGAAGATCGCCCGCATCAATCTCGGTCAGCGTGAAGGCAACGTGTCGATCTTCGATTTCGAGTATCTCGTCGGCACGCCGGACGGCATCGAGCACTTCACAGAGCATCATGAGCTCGGACTGTTCACGGTCGAGCAGTACCTCGAGGCGTTCCGTGCCGCCGGGCTCGAGGCCGATCACGATCCGGAGGGGCCGATGGGCCGCGGGCTCTACATTGCGACGGCATGACGCTGATCCTCGATTGGGACGGAACCGCGACGGTCGAAGACACACTGATCGTGGCGCTGCGCGAGTTCGGCGACTGGCAGGTCTACCTCGACGCGGCCGCAGCTCTTCAGCGTGGCGAGATCACGTTGCACGAGGAGATCCGCCGCGATGCCGAGTCGATCAGGACGCCGATCGACGAGGTCGTCGCGTGGCTGCGGGAGAACCTCGAGCTGCGGCCCGGCTTCCACGAGCTCGCCGAGGCGTACCGGCCGCTGATCGTCTCGAGCAACTTCCGGCAGCTGATCGAGCCGATCCTCGAGCGCGAAGGCGTCGAGCTCGAGGTGCGGGCGAACGAAGTCGAGTGGCATCCCGACGGCTGGCGCGCGACCTTCAGGAACGGCGAGGTTTGCGGGACCTGCGGCGAGCCCTGCAAGCGGGCGGACGTGACCAGCGCGGACGCGATCGGCGAGGTCGTCTATGTCGGCGACGGCTATTCCGACCGTTGCGCGGCGCAGGCCGCGGATCGGATCTTTGCGCGCGACGGGCTCGCGAGGTACCTCGACGAGCAGGGCGTCGCCTACGAGCTTTTTGATGACTTGCACGACGTGGCGCGCGCGCTCGCGTGACGTTTCTCGCGCTGCCAGACCCGTACGACTTCGAGCTTTCGACCGAGCGCTTCCGGGCCTTCGGGCCGGATCTCGCGAACCTCTGGTACGAGGGCGGCGTCCATCGGGTGGTCGGCGGACGAGAGATGCGGATCGAAGTCGCTCCGGGCGGAGTCGACGTCGAGCCGCTGGACGAGAAGACCGAGCCGGTCGCCCGCGCTGTCGTCGGAGCCGACTTCGAGCTCGACCCCTTCTACGCCTGGGCGCGGGGCGACGAGGTTCTTCGCGAGCTCGTGCCGAAGCTCGCGGGCCTCCGGCCCCCGTTGGCCCCCGACCCATACGAGGCGATCGTCAGCGCCATCACTGCGCAACAGGTTTCGCTGTTCGCCGCCTTCGCGATTCGCAACCGGATGGTGGAGCGTTTCGGCGTTCGCGGCGTCCATGCGTACGCATTCCCCACCCGAGAGCGAATGGCGCAGGCGACCGAGGAGGAGTTGACCGTGCTCGGCTTCTCGCGTCGCAAGGCCGAGTACGTGCTCGGCGTCGCTCGTGCTGACGTCGACTTCGAGGCGCTGCGTAACCTTCCCGACGACGAGGTGAAGGCGACGCTGACCAAACTGCGTGGGCTTGGCGAGTGGACCGCAGACTGGTTCCTTGCCCGCCATCTCGCGCGCCCGCGCGCGTGGCCTGCGGGCGACCTCGGCCTGGTCAAGGCGGTCTCGGCGTTCTACCTCGACGGCCGCAAGCCCTCGATCGCCGAGGTGCGTGAGGCCGGCGCACGCTTCGACCCCTTCCAGAACCTGACCGCCCACTACCTGCTGACGGGCTTGCGCACGGTTCCGCCGGCATGAGGATCCGCGAGGCCGGCGGCGGCGATCGCGAGCGGCTGCGCGAGCTCTATACGGACTTCGTCAACGAGATCCCCGCGCCGCCCGGCATTCCAGTCGACATCGAGCACGAGCTGGGCGAGCTCGACGACTACCTCGGAGACCAGAACGTGGCGCTGGTGGCCGAGGACGACGGCGGCCAGGTCGTCGGATTTGCCCTGGCGAGGATCGACCACCCGGGCATCGGCCACTTGAGCGACATCTACGTCGTCCCCGATGCGCGCCGGCAGGGCGCGGCCCGCGAGCTGATCCGCGAGGCAGCGATTCGGCTACGCGACGGCGAGGACGCGGAGGTTCTGACGCTCGGGGTACAGGTGACGAACGCTGACGCACAAACCGCCTACGAGCGGCTCGGGTTCCAGCCCGAGTCGCTGCGGCTGTTCGCGTCGATCGAGCACTTGCTCGAGCGCTCGGAGCGCGCGCCGCGAGGGCCGAGCTTCGGCTCCGTCCACGTGCAGACGGACGATGAAACCGCCGTCGAGCAGGCGGTGCGGAAGTACGTGCCGCGGTTCGGCCGCTCGGCCGGTAGCGTCGTCACCACTCCCCATAACGGCTGGACGGCGGTCTACGACGAGCTCTGCGACCGCGAGCCGGGAACGCTGCGCCGGCTCGGCAGCGAGCTTTCGAACGCGACCGGCGCCGTCGCGGTGGCGATCGGAGTCGAGGAGGGCGCGGTCGTCCGCTACAACGTCTTCGAGCGCGGCTCCGTCGTCGACGAGTACCTCTCCATTCCGGAGTACTACAAGGCGCTGCCGCCCGGCGATGCGATCGCCCTCGGTGCGAATCCGACGGTCGTCGCACGGCTGACCGGCGCCGATCCGCGCCAGTTCCGGCAGGTGGCCCGAATTGGGGCGGCGCCGGAGGATCTCGGCTCCCCGCACGAGCTGCTGGAGCAGATCGCCGGCCTGATGGGCCTTAGCGGCGCCGGGCATGGCTACGAGGGCGCCGCCTCGGAGCCCGGCGCTCACGAGGTGACGCACCGCTAGGCTCAGCCGCGTGATTCTCTACGACGCAGCCCGCTGCCCGTACTGCGCCCGGGCGCGGATCGTCCTCGCCGAAAAAGGCCTCGGCTACGAGACGGTCGAGATCGACCTCTCCGACCGGCCGGGCTGGCTGTACGCGAAGAACCCGAGCGGCACGGTGCCGGTGCTCGAAGAGGACGGCGGCTTGGTCCTCCCCGAGTCGCCCGTGATCATGGAGTACCTCGAAGAGCGGTTCCCGGAGCCGCCGCTCTGGCCGGCTGATCCCGCGGACCGGGCCCTCGGCCGGCTCTGGCTCGACCGTTTCGACGTCCGGCTTGGCTCCGAGTACTACGCGCTCCGCCGAGGTGAGCCGTCAAGGTTGGACGAGAAGCTGCGCGAGATCGACGCGGCGCTCGAGGCTCAGCCGTACCTCAGCGGCCGCGAGTACGGACTTGCCGACATCGGCTACGTGCCGTGGATCTTGCGCGCGGGATCGAATCTCGGGGTCGAGCTGGAGCCCTATGCGGCACTCTCGGCCTGGCTCGAGCGGCTGAGCGAGCGCCCGGCGATCGCTGCCGAGCTCGAGCTGACTGCCGCTCTCAGCAGATGAAGATCGTGCTTCTGCATGCATTTCCGCTCGACGAGCGGATGTGGGAGCCGCAGCTCGAGTCGCTCCGCGACTACGACGTCTCGACGCCGCGGCTCTACGGCCGGGGCGCGTCGCTCGACGACTGGGCCGCGTCCTTGCTGGACGAGGAGGACGACGAGCTCGTCATCGTCGGGGCATCGCTCGGCGGCTACGCGGCGCTGGCGATTACAAGGCGTGCGCCGGAGCGAGTTCGGGCGCTCGCGCTCGTCGGCGCGCGCGCGGAGGGTGACTCGCCCGAACGGCGTGCCGGCCGGGCGGACACGATCGAGCTGATCGAGAGCGAGGGCGTCGAGGGCTTGTGGGAGAACCAGCGGCCGAAGCTGCTGCTCAAGAGCGCCTCCGAGCAGGCCGTGGCCCGAGCCCGCGAGCTGGTGCTCGCCCGCAGCACGGACGAGCTGACCGAGGCCGTGGCAGCTTTGCGCGACCGGGCTGACAACTCCGACACGTTCACGTCTTTCGAGGGCCCCAGTCTCGTCGCCGTCGGCGAGGGGGACGAGTTCTTCCCTCCGGAGGAGGCGGAGAGCCTTGCGGGACGAGCGCGCCACGGGCGTTTTCGCGTCTTTGCGGGGGCCAAGCATCTGCCGAATCTCGAGCAGCCGGACGAGTTCAACGCGGCGCTCGCGAACTTCCTTGCGGATGTCTGAGCTGCCCCCGGTTGTCGACGCCGCCTGGCTCCAGGCTCAGCTCGGCGAGCCCGGCCTCGTCGTCGGTGACGTCCGCGGGCCGAACGCTCACGCGCGTGGGCACATCGCCGGCTCGAGGCCGCTCGTGCTCGGCTCGCCGCCGCCGATGAGCGATCCCGACGTGATCGACGCCCTGGCGAAGGAGATCGGCCTCCGTCTGCGCCGCCATGGGATCACGGGCGACGAGCGGCTCGTCCTCTACGACCGCGGGGACGGCGTCGGCGCGATGCCCTCGGCGCAGCTGGCCGAGCTCGCGGGGCATCAAAATGTGTCGGTGTTGCTCGGCGGCATCGCCGCTTGGCCCGGCGAGCTGGAAGTTGGTCAGGTCGAGCTCCAGCCCGTCAAGGTGCAGCTGCTGCCGAGGTTGGATGCGCTGCCGACCCGCGCCGAGGTCGAGGGGCGCCTTGGAGAAGAAGGGTTGGCGCTCCTCGATGTCCGGACCGAGGAGGAGTTCCACGGGCGGGGCGGCTATCCGTGCGATCCGCGGCAAGGACATATCCCCGGTGCCAGGCGGGTCGACGAGCAGGCGCTTTTCGACGGCCCGGGTCTTCCGAAGAGCGGCGCCGCGATCCGTGCTGCCGTCGGCTATCCCGAAGGGGCCGAGGTGATCGCCTACTGCCATTCGGGCTCGCGCTCGGCCCGCGCGACGCTGGCGTTCCGCGCGGCCGGCTACCGCGCGCGGAACTATCCCGGCTCCTGGCACGAGTGGTCTCGCCACCCGGAGCTCCCGCTCGAGCGCTAGGCCGGTACGGCCACGCGTTCCGCCACGTCGACGAAGGAGCCGCAAAGCGTGCGGCCGAGCTCGTTCCAGCCGTCGATCTTTGCCCGGGTCGTCTCGGCCAGGTCGGCGGGCGGATCTGCGGGCTCCTCACGCTCGTCCGGGTGCTCGAGCCAGCTTTCCACTTGTGGCAGCGTCACTTCGGCATGGAACTGGATTCCCCAGACGCTGTCGCCGAGGCGGAATGCCTGTGTGCAGGAGGCGCTCGTCGCGAGCTCGACGGCTCCGCCGGGAAGGTCGTATGTGTAGAAGTGCCACTGAAAGGCGTCGAAGCTCCTCGGCAGCGGCGCGAACACCGGGTCGTCGGCGGCTTCGGCGGTCAGCTCGACGTCGAACCAGCCGAGCTCCGGGGTCTCGACGCGGTACACCGGCGCAAGCGCAGCCTTCGCGAGTAACTGGGCCCCGAGGCAGACTCCGAGCACCGGCATGTGCAGCATCAGGAGACGCTGGAGAAAGAGGTTCTCCTCGCGCAGCCACGGATGCCGGTCGTCCTGGTCGGCGTGCATTGCTCCACCGAAGACGAGGACGGCGCCGTAGGAGTCGAGCGGCTGCGGCAACGGCGTTTCCCAGGCCAGGCTCCACTCGTCGAGGCGATGTCCGCGTTCGCGGACAACGTCGCCGAAGACCCCGGCGCGGACTTGCTCGCCGTGGATGATCGCCAGTACATCCACCACGACCACTCTACGTTGAAGGGCGGGGCCTCGCCGAGGAGGCCCCGCCCGAAGGAGCTAGCGCCGCCGCGTCGGGGGAGGCGCAACCCTGATCACGCCGCTGATCGCGTTGCTGGCGATCGCCGACGTACAGGTCACGAGCGGTGCTGCACACGCGATTGACGTCGGCGGCCGCTCGACGAAGAGGTAGGTCACCTTTCTGGGCAACCGCCGGTTGAAGGCGTACTTCCCCTTGCGCGTCTTCGTCGAGGCGACCGGCTTGAAGACGACGCCGCTCTTGCCCCTGACGCCGGCGAAGAGCGTCAGCCCGACGCCGCTCGGTGCAGCGCCGGCGACGTTGATCGTGCCGGCAAGCCTGAAGAAGCCGCGCGGTGCCTTGCGGATGCGCTTGATCGAAATCGTGTACGGCATCGGCACGACGCCCTGCGCCTCGTGCGTACCTGCCGCGTTCGGCGTGCCCGTGCCCGGCGTGTACGGAGTGAAGAGCGAGCGCCAGAGCGCATTGCCAGCGTTCGCCGGATTCGTGAACACCCCCTTGGCCGAGAACGCTGCGTCGAGGAACTTCGTCCCGTTCGGCGAGCGCCGGGGGTCGGTGTTGGGGAGAGTCGGGTCGCGGAAGCAGACGGTCATCTTCGCGGAGCTGAACTGAGCTTCGGCTCCCGTGGTGTGGTCCACGAAGACCGGAATGACATTGGCGGGCTGTCCCGGGAGCGCGGCGTTCAAGGTCCAGACCGCCTCGTGGTTTGCGACGCCCGTGCAGGCAGTCGCTTGAGCGACCCAGTTGGCCGGACTGTCGACCTTGACCGGTCCTGTCAGCGGCAAGACGTTGGGGCTGATGTCGAGCACCTGGACGTGCGCGACCACGCTGCCGATCTGGGTCCCCGCTGCCTGTGTGAGCGTCGCCTTGTAGCCGGCCGGGGCGTAGATGACGATCCGAGCAGTCGGGTCGTCGGCCTTCTCCTGCGCGACGACGATCGTGACGACACCGGCGCCACTCGGCTTGTACGTCGCTTGGAAGATGCCCATCGACGGTGTGTACGACGCGGAAGCGATCGCTGTCACGGCGAGTGCCAGCGCAGCTGCGCACCCCAAAACTGTCAAACGCGCGGATCTCTTCATGGGCCCCTTCCTTCGTGTGTCGCCAGCTTGCTCCTGGTCAGACGCGAATTTCGCCCGAGAGTTGTATCGCGAAACACGAATGCGCGGAAGTTGGCTTGTACGATCGCCCGATGGACGCGCGGCCGATCGGCGTCTTCGACTCGGGCACGGGCGGGCTCACCGTCCTGCACGAATGCCTGGTGACGATGCCGCACGAAGACTTCGTCTACCTCGGGGACCACGCCCGCCTGCCGTATGGGCCTCGTGAACTTGACGAGGTCCGCGGCTTCGCGATGGAGATCGGCCGCTTCCTCGAACGTCAGGACGTCAAGCTCGTGCTCGTCGCCTGCAATACGGCCACCTCGGCCGGGCTGCCGCAGTTGCAAGAGGCGCTTTCGGTCCCGGTCGTCGGCGTCATCCAGCCCGAGGCGCACGCGGCGGTGCAGGCGACCCGCAACCGCAAGATCGGCCTGCTTGCGACCAAGGCCACGGTCGAGGCAGGACGCTACGCCGAGTTCGTGGCTGCACTCGACGCTGGCGCAGAGTTCACCGCGCTTCCCTGCCCGCGGCTCGTGCCGCTGATCGAGGGCGACGATCCGTTCGGCGCGGAGACGACGGCGGCGGTCCGGGAGTACGCGACGCCGCTCAAGGAGGCCGGGGTCGACACGGTCATCCTCGGCTGTACGCACTACCCGCTGATCCGCCCGGTGTTCCAGCGCGTCTTCGGGCGAGGGGTCACGCTCGTCTTCTCGGCCGAGGAGACCGCACGCGAGGTAGCCGGCACGCTCGCGCGCAAGGGGATCGAGAACGATGAGGCCCGCGAAGGCTCGTACCGGTTCCTCACCACCGGGGATCCGGAAGCCTTTCGCGCCCTAGGCCAGCGGTTCCTCCAGCTGCCGATCGCGGAGGTAGAGCACGTCGAGCTGGCGAAGTTGAGGCGCGCCGCATGAGTCGTGCTGACGGTAGGCGGCCGGACGAGCTCCGCCAGCTCGGGTTGGAGTCGAACTGGCTCGAGCAGCCACACGGGGCGGTGCTGTACGCCCAGGGCAAGACGAAGGTTCTCTGCACGGCGTCGATCGAGGAAGGCGTCCCGCGCTGGCTGATGGGAAAGGGGCGCGGCTGGATGACGGCCGAGTACTCCTTACTGCCGGCGTCGACCGGCGAGCGAACTCAGCGAGAGGCCTCGCGGGGCAGGCAGGGCGGACGCACCGTCGAGATCCAGCGTCTGATCGGCCGGGCGCTCCGCGCTGTGACCGACTTCGAGGCCCTCGGCGAGCGGACGCTCTGGCTCGACTGCGACGTCCTCCAGGCAGACGGCGGCACCCGCTGCGCGGCGATCTGCGGCGCCTACGTCGCGGCAAGGCTGGCGCTCGACCGCTTCGGGCTCTCGAAGGCCCTGCCAGACTCGGTTGCGGCTGTCTCCGTCGGCGTCGTCGACGGGGAGGCGCTGCTCGACCTCGACTACTCCGAAGACTCCAGGGCCGAGGTCGACATGAACGTGGTCATGACGGGCGAGGGGAGGCTCGTGGAGGTCCAGGCGACCGCCGAGCAGGAGCCGTTCTCGCGTGAACGCCTCGACGAGCTGCTCGAGCTCGCGGCGGTGGGAATCGAGCGGATCGCCGCGGCCCAGGAGGAGGCTGCCGGTGCTGCTGCTCGCCACTGAGGCTTCGCTTGCGATGCCGACTGGAGGCCGGGGCGGCTTCGCCGCCGCGGCCGTTCTAACCGGGCTCCGATGAAAAATCTTCCGTCATGATCGCCGTCGTCGTCGCTTCTAGCGTCCCGTCGCTTTCGTGGCTCGAGGTATTGGGCCGCTTGGCACTTGCAGCGGTGCTCGGCTCGGTGCTCGGGTTCGAGCGCGAGCTTCGTGAGCGTGAGGCGGGTCTCCGAACGCATCTGCTCGTTTCCCTTGGGTCGGCGCTCTTCACGATCGTCTCGGCTTACGGGTTCCACGAGTTTCTGACGTCCGGCGACGCCGTCGTCCGCACTGACCCAACGCGCATCGCGGCGCAGATCGTGACCGGGATCGGCTTCCTCGGCGCGGGAGCGATCATCCGGCAGGGTCTCGCGATCCGGGGCCTGACAACGGCCGCGACGCTCTGGGTCGTTGCCGCCATTGGTCTTGCGGCCGGAGCGGGCTACTACTCCGGTGCGGTGATCACGACCGCTGTCGCGCTCCTGGCCCTCGGGCCCCTGCGGACGCTTGGGCACCGGTTCATTCTTCGATTTCGAAGCGACAGCGGCCTCCTGCTCGTTCAGCTTCCCGCCGGACAGAGCCCAGCTTGGGTGATCGACGCGGTCGATCCCGAGGCTCACATCGAGACGATCGAGATCCGCCAGGAGGGCGACAGGCGCACGCTCGAATTGACCGTTGACGTTCCGCCGCCGGAGCAGGCGCGCGAGCTCGTCTCGAAGCTCGCCGACGTCGAGCACGTGCTCGCGGTGCGTTGGGCGGACTGACGTTTCAGCTCGCTTCGACGAACGAGAACAAGCTTCGCGAGCTGGCTCGCGTGCTCGGGGACTGGCGCTTGCAGCTGCTCGACGCAGGCGGCTATCCGCCGGAGGACGGCGCGACCTACTACGACAACGCTCTGGCGAAGGCACGCCACGGTCTCGTGTTCGTCGACGGCGGCTGGGTGCTTGGCGAGGACTCGGGGCTCGAGGTCGAGGGGCTAGGCGGCGGTCCGGGGATCCGCTCGGCGCGCTTCGGCGGCGGCGACCCGGTCGGGCGCCTGCTCGAAGAGCTCGAAACCGTCGAAGGCGAGGGCCGTCGCGCCCGCTACGTCTGCGAGCTGGTCGCCCTCTCGACGGACGGCGAGGAGCTGCGCGGCACCGGCGTTCTCGAAGGCCGCATCGCAGAGGAGCCGCGCGGGGACGAGGGGTTCGGCTACGACCCGATCTTCGTGCCGGCGGGCGAGGAACGAACTGTCGCGGAGCTCGGAAACGACTGGAAGGCCGAGAATTCCCACCGGGCGCGCGCAGCGCGAGACCTGCAGCGGGCGTTCGATCGGCGCTGACACTTCGGAGCGTGACCTCGTGCCTGGCACTAAATTCCGTCGCGGACATGTCTTCCGTTCGGAGAAAGAACCTGCAATATTGCAGGTCTTTTGCGGCTTCTGGACATGTCCTCGTGCCTGGCACCGGTACCCCCCGTTTCGGACGTGACCGCGGCGTCCTCCGGGCTCTTCCGTGCCAGGCACCAGGCCACCCCCGGCGGTGGCATCAGGCGATCCCAGGGGCCTCCTGGAGCGCCGCCTCGCGGCGAGCCGACCGGCACGAGTTGATCTCGGCACCGAAGACGATGGCGTTCGCCATCACGTAGAGCCAGACCAGCAGAAGCACAGGGGCGCCGAAGGCGCGAAGCGCGATCGAGACGCCGGACTCCCGCACGTAGAGCGGCAGCACCTGGAAAGAGGCCTCGAGCAGCACCGCCGCGACCGCGGCGCCCGGCAGCACGTCGACGAAATGGATTTTCGCGTTCGTCAGCAGGTAGTAGACCGCGACCAAGAACAGGAAGACCGCGCTGAGCGAGACCACCAGGGAAAGCCCATAGGCGACTGCGCCGTTGCCGGCGATCCCGGGGGCGTAGCGCTTGAGCACGTCAAAGCCGACCGATCCCGCCAAGAGGCCGACGAACAACGTCGCGAGCAACGCGATCAGCATCAGCAAGGCGAGGACTTTCCCGCGGAGGAACGGCCGGTTCGGCCGCCCGTAAACGATGTTGAACGTCGACTCGAGCACGCTGAAGAAGGAGAGCGATGTCCAGAACAGGGCGACGGCCCCGATGATCCCCAGCGTCTTCGCATTTCGTTGCACCGAGTGGACCGCGTTGACGATCGACGAGACCGAGGTGCCCGGGAAGACCTTCTTCAACTC
>Ga0075424_100006429_pt1 | contig 11310 bp, 10 predicted proteins | sample SoiMethybrSBSTD3_FD_75301 | JGI IMG/M metagenome (GOLD analysis project Ga0075424, IMG submission 75301) | Bulk soil microbial communities from a Populus tree surrounding site in Tennessee, USA - Soil MetaG P. TD hybrid SBSTD3 | ecosystem: Environmental > Terrestrial > Soil > Tree plantation...
CGCGTCGCCACCGTATCGGCGAAGGCGAAGAACGCCGTCGTGTCGCCGCGTCGAGGCCCGAGCTGCTGGACCAGCTGGGCGAACTCGTGCTCGAGCATGGCCTCCAGCCGCTGCCGGCTGACGTAGCGTTGTGCGGGGCCGTACAGGCCGTCGCTGACCGCCATGTCGTAGGCCGAGATGGTCTTGGCGACACCGGTGGCGGCGGACCCGACCGAGAAGAACCACCGCGCCACTTCCTGGCCACCGCCGATCTCGGCGAATCCGCCGTACGTCGCCGGATCGAGATTGAGAGCGAGGGCCTTCTGCGCGGTCGATGTCGTCATCATCCGGTGCGCTCACCGCTTCCCGTAGTCCGTGAACACGTAATCTCTGGTCTTCACGATGGTGTGGCACGCGAGCCCGCACTTGGCGTCGTTCCCCTGCGGAGGCTGGTCAGCCAGGGTGGCGGGCGTGAACGTATCGGACGCGGCGTCATACTTGAACGCACCCCATCCCCATCCGCCGCTGTCCGCGAACCTCTGGCTGTCCTTCACCATGAAGTCGACGTCATGCAGGCTTGCCGGCACCGTCGCCGTGGGCAGCGTCTCGAGCGTCTTGGGGTTCCAGTGGATCTTCGCCATCTTGACGCCGTCCGGGAAAGGCTTGCCGTTACCGGGAATGCCGGACTGATAGGCCTTGATCATCTCCGGATTGCCGAGGATCACGGCCATGATCTTGTCGTTGTGACTGATGGAGATCGTCTGCCAGGCTTCGTATCCCCTGAACTCAGAGAACGCCAGCCCGTTCGGCACTCGCACGGTGTACTTGGCCTGGCCAGTGTCCTGCGCGGAAATGGCCCCGACCAGGAGGGCGAGCCCTGAGACCGCAAGCGCGACCACGACGATCACCGCCACCGGGATCCTTTTGCTCTTCATCGCCACTCTCCTCGTTATCTACTGGTTGCCAGCCCTTGTCGACCTCGTCGTCGGTCAGCGGGCCGACGGTCTTCACCTTAAGAGGCCGTCGCGACACCAGACGATGCGCCGGACAGGAGTGCTCCGAGACGCTGGCGTAGAAGCGGGACGATCGGGTGACGATCGGGTCCGCATGACGCCTATGCGCGTGAAATGTCGGGAGGATCTCATCGAGCGAGATGTCGTGCGCTACGACGACCGACGACCGCCGAACTGATCGGCGTGAAGCGACACAAATTCCCGGACGCTCGTCGCCGGCCGGCCGGTCACCCGCTCCACGCCGTCCGTCAGCCGGTCATACCGTCCCGCCCGGTGCAACTCGGCCATCGTCAGCAGATGCAGGGCCAGGTGCTCCGGCAGCCCCTGCTTCTTCAGCTGCCGTTCCCAATCCTCGGGCGGAATGTCAGCGTATGTGATCTCACGGTTCAGCGCGTCCGCGTACTCCCGGGCGACCCCGTGCATGTCCTGCGACCGCGGACCGGTGAGTTCGTATAGCCGGCCGAGATGCGGGGGAGGGTCGGCGAGGACAGCAGCGATTACCCGAGCGACATCCGTGGCGGCCACCGGCGAGGTCTTGCCCCGCCCGAACGGCAGTTCGATGCGGCCTCGGGCGCGGACGGTCGGACCGGCGAGCTGGAAGAAGCTCTCCAAGAACATCGTCGGCCGGATGGTGACGACCGGCAGGCCGGACCACGCGAGCGCCTGTTCGCTGAGCCAGTGCTGTCGCTGCTGACGGCTCGGGGTGGTGTTCTGGATGCTCATCTGGGAGACGGTCATCTGGGACATGTTGACCAGCGCGTCCACCCCGACTTCGCGGGCGACCGCCGCCATGGTCACGGTCGCCTCCAGGTACCCGGCGGACACGGACATGCCGAAGTACATTCGCCGACAGCCGCTGACGACCCGATAGACGTCGGCCGGTTCGAGGAGGTCTCCGATCACCACCTCGGCGCCAGCAGCCCGCAAAGCCGCCGCGCGGTCGTCCTCGCGGCGGACCATGGCGCGAACCGGAAGGCCGCGGTCGAGGAGCAGCGTGGTCACGGTTCGCCCGACCGCGCCGAGTTGACCGGCTGCGCCGGTTACGAGGATCGATCCGTTATTGCCCACGCGATTTCCCGCCCCTCTCGTCTGGGGCGGAGAGTAACACCCGGGGTGAAGGTGCGAAAACGTACATGATTTTCACAAAACGTACATTGCTTCGCCATCTCGTTTTGAGCGAGGCTCCCAGCGTCAGGAGGTCCTCCATGCCTACGACGAGACTCAACGGGCAGCTACTCGATGCGCGGCCCGACCGGCAGGACCTTCGTGATCGCCGCTACCAGCCACCGCTGCGCGCCCTCCCGCCGCAATATCCAAGCGCCGAGGACATCGGCCGCTATCTGCCGCTCTACGCCAAGGACGACATGCTGCTCGATCAGCAGGGGGAGGGAGCCTGCACCGGGTTCGGTCTTGCGGCCGTCATCAACTACCTGCAATGGCGCCGCTGGCTGCCGGCGCGGGAGACGAGCTCGAAGCCTGCAAAGGTGAGCCAGCGCATGCTGTACCACCTCGCCCGTTTCTACGACGAATGGCCGGGGGAGGACTACGAGGGCTCGAGCTGCCGCGGCGCGATGAAGGGCTGGCACCGGCATGGCGTCTGCGACGACGAGAAATGGGAGTACCGGCCTGGACAGTTCGTACCTCCCAAGGATGGCTGGGAGCAGGATGCCGTGAACCGGACCCTGGGCGTCTACTACCGCATCGACCGGGGGTCCGTCGTCGACATGCAGGCCGCGATCCACGAGGTGGGCGCGATTTACGTCTCGGCGACCGTGCACGAGGGCTGGGCCCCGGAGCGACTCGTCGCCGAGTCAGGCGAGCCGGCGCCCGTCATCGGATCGCCGACCCCGGACGGGATCAAAGGCGGCCACGCGTTCGCCCTGGTCGGCTATACGCTGCGAGGCTTCGTCGTTCAAAACTCATGGAGCTCTTCGTGGGGCAAGGCTGGCTTCGCAATCTTGCCGTACGACGACTGGGTGGAAAACGGAACGGACGCCTGGGTCGTGATGATGGGCGTGCCCGTGCAGCGTCCGGCGCCGCGCTATCTCGCGACGGGGGCGTTGCACCGTGACGGCCAGCGACGAACGGAGCTGGCCGGGCTTCCCGCGGAGCTGCCCAAGGGCCTGGAGCGGCGCAAGATACCGGTCTGGTCCGAAGACACGGCCTACGAGCACGCCATCGTCATGGGCAACAACGGCGTGGTCATCAACCGCACCATCGCGGCCGCGAACGCGCTGGAGGCGTTACGGCTGGTCCTGACGACGGCGCCGGAGCGATGGCTCAACCGCGCTGACCGGCCAGGCGCGAAGCGCAACGTCGAGGACATCGTGCTCTACGCCCACGGTGGCCTCAACGACGAGGCCGCCTCCATCCGGCGGGCCCGCGTCCTGGGCCCTTATTTCGAGGCGAACGGCATCTATCCGCTCTTCTTCACCTGGAGGACCGGCTTTCTCGAGAGCCTCAAGGGGATCGTCGGCGACGTCATCCAGGGGACGCCGCCCCAGGCCGGATGGCGCGACGTGCTCGAGTCCATCAAGAACGCCGCCGCCGAGGCCCGCGATCGCACGATCGAGCTGGCCTGCGAGGAGGGGCTCGTCAAGGCCGTGTGGAGCCAGATGAAGCAGAACGCCGCGGCCGCGGCCAACGAGGATCAGCCGACGCTGGGTCTCACCGCCCGGCACCTCGCCACGCTGAAGACAGGGCGCGCCAAGCCGCTGCGTTTCCATCTGGTCGGGCACTCGGCCGGCTCGATCCTGCACGGCTACTTCCTCAAGAGCTTGGCGGAGGAAGGCCTGAAGGCGGCGACCTGTTCGCTGTTCGCGCCTGCCTGCACGGTGCCATTCGCCGTCGAGCACTACCTGAATGCCCCGGCGCTCGACCCGGCCACCACGACGTTCTACATCCTGAACGACGACCGGGAACAGGCGGACTCCGTGGGGCCCTATGGGAAGTCGTTGCTGTACCTGGTGAGTCGCGCTCTCGAAGAGCACCACAAGATGCCGATTCTCGGGATGGAGATCGCATGGAAGTCGCCGGCAAGCGCCGAGGCCGCCCGGGACGTGTTTGGCAACAAGCGCGCGCTGGTGCAGGCGGTCGCGACGTGGCAGATGGACTGGAAGGGCAACCGGCCGAGCCTGCTCTCGGCTCCCATCATTCGCGACGTCGCCGACGGCTCACACACGATCGCGGCCGCCCATGGCTCGTTCGATAACGACGTCGACGTCATCACTCAAACGATTCAGGCGATCCTGAAACCGGCGAGCGAGCTCGAGCCAGTGGAGGATCTGCGCGGCTTCTGAAGCGCAGGAGGCGCCCGGTGGCGGTCCAGGGGGCGGCGACCATGCGGCACGTGTTGCGGTCCATTCCATCCGCGTCGCTGCCGTTGCTGATCCTGCTCGTGCTGGGGGCCGGTTGCGGCCTGACGGTCCGGCAGCGGGCCGCCGTCGACCGGTTCGGCGCCGCCACCGTGGATTTCGCCGCGCTCGCCTCCACGGAGCTGGTCAAGAGCCGCACCGACGTCCTCGAGATGAACACGCTGCGCGCCAAGCTGGGCGACCCCGTCCTCATCGCGGATCGTCCCATGGACGAGCACTTCTCGGTGGCTCAGGTCAAGATCCGTACGGACGCGCTCAAGGCGCTGGAAGACTATGGCGCCCTCCTGCAGGCGCTGGTGACGACCTCGCAAACCGAGAAGCTCCAGAAGGCGGCCGATGGGTTCGTCGGCAGCCTCCGCAAGGTGAACGGCATCACGCTGACCGATGCGCAGGCCGGCGCGGTGGGCGAGGCGGTTCAGAAAGTCGGTGGGCTCATCGTCGAGTACATGCGCGCCGAGGCGACACGGCAGATCGTCACCGACACGCAGCCGCACGTCACCCGGTTGCTCGAGCTCGTCCGGCGCGACTTCGACCCCCAGGCCGACCACTGGTCACTCGGCTATAGCAAGGTCCTCCTGGCGCTGGATGGCGCGGCGAGCCGCGCGGAAAGGCTCGCAAGGGTATCTGGGGGAGCATCGTCGGCCGACGCCTCGACCGTCGCGGTCGTGGGTGAGGCCCGCGCAGCGCAGCAGCGCAACGCCATGCGGTTCACGACGGTGTCGGCTCAGGTCCTGGAATCCACGGCGAAGCTCGCCGAGGCGCACACCAACCTCCGCTATGCCGTGCAGTCGAAAGAGGTCACGCTCGACGAGCTGAACACCTACGTCTCGCAGGTCGAAGACTTCGTGAGGATCTACGCGATCCTCCGCGATCGCTGAGGGGGAGGGGCAGGGCGCATGCCACCGACGCCACCGAACCGGCCGCTCGGGCGCCAGTTGCTCGCGACACTGTCGGACGTCAATGCGTTGTACGCGAAGGCCGCCACCCGTGAGGACATCGAGCGGCTCGACGCGATTCGCAGCCGACTCCTGGACCAGCTCGGCACCCTCGTCGATCGAAATCTCGACAGCGGCAGTCGTGAGTACGCCGCGGCAACGCTGGGGTTGCAGAACGCCTCGGCGCAGATCAACGACGCGCTCCAGCGCCTGGACAGGGTCGCCCAGGCGATCACCGTGCTGGGGCAGGCCCTCGATATGGTGGCCAAGCTGGCGGTCTGACGCACGGAGGTGGTTAACGGGGCGCCGGCGACCTCATGGCTCGAGGACCCGTTGTAGCTGTCGGAGGGCTTCGACGTCCTCGCGGCTCGGTGCCGGATTGTTACACCGGGGATCGGTTCGCTGCAGTGCACCGATCATTGCGCGGGTGACCGGGATGGACGCGCAGCCGTGGTCACTCTCGCACACCAGGTCCCACTGCGGACGGGCCGCGATGTGACAGGCGAAGCAATTGCCGCCGAATCGATTGACCACGTCGGCAAAGCCTCGCTTGCGGATCTGCGTGCCGTCCTTGGAGACGTCGAGCTCGAAGAACTCCCAGTCGCGCGTGGCCGCGTTGAAGCCCTTGTCCCGCTTCACCATGGCCTCCCCGGGTATCAGCTGGATGACCGAGCCGGGCGGGTACACCGCGCCGGTCGGAGCATTCGCGGCGGCGAGCGTCGCCGCCAGATCCCCGTGCAGATTGTCCACGTAGAACTGGCGCACCGATGTCATCGAGGTGATGCAGCGAAACGATGTGGCATCGATGATGTTCGGGTCGGCGGCTTGTCCGGGGCCGGTCGACAGCACGACGGCGAGGCCGATGGCCAGTGTGATTGCGCTGACGAGCGTGACAAGCCTCTGCATGGCGTTCCTCCATGCGCGCGCGGGCGCGCGCTACAGGGGGGGCGGGTCAATCGCCGTCCATTCGACGACGGCCTTGGCATGGGTTCCGCACGGCTTTACGACGACCCTGGACACCGTTTGGTTGCGCGTCTCCCCCGGACATGCGCACGAATTCAGCCGCGATGGGTCCGGAGCCGCCGCCTTCCTGCGAAGGATCGTCGCGGGGCGGTCAGTCGGGGTGGCCGGCGGCGGAGAGGCGCCGGTCGAGATCGAAGGCGGCGCTGATGAGCGCCAGGTGCGTGAACGCCTGCGGGAAGTTGCCGAGGTGCTGCGCCTGCGGTCCGAGCTCCTCGCCGTAGAGACCCAGGTGGTTGGCGTAGCCCAGCATCTTCTCGAAGAAGAAGCGTGCCTGATGCAGATCGCCCATGCGGGAGAGGCACTCGACATACCAGAACGTGCACATGGAGAAGGTGCCTTCCTGCCCCGTGAGCCCGTCCGAGAATCCGTCGGTCAGGCGATAGCGATAGACGAGCGAGTCGCTCACCAGGTCGTGCTCGATGGCGCGCAGGGTCGAGACCCAGCGCGGGTCGGTGGGGGAGATGAAGCGGACGAGCGGCATCAGCAAGGCCGCCGCGTCGAGTGTGTTGGCGCCGACGTGCTGCATGAATGCCTGCCGTTTCGGGTCCCAGAACCGCGTGAAGATGTCGTGATAGATGCTGTCCCGCACCTCGTGCCAGCGCGCGAGCGGCGCGGGGAACGAGCGCTTGGTGGCGAGCCGGATCGCGCGGTCGATGGCCACCCAGCACATCACCCGCGAGTAGAGGAACTCCTGCCGTCCGCCCCGCACCTCCCAGATGCTCTCGTCGGGGCGGCGCCAGTTGCCACAGACCCAGTCCGTCAGCCGCACCACGTTGATCCAGGTGTCGTACCCGATGGGGGAGCCGTACTTGTCGTACAGGTAGACGGAGTCCAGCAGTTCGCCGTAGATATCGAGCTGCAGGTTGTTGAAGGCCGCGTTGCCGACACGCACGGGACCGGACCCCATGTAGCCTTCGAGGTGGGGCAGGATCTCCTCCGGCAGCGCGTGACGGCCGTCGAGGCCGTACATGATCTGCAGCGAGCCATCGGGCTCGAGCTCGGCGCAGCGCGCCGTGATCCAGCGCATGAACGCCCCCGCCTCCTGCGTGTAGCCGAGGCGCATCAGCCCGTAGAGCGTGAACGAGGAGTCGCGGATCCAGGCGTAGCGATAGTCCCAGTTGCGGCCGCCGCCGATCGTCTCCGGGAGGCCGAACGTCGGTGCCGCCACGATCGAGCCGTGCTCTCGCGACGTCAGCAGCTTCAGGGTCAGTGCGGAGCGATTCACCATCTCGCGCCAGCGGCCGCGGTACGTGTTGTTCGCGACCCAGCGGCGCCAGAAGTTGACGGTCTGCTTGAAGGACTCGCTCGGGTAGTCGGGCTGCGCCGACGCGGAGGGCTCGTGCGCCAGGACCACCTCGAGCACGAACCAGGCGGAGCTATCGGCGGCCAGCGTGAAGTCGGCGACGGCCGCGCCGTTGTCCAGGCGCATCGGGACCGACGACCGCAGGCGCAGCACCAGCTCGCCGTCGCCGGACCGCCCGCGAAAGAGGATCTCGCCGTCGCTCCGGCGCTCCACCGTGTGGGTGGCGCGCGCGTAGTCGAAGCGCGGATCGCAGCGCATCTGGAAGCGGACCTCGCCCCGCACCGTCTTGGCTCGGCGCACGACGTTGTGCGCCGGTCCCGCATCGGCCGCCGGCATGAAGTCGGAGAGCTCGGCGAGGCCGTCGACGTCGAGGAATCGTGTCAGCAGCACGTTGGTGTCGGGCAGGTAGATCTGCCTGCGCACGGCGCCTTCGAGCACCGGTGCGATCTGGAACCGTCCGCCCCGCTCAGCGTCGACGAGGGCGGCGAACACCGACGGTGAGTCGAAGTGGGGCAGGCAGAGGAAATCGATGGAGCCGTCCATTCCCACCAAGGCGACCGTATTGAGGTCGCCGATGACACCGTAGTCTCCGATGGGCGCGTAACGACCCGCCATAGGGCGAGCCTAGCACGTGGCCGCTAAGGCTGTCGTTGACCGACGTACTCGAACGAGCCCTTCCTGATGTTCTGGAAGAACAGCTCGGGCAGGCTGAACAGCGCTCCCCTGAGACCCGCGCGCAGGAGTTTTCCCCGGTCGAATGGGGCGGTGGCGAGCCCCACGGCGCTCGCCGCCACGCCGGTGACCAGGTTCGCCGCTCCGAACACGGGCCGCGTCACCACGACGTCGTCGGTGAAGAATACGAAGATGGAGTCGCGAGGGTTTCGCCGGTAGAGGGTCGAGGTGATCGTGTTCGACTCCCGCAGAAAGACCCGCCAGGGGGTGGTGTCCTCGTAGAGCCGTGCGAGGCCGGCCCGGCGATATGACGGGATCCGGAACACCTCCGAGACGCCATACCGCTCGCTCACGACGAGGGCCGAGAGGGCGGGGACGAAGCTGAGCGAGCCGTCCGCGGCCACACGGCCGCCGAGGAGGGCGACGTCGAGCTCGCCGAGGATCTCCGAGACGCAATTGCGCGTGACGATGTGATAGCCGTGGAGGCGCTCGAGGGCATGCGCGTATGTCTCCTCGCGCTCGCGGGCGGCGACGAGAGCGGCGGCGAGCGCCCTCGCGGACGGGGCGAGCACGGCCTGGCGCACGCCGGGGCGCACCGGCACGAACAGATGGTGAGGCACGCGCAGATCGCGCCCCTCGTCCAGGGCGCGCCGGATCTCGGCCAGGTGATTTCCCGCGGCCTCGAGGTCGCCGAACTCGCTCTCCCCGAACGTATCGTCGGCGCGCAGCCGGGCGGCGAGCCGGGTGTGCGCCACCTCCAGGGAGGAATGCGCGTCATCGAGCACGGCACCGATCAGCTCGGGACGCCTGGCCATCCGTGCCCGCTCGACCACCTGCGCGTTGGGAGGGAACACGTCCAGGAACACCCACTGCTGCGACTCGCGCGTGCGCTCCAGAGCCGCCAGGCGCGCCATGCCGAGGAGGAGTGGGAATCCCCAGTCGGGCCGGGGAGACTCGAGCAGCCGCACGAGGCTCGTCGCGAGCGTGTCGGAGAGCGTCCGGAGCCGCTGGGCGTCGTCGGCGCCGAGGCTCAGCTCCGTGGCGGCCGCCGTGATCGTCACCTCCGGCCGCAGGGGCCGGGCGGTCGCCAAAACCTCGAGGGCAGTGAGCGCGGTGAGCGTGTCGCGATAGCGCCGAGAAAAGCCGTAGGCGGCCGCCGGCGCCTCGTCGACGGAGATCTCGGCTCGCTGCGCGGGCACCTGCCGCGGATCGAGGGCGGCCAGACGCCGCCTGAGGGCTTCGACGCGCTCCGTCAGGAAGGCCGCTCCGTAGGTGTCGACGACCCGTTGGCGGAGCGCCAGGAGGGCCGGATCGGGCGCGCTATCGTCACCGAGAAAGAACCCTGCGCCATCCAGCTCGACGCGACCCTGCAGCATCTGCTCGAGGATCTGGCGCTCGGTCCTCAGCGTGTCGAGGACCTCGAGTTGCCGTCGCTGGACGAAGTACCGGTGCCGGAAGCGCTCGCGCACCAGACGGAACGTCGCCTCGCTCACCGGGATGCGGCTCACCTCGATCGTGCGATTCTCCAGGCCAGCGTACTGATGACGGAACTCGTCGAACGTCTCGCGGCGGAGGACGAGCATGCCTGGCCGGCGATACTCGAAATGGAACACGTCGTCGTCCACGAGGAGCGCGACATGGCCGCCACTGGAGCCGCCTTCATTGGCGTCGATGTAGAGGTACTCGATGAAGCGCTCCGCGGCCCAGCCGGGCACCGGGGCGGAGACCGCGAGCAGCGCCGCGAGCGTGACCCGGCGCGCGAAGGGACCGATCACTCCCGTGTGTCGTAGCCTCGCTGGATCGCCTGCATCTTGAACGGATCGGAGTGCGAGAAACCCGCCTTGTACGTCTCGAGCTGCGCCTGGCCCACCGCCGCGTCGGCCAGCCCGGCGCCGATGCCGATGTACGTCGCCTCATCCGCCTCCCAGTTCGTGAGGCCGTGGCTGCGCGCCAGCTCGCTGAGCTCCTTCTCGAATGCGTCGAACCGTGCGCCCGACCGGACGTAGGCCGCAGTGTAGGTGCGGACGTCCTCACGGTAGCGGCTCTGTCGTCGCTCGCCGCTCGTGCTGGAGCGCGAGCTGCTCGCCGACGACCGCGAGCTGCTCTCGGAGGAGGCGCTGCTATCCGACGCGCTCTGAGAGCTCGTCGACAGCGAACAGCCGACGAGAACGAGGAGCGCAGGGATCAGCATGACCCGGGCGGAACCGGAGCCGTGCAATCGCATGTGGACACTCCGTCGGAGCGCACCGAGGCGCTCGGTGAGGTGATGGGCGCCATGCGCCGAGAATCGGATCTTCACGCGGCGAGGCCGCTGCACGGCAGGTGCCAAGCGAACGGCGCGTTACGTCAGACTTTTGAACGCGAGGCGGGTGTTCAGCGCGCTCGAGGGCGCACGGGATGGCACGTCAGAATGACACGGATGAGTCCCGGTGCAGCGTGCGCGCGCGTCCGGACGGCTACGGCTTGGTCTTGGCCTCCCGCATCTGGGCCAGCGCAACCTTGATGTCTTGCATCGCCCCGCGGCAGGAGACCTGAGCGAGACGCAGCAGCTCATCCGCCTGGGCCTCGCTACACGTGATCAAGACCGTGTTCGGACTCCCAGCAGCGCCCGTCACTCGCCCGTGTCGACTCGCCATGTTCACGGCGTCTCGGACCGGCGAGCCTTTTGCGGTTGCTCCGTCAAGACAGGCGAAGTTCGACTCGGAGAGTACGATCTCGACGTTTTCCTCGGGGGTCGGCATCGGGCGCCTCCTGTGAGCTGTCAGCGTAGCACGGCGGGCGTCGCGTATTCAGGTGCCGCCGATCACTTTCTGATCAGGTGTGCCTACAAATCCGCCGAAAAAAAGCGCGCGACCCCCGGCGGCCGAGGACTGAATCGCGTAAGGATTCCGCTCTCCTGCGAGTCATCGCGCGCGATTGGTATTGCCGTTGCTGTCTGAGCGTCCGACAAACTTTGCGGCGGCAGTACAGCCCACTTCGCACTGGGGGAGACGACGCGATGACTTTCATCA
>Ga0075424_100006430_pt1 | contig 11310 bp, 6 predicted proteins | sample SoiMethybrSBSTD3_FD_75301 | JGI IMG/M metagenome (GOLD analysis project Ga0075424, IMG submission 75301) | Bulk soil microbial communities from a Populus tree surrounding site in Tennessee, USA - Soil MetaG P. TD hybrid SBSTD3 | ecosystem: Environmental > Terrestrial > Soil > Tree plantation...
AGTCGCGGGCGTATGGCGATGATACGATGCCACTATGGTTGCAAGAAACGTAAATCCTTCATTTTCAACAACCCATTTCGCACGATTTCGAACTTTGCGCTTGCCATCACTCAACTTCGCGACGTAATCTTGCGCCGCTTCAGTTCTGTAGGCGGCTCCCCATTACATTCCAAAGAAAGGCGCACTCGACGATGGACGCGATCCGGGACCTGCTTCACGACATTCCCGATCCGACTCTGTCAGACAGCGAACGCGTGCGCCTGCGCTGCCAGCTCGCCAAACAATTCGAAAAGACCGGCAACTACGCCGCAGCGTGCGGAGCCATGGACTACCTGTGGGCCGGAGTTGGTCTGCGTCCTAACCTCGACACACTCGACGAACGCACCGCCGCGGAAGTGTTACTTCGCGCCGGTGTGCTTTCTGGTTGGATCGGCGCCATCAGGCTAATCAACGGTTCTCAGCAAATGTCCAGGAACCTGTTGACCGAAAGCATCGCGATCTTTGAAGCACTCAACGACGACAAGAAAGTAGCCGAAGCCCAAACAGAAATGGCGCTCTGTTGCATGCGCGAGGGTTCGCTTGTGATGGCCCGAACGCTTTTCGCCGAAGCCCTCGCCCGACTCGACGATCGCGACGGCGATCTCAAAGCGCTCGCAATACTGCGAAGTGCGATGGTTGAGTGTCTGGCAAGTCGTTTAAACGACGCACTGAACCTTTTGACCGGCGGAGTTTCGTTGTTTGAAGCGAGCGCTAATAATGTGCTCAGAGGTTCTTTTCACAACGAGCTTGCCAAGGTTCTCAGGCGAATGGGTGTTAGAGAAAATCGAGAGGATTACGTCGAGAGCGTGTTGCGGGAATATACGTCTGCGAGTTTTTACTTCGAACAAGCCCGACACGCGCGCTATCAGGGAGTTGTCGAGAACAACATCGCGATGTTCCTGCTCGAGCTCGAAAGGTTTGCCGAGGCGCATGAACACCTCGATCGCGCACAGGCAATCTATACAAGACTTAACGATCGTTTTCATCTTGCCGGACTCGAAGACTCACGCGCGCAAGTCCTGCTGGCCGAAGGCGAGATCCTGAAAGCGGAGAAGATCGTTGAAGCAGCGATCCACGTCCTTGAAAGAAGTGATCAGCATTCGATGCTTGCGGAGGCGCTGACAACTCGAGGAGTCGCACTATCCCGGTTGGAACGATGGAAAGAAGCACGTGAAAGTTTCGAATGGGCAATAGGCACTGCTGAACAGTCGGGTGATATAGAGAAAGCCGGTCTTGCAGCCCTGTCTTTGATTGAGGAGTTACCGGACCATCTCTCCGACGACGAACTCTGCGCGACTTTCGAACGCGCCCAGCGCTTTCTGGAATCCAGTCAAAACACCGCAACGTTGCATCGATTAAGTGAATGCGCCAGGCGCGTGCTGTCAATCATTCATACCGCTCGCCCGGATTGGACCACCTTCTCGTTGGGTGAAACTCTGAATCGCCATGAAGCACGATTCATTCAAATGGCGCTGGAGGATTCCGGCGGGTCAGTTACGAAGGCGGCCGCCTTATTGGGATTGCCGGGGCACCAAAGCTTGAATTTCATTCTCCATCGCCGTCATCCCGAACTTCTTAATTCACGAACCCCGATAAAGCCGCGACGACGAAGCGCATTCAAGCTAGTCGCCGGCGGCGACAATGGTTAACCGACAAAGATCTTTGATTTCATTAGACCGAAACCGCTCGGCGCACAATTGACACCACGTGCCTCGCGAAAACGTGGGCGGCGGGCCGGAACGATTGCCCAGATCGCTCCGGCCCACAGTGCGCCCGTTTCCTCCTCACCCCTCCCAGGGCTGTGCAGGTTGCATGTCTGCTTGCGGCGACTCTCACGTCTGCGTTGAGGAAGCCACATGCAACCTGCACAGCTCCCTCGTGATATTTTTATGGTCCAGGCTGCTATTCGAAATTGTTTTTCTTGACAGTGATCCAATGCGGGAATAAAGTGCGCCCCGTCTCTCGCTTGGGTCGGGAGTGGAGACACATCTTGTCCGACGACCTGATATTTTAAATCATGATGGATCAGTTTTTTATGGTCCAAACTGCTATTCGGAAATGTTTTCGTTGACAGTGATCCAATGCCGGGGTAAGGTGCCGCCGTCTCTCCTCTCGCAGTCCTGAATTCCCCCATATCCCAGAGTAACTACTCGCAAGCAACTCGACCTCGTTAGCGGGTTGAACCGTCCTGGAGTCTAATATGAAGCACCTTTCTCACTTGCTGCGTTACAGCGTTTGCCTCGTCGTGTTCTGTTTTCCGATTTTTGCTCAGAACATTCAGAACCCGCAGAGCTCTGTCGATAATCTGGTCCGTAGTAACGTTAAGGTGGATCTGTCCACTGGAGCAATGCAATTGCAAATTCCGCTGGGCCAGTATCCGGGGCGTGGCGGGGCAACGCTGCCGGTGACTCTTAACTATTCGTCGAAGGTTTGGAACATCAAGTTCCAGAGCACTCTTCCTTGCAATGGTGAACCGGTGACATCATATCGCCCTGAATTTGCCAGAAGCTCCGCTTCAGGTTGGACGTCAACACTCGGTTGGTTCTTACCGTCAGGAGATCCGTCTCTCGAAACCTACGAAGGACTCAACGGCAAGCCTGCCACGCAAGGTAATCCAAATCTCTACAGGATCATGCGGAGATTTGTGACATTGCCTGATGGCTCAAGGCATGAGGTGCGCAAGGACGACCTCCGGCATAGTTTGAGTGACAGTCTTATGGGCACGTATTACGCGGTTGATGGCTCTCGCATCGTATATGACCTCACTACCAACACGACATACTTGCCTGATGGTTCGCGCTTTGGCCCGGATGCCAGCGGTGGGGTTCTATACACTGACCGAAACGGCAACTTCATGAACTACACTTCCGGCGCGTGGACCGACACTCTCGGCCGATCACTCGCAGTGCCGATTCCAGGGAGTGCGCCTGCCGTCGGGGATTATGTTTATACGCTGCCGGGAGGCCTGACCTATATCTTCCGTTGGCGAAACCTGGCCGATGTGCTCACTGATCCGAGTCAGCCGTTGCGCTACCCCGGTGATGCAGCATCAGCCAATTGCACTTTAGGAAACGGGCAGCCCGGAACAACGCTTTTCAGCAGTCAGGACGGCAATAATAAGATCCTCAAAGGACAGCTTTTCAATCCCGTGGTCCTGTGGCAAATCGGCCTGCCGAACAATACAAATTACACGTTCACCTATAACGTCTGGGCCGAACTGAACAAAATCGTCTATCCGACAGGTGGAACTGAGACGTTCAGTTATGGACGTTGGGAAGCACTCGGAGGTCAACTCGACGATGGCACCTATTCTCAGGCGAACCATGGCGTCAATTCTCGAACCATCAGCGATGGTGTGACCACTCCACAGGTTTGGAACTATTACCCGAACAATTTTGAACCGGGGGTAGATTCGGCCACCGACATGCGAATGATCACGGCACCGAACGGTACGGTAACGAAGACCTGGTTCTACATCAGCCGCGGAACTTCCATCAAGTATGGCTTCGACGACGCTCGCACGGGCATGGTGCGCGAGGAGCGAGTCTATAACTCCTCCGGAACTATGCTGCGACGCACTGTCAACCAGTTGGCGATGGATGGCCCGCAGGGCGGCGGTTATGCAACAGCAACCCGCAACGCTCGGGTAACCAAAACCGTAGAGATCATTCTCGATACCGGAGGAAATGCGCTGGCTTCAGCGACCGAGATGACCTACGACGCGGATCTCAACGTTACGAGCACCAGGCAATACAACTACGTCCAGATCTCACAAGCAACTGCGCAAACAGGTGACGTCGGTTCAATTCCCAACGGGACTCTCGTCCGCACACAGGAAACGGACTATCTGACGGGAGACCCCAACTATCGCGCTCGCAATTTGCTTTCGTTGCCTACTGCAACTCGAGTCAGGGATGGTGTGGGAAACCTCGTCGCCCAAGGCTCGACAACTTATGACGAACCGGCCTTCCCGCTGCTTACGTACGGTGCGCTGACCGGCTGGAGCGATCCGGGCGTGAGTGCTCGAGGTAACGCCACCAGCTCATCACACTGGCTTAACACCACGGGCGTAAACTTGTCGACCCATGCGCAGTACGATCAGTGTGGCAACGTTCGGTACGCCTGGGACGCGCGAGACCCGTCACTGACAAATCCGTCACAGATCGAGTATTCGGCAGTTTATCAACGTGCGTATCCGACGCTGGATACATCGGCTGATCCCGACGGAGGTGGTCCAATGACAGCGTTGGTTGCAGCAACTGAATATGACAGCGCCACCGGACTGGTGACCTCAACCACTGACGCCAACGGACAACAAACAACATTCTCGTACAACGACCCGCTGCATCGTTTGAAGCAGGTGATACGAGCCGCCGGAAATGTGACGGCCAGGAATCAAACCACTTACACCTATGACGATGTTGGTCGGACAGTCACCGTAACCAGCGATCTGAATAGTTTCGAAGACAACCTTTTGAAGTCAGTTACTATTTACGATGCTCTATGGCGGCCAGTTGAAACTAGAAGTTACGAAGGCCCCACGAATTACATCGCGTCTCAAACGCAATACGACATAATGGGACGTGCTAACAAAAGCTCCAATCCGTTTCGATTGGGGGAGACTGTTGTTTGGACCACCACCGCGTTTGACGCGCTTGGTCGCGTACTGACTGTGACTCGACCCGACAACGCCGTCCTGATGTCGAGTTACAGCGGCAATACGGTCACCGTAACTGATCCGGCGAGCAAAAAGCGCACCAGCGTCACCGATGCGCTCGGGCGATTGACTACGGTTTACGAAGATCCTCTCGGACTGAATTACCAAACGAGTTACGCATACGACGCACTTGATAATTTAACGACTGTCACTCAGCAAACCCAGACGCGTACGTTTGTCTACGATTCGCTGAAGCGCTTAACCTCCGCCACTAATCCTGAAAGCGGAACGGCCAGTTATCAGTATGACGCTAACAACAACCTGATTCAGAAGACCGATGCGCGCGGTGTTGTGTCGACCTACACTTACGACGCACTCAACCGCATTATCACTACCGACTACTCAGACACTGCAATTAATCCGGACGTGAAGCGCTTCTACGATGGTGCTACGAATGGTAAGGGCCTCTTCTGGTATTTCTACAGCGGCGGAGATTTCTCCAACGGATCAAACGTCGAGCACACGGCTATTGATAGTTATGACGCCCTTGGCAGACCATTAGTGAAGCGACAGCTAACCAAGCTCAATGGTACCTGGGGGCCGACATATCAAACGTCACGCACCTACAATCTGGCGGGCGGCGTTCTATCGCAGACTTATCCCTCGGGTCACTCGGTTAGTTACGCTTACGATGCGGCCGGGCGTACCAGCAGCTTTAGCGGCAACCTCGGCGATGGTACAAATCGTACTTACGCGACTAATCTCAGTTATTCGCCATACGGCGGGCTCACGTGGGAACAATTCGGGACCAGCACTCTGACATATCGTAAATCGTTCTACAACATTCGCGGGCAACTGTTTGATACGCGCGTGAGCAGCGTAAACGACACCTGGGATTGGAATCGCGGGCGCCTGATTCTTTACTACAGCAGCAATCACGTGTGGGGACAGAGCGGCACGGACAACAATGGCAACGTGCTGAATGCCGAAAACTGGATTCCACCTGAGAACGCGACTTTGGACCAGGCCGATACGCTTACCGAAGACATTTATTCCTACGATGCTTTGAATCGCATCAGCCGTGTTGACGAACAGCGAACGAGCGTGGCCACGGGTTGGGGAACGTGGTTTCAGCAATTTCGCCAGCAATACGTCTATGACAGGTGGGGTAATCGCACCATCGACACAGCGCAAACGTGGGGCACTGGAATTAATAACAAGCAGTTCACAGTCGATGCTGCAACAAATCGCCTGGGCGTACCTGCGGGTCAAACAGGCGTAATGACTTACGACAATGCCGGAAATTTGACCACTGATAGTTACACGGGTACCGGTACCCGGACTTACGATGCCACGAACCGCATGTTAACGGCGGCAGACAATACCGGACAAACCAGCCGGTACACTTACGATGCCGATGGTAATCGTGTGCGAAGGCAGATCGCTTCCAGCCAGGAAGAATGGCAGATTTACGGAATGGAAGGTGAGTTATTGGCCGAGTACCGGGCCGCGTCGCCGGCTTCGGCGCCGGAGAAGGAATATGGCTACCGCAATGGAGAGTTACTCATCACTGCAAGTGGCCGGTTTAATGTGGCTCTCGCGGCGAATGGCGCTGTTGCGACGGCTTCCACTGCGCATACGTGTTGTGGCTTTTCAACTACCGGAGCGATCAACGGAAACAATCGTGGTCCATGGGGCAATGGAGAAGGTTGGAACGATGCGACGCCTGACGTTGTGCCTGATTGGATCCAGGTTGATTTCGCAGGCAGTAAGTCGATCGATGAGATCAGTGTGTTCAGCCTGCATGACAACTACACCCAGGAGAATACTCCGACCGAAACGCAGACGTTTACGTTGTACGGCTTGCTTGCTTTTGATGTGCAGTACTGGAACGGCAGTAGTTGGACCACCATTCCGGGTGGCAGTGTGACTGGAAATAATAAGGTATGGCGGAAGTTCACGTTCTCGCCCATCACGACCACCAAAATTCGCGTGTTCATCAATCAAGTGCCCGACTCGTGGAGCCGTGTCGTGGAGATCCAGGCCTTTGGTACTTCCGCTGGCAGTGAAAAAGTGCAGTGGTTGATTCCGGATCATCTTGGCACACCGCGAATGGTAATTGATCAAACCGGCAGTCTGGCTAGTTTGAAGCGACACGATTACTTGCCCTTTGGTGAAGAATTGTTTGCACCCGCGGGCGGACGCCTCATCACGCAGGGTTACACAAATGGCGACGGTATTCGCCAGCAATTCACTCAACAGGAACGGGATATCGAAACTAACTTGGATTACTTCGTCGCAAGATACTATTCTTCAGTCCAGGGTAGGTTTACCAGCGTCGATCCTCTTGCGGGGTCCGCCCAGGCAGGTAGTCCTCAGAGTTGGAATCGGTACAGTTATTCTCATAACAATCCGTTACGATTCACCGATCCGACTGGTATGGTGGCTGGCGATTACTACGACCAGAATGGTGATTGGATAGGAAACGACAACCTGGAGGACGGCAAGAATTATCTGGTCACGAACCAGAATGAAGCTCATCAGATTCAGCAAAATACACAACGTGGTCAAAGTGTTTCGACTCCAAACGACTATACCTCTTTGCTTCAACTGCCAGACCTGGCTATCAGGCAAGAAGTGGGTGCGGCTGTAACGAGGAGTGACAATCCGACAGGAGGGACCGGCCCAACTGCTGACACTACGGGCGGATTCCACGAAGAGGGCGGCATTGGCTTTGTCACTGCTAATGGACAACGACCTGCTCCGGCGCTACCTGGCCCAGTACAGGACCCGCGGAATGGTCAACCAGCCACCATCAACGTATACAACAACAGTCCAGCAACCCAACAGATGATTCAAAATACAGCAACTAGCGGTGACGAGGTAACTTCGTATCACGTTCATCCCAGCGGGACTAAAGTCACGGTAAACATGGACAATACGATAACGACGCACAGTTTTGTCCAGCCTCCCTCTGCTCAAGACAGGACAGCGGCAGGCAACCAGCCCACACTCCTGGGTTATCACATAGTTGCCGGGGCGCGGGATAGGACCGTCTATTTCCATAACGCGACGACCACACTTGGTACTATGCCTTTAGACCGGTTCGTCAATCTGCCACCCAGGCAACAGATGCCACCCTTTCGGCCGTAGAGGCAGCGATGATTAGCACGAGTGGCCGCAGGAGGATAAACATGAGGAGTCGGGCTATTATTTGTTTATTCGCAGTTTGCCTGATATTGCATCCATCAATGGCATCACAAACGCCGTTTGTGAAGTTGACTTTCGAAGTTGACGGTCAGCAGCAGCTCGACCCGGAAATCCGCCTTGCGATTGAGATCGATGGGAAGACTTTCGAACCAAAGATCGTTAAGGGGGGATTCATTGTTCCGCCGGAGGTGCAGAATGGCAAACAGATCAAACTGCGGTTCATCTCGGGCAAATATGATCTGACCTTCCGGGATCTGACAAAGCAACATTTCGATTCAGAGTGGGTAATTGGCGTAAAGAATCCGCCGTTCCAGGAAGATCCAGATGGTCCGTTAGTGAGTGACGGCAAAGAGCTCCGCCTGATCTACTATATCGAGTTTCGACCACATAACGCTGAGGGAACAAAGTGGCAGACGCGTGTCTATGACTAGCTGTTGAACATCAAAATCTCCCTGCACTTCTTGCGGCGAGCCTCACATTCGTAGAGAATTAAGCCGCAATGGAACAGACAAAACCCACCCGCCTCATCGTCGGCATCACTGGCGCGACCGGGACGATCTTCGGTGTGCGCTTGTTGCAGATGCTGCACGGGTCGGGAGTGGAGACGCATCTTGTCGTAAGTAAGTGGGCGGCACGCACGCTTACGCATGAAACACCACATTCACTGAAATACGTACAAAGCCTGGCGACGCAGAGCTATGGCATCGGCGCCCAAGGCGCTCCGATCTCGAGTGGCTCGTTTGTCACGCTCGGAATGGTTATCGCGCCGTGCAGCATGCGCACGCTCGCCGCCATTGCGCATGGTCTCGGCGACAACCTGATTCATCGCGCCGCGGATGTGATTCTGAAAGAACGACGCAAACTCGTGCTCGTGGTGCGCGAGTCGCCTTTTAGCGAAATACATCTCGAGAACATGTTGAAACTGGCGCGTATGGGCGTGGTCATCCTGCCGCCTGTGCCTGCGTTCTACAACCACCCGCAAAATCTCGACGACATGATCAATCACATCACGATGCGCGTGATCGATCAGTTTGACATTCACCTGGACGTAATGAATCGCTGGGACGGCGTATTGCTCGGACGCGGGCGATCGGAAACAGAATAGGAGAACGAACAATGGGAGAGATGGTCCAATTTCCGTTTGCCGGCGGCACGACCGGCGGGTATCTGGCTACACCAAAGCAGGGCAGTGGTCCAGGCGTAATAGTGATTCAGGAATGGTGGGGACTGGTCGATCACATCAAAGACGTTTGCGATCGGTTCGCAGACGAAGGCTTCGTCGCACTCGCGCCAGATCTCTATCACGGCAAAACAACTAAATCTCCTGACGAAGCCGGCAAGTTGATGATGGCGCTCCGCATCGACGAGGCTGAACGAGATCTCAGTGCGGCAGTTGGTTACCTCGAAACCCAGGACTCAACGACGAGTGAAAAGATCGGTGTTGTCGGTTTCTGCATGGGCGGCGCACTCGCGTTGTACACCGCGACGAAGAATTCGAAGATCGGCGCTTGTGTGGTCTTCTACGGCGGACATCCAAAAGTGAAGCCCGATCTCCCGAACCTCCATGCCCCCGTGCTCTATATCTCCGGTGACAAGGACGCTTTTGTCACTCCCGCGGTGGTCCATGAAGTCGAACGGCAGGTAAAAGATCTCGGCAAGCAGATTGAAGTAAAGATCTATAAGGACGCCGATCACGCGTTCTTCAACGACACGCGGCCGGAAGTCTATAAGGCTGAGGCTGCAGCGGACGCGTGGCAGCGCACGATTGCGTTCCTGCGCCAGCATTTATCCGTGTAATGGTTTGCCTCAACTTCCACACCGGGCTTTTAGCCCGGTGTGAATGAAATGACTTCGGGCAAGGCGCGTGTAACGTGCTAAGCTCTGGCTGGTAAATTCATTTACAGCGGCTCTACTAGCTCCATCTCTATTCAAAACCAAGAGGAAATCGTCTATGAGACTGTCTTCGTGCGCACTGACCGTCATCTCTCTGTTCTTACTAGTGTCGCTTAGCGTAGTTGCACAGGAACCTCCGAGACCACCAGCATCGCCGTCTCCAACGGCAGCTCCCAGTCCGAGTCCAACACCGACACCCGACGCATCGCCGACTCCGCGCGATCCGTTCTCAACGCCGACATTCAACGGACTCAGGCTGCGCTCGATTGGTCCCGCTTTTACTTCAGGACGCGTAGTCGGGTTTGCAGTGGATCCAACGAACGTTTCGCGATACTACGTCGCAGTAGCATCGGGTGGTGTGTGGAAGACAGTCAACGCAGGTATCACGTGGACGCCGGTCTTTGATAGCGAAGGCTCTTATTCAATCGGCGCCATCACACTCGATCCGAAGAACCCACTGACGGTTTGGGTCGGCACCGGCGAGAACAACAGTCAACGCAGCGTTTCCTACGGCAACGGTGTTTACAAATCCGACGACGGCGGCCGGACGTGGAAAAACGTTGGTCTAAAAACTTCCGAGCACATCGGCCGCATCGCCATCGATCCGAAAGACTCAAACATCGTCTACGTTGCTGCACAAGGTCCACTGTGGGGACCGGGCGGCGAACGTGGCCTGTTCAAAACAACTGACGGCGGCAAGACCTGGAAGAACATTCTCAACGTCAGCGAGAACACAGGCGTCACCGATATTGTGATCGATCCAAACGATCCGAATACGATTTACTGCGCTTCGTATCAGCGTCGCCGGCACATGTGGACGCTGATCGACGGCGGTCCGGAAAGCGCGATCTACAAATCGACGGACGCAGGCGCCACCTTCAATAAGTTGCGCGCAGGCTTGCCGGCCGTGGAACTCGGCCGCATCGGTCTCGCGATCTCGCCGGTGGACTCGAATGTGATCTACGCGACGGTCGAAGCCGCTGATCGCAGAGGCGGAATATTTCGCTCGAGCGATCGCGGTGGAAGTTGGGAACGGCGCAACGAGTTTGATGCGGGCGCAATGTATTACGCGCGCATCGTCGCCGATCCAAAAGACGTCGATCGCATCTACGTGATGAACGTCTTCCTGATGGTGTCAGACGACGGTGGCCGGACCTTGCGCCGGCTTGGTGAGAAGAACAAGCACGTCGATAACCACGACATCTGGATCGATCCAGCAAACACCGAACATTATCTCGTCGGTTGCGACGGCGGCATCTACGAGAGCTACGATCGCGGACAGAACTGGGACTTCAAACAGAACCTACCCGTGCCGCAGTTCTACGACATCACCACCGACAATGCGAAGCCGTTCTATAACGTCTACGGTGGCACGCAGGACAACTACAGTTTTGGTGGTCCATCACGCACTCGCAGCGCTTCGGGCATCGTCAACAGCGATTGGTTTGTTACTCAGGGCGGTGACGGTTTTCGCTCGCAAGTCGATCCGGAAGATCCAAACACGGTCTACG
>Ga0075424_100006432_pt1 | contig 11310 bp, 11 predicted proteins | sample SoiMethybrSBSTD3_FD_75301 | JGI IMG/M metagenome (GOLD analysis project Ga0075424, IMG submission 75301) | Bulk soil microbial communities from a Populus tree surrounding site in Tennessee, USA - Soil MetaG P. TD hybrid SBSTD3 | ecosystem: Environmental > Terrestrial > Soil > Tree plantation...
TTCGATACCGGACGCGATCAGCTCATCGCCTTCATGGAGGCTCGCGGGGTGCCCGGCGTGCCGGCGTGGTACGACGCAGGAATCAACCGTGGGCTCGGCGTGCCGAGCAGCTTCAATCACTTCGCGTTCGAGGCCGGCTCGGAAGCGGGGCTGGTGGACAAGCGCAACGAGCTCCGCGCCATGGGCGTCGACGTCACCGATGTGGTCGCGACCACGACTGGGCCAAGTCCATCTACTTCCAGGACCCCAACGGGATCCAGCTGGAGTACTGCTGCCTCACTCGCGATGTGAACGCGGACGATGCCAGGATGCAGTACCGTTTCGATACCTCGATCCGGCGCCTGAACCTGGATACCGCCGCGATGACGCCGACGCGGGCACTGATGCCGAGTCGGATCTGAATGCCGACGAGCCGGCTAATGCGCTCTGGCCGTGGAAGTGAGACTTCATGCCCAACGTCGTCGGCCTGTTGACGCTGATCGCCATGAGCGGCTTGCTCGTCTACGCGAGCATCCGCGCCGCGCGGGTCAGGTCTCGTGTGGCGAGGTGGGTCGGCATCGGATTATCGGTCGTGTTGGCCACGGCCGTCGGTGCGTTGAGCGTGCTCACGATCATCGGGCTGGTCAAGGCGCAGGCCCGTCACGCCCCCGTTCCGAACATCAAGGTCCTGGGAACGGCCGAACAAATTGAGCGCGGGAGGGCCATCGCAACCAGCTTCTGTGGCGCATGCCATGCCAAGAACGGCCCCCTCACCGGCGGGAGCGACATCGGCGAGCATTTCGCGATCCCGATCGGGTCGTTCGTCTCCACCAATCTGACCGCCGCGGGGCCATTGCGCCGCTGGTCCGATGGCGAAATTTTTCGGGCCATCCGCAACAGCGTCGCCGCGGACCGACGGTGGCTGCTCGTCATGTCGTACACCAACGCCGGCAAGCTCAGTGATCAAGACATCCAGGCTGTGATCGCTTACCTCCGTAATCAGCCCGGCGCCGGAGTGGCGACCGTGGAACCGCCGGACGGGCTGAACCTTCTAGGGCTCATCATGCTGGGTGCCGGTATGCTGCCATCGGGCGCCTGTGGTGACCACCGCCATCACGGCGCCGCCAAAGGGTCCTACGGTGCCGTACGGCGCGTACATCCTCTCCTATCAGGATTGCCGCGAGTGCCACGGCGCCCGTTTGACGGGCGGCGTGAAAGGCCAACTGGGCCCGATAGGACCCGACCTGAATCTGGTGAAGGAATGGCAGCGTGATGAATTCATCGCCACCATGCGCACCGGCGTCGATCCCTACGGGCACGCGCTCAACGAACAAAAAATGCCGTGGCGTCCCATCGGCCGAATGGACGATGACGAGCTTGGAGCGATGTACGAGTACCTGACTCACCTGCCCGCCTCTCAAACCACCGCAACGAACCAGGACGTCGGTTCGTGACACGAAAGGATCTGTCCATGGCGATCACGACTAGCCCTGCCGTCGCCCTGCTGCATCCGCTGGATCCGCTAACCGCTGATGAGATCCGCGCCGCCGTCGCCGTCGTCCGGGCGTCGGGCCGGCTCGGCCGCGACGTGCTCTTCATCCGCGTGTTCCTTCACGAGCCTCCGAAGAGCGCCGTGCTCGCGTTCCGGATGGGAGATGCGCTCGACCGCCAAGCGTTCGCGCTGATTCGGGACCGGCAGGCGCGCACCACCTCCGAGGTCATCGTCTCGATCACACGCCGCACGATCCTGTCGTGGAAGGATCTTTCCGGCGTGCAGCCGCCGATCACGTTCGACGAGTTTCTCGCGTGTGAGCGAACGGTGCAGTCGGACCCGACGTGGCTGGCGGCCATGAAGAGGCGCGGCGTGACCGACTGCAGCCTGGCGATGGTCGACCCGTGGTCGGCCGGCTACTACGGGCCGGCCGATGATCCGACCCGCCGGCTCGTCCGGGCGCTGACCTGGATACGCACCGACGAGCACGACAACGGTTACGCCCGGCCCATCGAGGGCCTCGTCACGCTCTTCGACCTCGATCGGATGGAGGTCGTCGAGGTGGAGGACTACGGACCGGTTCCGGTGCCGACGCACGACGGCAACTACACGGTGGCGGCACTCGCCAATCCCCACAACGTTCCGTGTGTGCCGGCCGGTCCTCGAGCCGATCTCCGGAGACTCGAGATCACTCAGCCCGATGGTCCGAGCTTTCAGCTGTCGGGCTACGAGCTCACCTGGCAGAAATGGCGGCTCCGGCTCGGCTTCACTCCGCGAGAGGGCCTCGTCCTGCACACCGTCGGCTATGAGGATAGCGACCGTGTCCGACCGATCCTCTACCGCGCCTCGCTGGCCGAGATGGTCGTCCCCTATGGCGATCCCGCGGCCACCCACTGGAGGAAGAACGCCTTCGACGAAGGCGAGTACGGCGTCGGCATGCTCGCCAATCGCCTCGAGCTGGGCTGCGACTGCCTCGGCGAGATCCGCTATCTCGACGCCGTCGTCTCGGACACCCAGGGCGAGCCGGTCATCCTCGAGAACGCCATCTGCCTGCACGAGGAGGACTTCGGCATCCTCTGGAAGCACACGAATTTCCGCACCGGCCAGGTCGAGGTGCGGCGGTCGCGCCGCTTCGTCATCTCGTCGATCGCCACGGTGGGCAACTACGAGTACGGTTTCTTCTGGTACCTGTACCAGGACGGCACCATCGAGCTCCAGATCAAGCTGACCGGCATCGTGTCGACGGGAGCGATCGCCCCAGGCGCCGAGCCCGAACATGGCGTCCTCATCGCGCCTGGACTCTACGCGCCCAATCACCAGCACTGGTTCAACTTCAGGCTAGACATGATGGTCGACGGGCTCGAGAACTCGGTCTACGAGGTCAACAGCGAGGCGGTGCCGCTCGGCCCCGCCAATCCCCACGGCAACGCGTGGGTCGCCAGGCGCACGCCGCTCGCGCGCGAGTCAGCGGCCCAGCGTCTCGTCGACCCTCTCGCCGGGCGCTACTGGATCGTCACCAACCCGGCCGTCACCAACTCGCTGGGCCAGCCGGTGGGCTACAAGCTGGTGCCCGGCGAGAACGTTGGGACCTTCGCTCACCCCGAGTCGTCGATCGCCCGACGCGCCGGCTTCATGACGCGCCACCTCTGGGTGACGCGCTACGATCCGGCCGAGCTCTTCGCCGCCGGCGACTATCCCAACCAGCACCCCGGCGGAGCCGGCTTGCCGGCGTACGTGAAGGCCGACCGCTCGCTCGACAGCGCCAACGTCGTCCTCTGGTACAGCGTCGGCTCGCATCACGTCTCGCGTTCCGAGGAGTGGCCAGTGATGCCGGTCGGCTATATCGGCTTTCAGCTCAAGCCGGCCGGATTCTTCGTCGGCAGCCCGGCCCTCGACGTGCCGGCGACATCGCACAACGGTCACGGCGGCGACCGCTGCCACTAGCAGGGCGCAGCTCCGAAGGAGGCACGACGATGAAAACCGCGCTCTGCGACACGCTGGGGATCGCATACCCCATCATCAGCGCGCCGATGGGCCCTGATTTGACTGGCCCGGAGATGGTCGCCTCGGTAAGCAACGCAGGCGGCCTCGGTATATTGCAAGCACAATTCTGTGCGCCGCCGCTCTTCCGCAAGGAGATCCACCGCGTTCGGGCGCTGACCGATAAGCCGTTCGGTGTGAATTTGCTGCTGCACTTCCCGGTCGAGGACCTCGTCGCCGTGTGTCTGGAAGAGCGCGTCCCCGTCCTCTCGCTGTTCTGGGGTGATCCGACCCCGTACGTTGAGTCTGCCCACGCCGCAGGGGTGAAGGTCTTCCATCAAGTCGGGTCGGTACCGGACGCACGACGAGCGGCAGCGGCCGGCGTGGACGTCATCATCGCGCAGGGCGTCGAGGCGGGTGGCCATGTGGCCGGAGAGGTCTCGACGCTAGCCTTGGTTCCGCGAATCGTGGATGCGGTCTCCCCGCGGCCGGTCGCTGCCGCGGGCGGCATCGCGGACGGCCGAGGTTTGGTCGCCGTCCTGGCACTCGGCGCGCAGGCCGCCGTGTTGGGTACGCGGTTTCTGGCCAGCTCCGAGTCGCGCGCTCACCCGCATTACAAGCAGACGGTGCTGCGGGCGAGCGAGGAGGACACCGTTCGCACCATCCTCTTCGGTCACGGCTGGCCCAATGCCCCGCACAGAACCTTACGGACGGCATTCGTAGGACAATGGCTCGGCCAGGAGGAGCGTGGTCAGGAATCCCGCTCGGACGAGCCGGTAGTCGGCCAGACGGTCATCGGTGGCCAGCCCATGCCGGTGCTGCGCTTCATGGGGTTTCCACCGAATGCCGATGCCACAGGCGACATCGATTCGATGGATCTGTTGGCTGGGCAAAGCGTTGGCTTGATCCACGAGGTCAAGCCGGCCGGTCAGATCGTCGGTGAGCTGGTCGCGGAGGCGCGCCAGGTCATCTCGGACCGCCTGGCCGGGCTCATCGCGATCAAGGCGTAGGACGGCCCACCAAGCGCGTTAGAAATTGCGACGTAACGCAGGTGGTAACGTCTGCATCCTAACGGGCGGCGAACAGGGCAAGCTGTCCCGCGTGTTCCGCTATGGACATCTCAGATCGACGAACGAGGACGCCTTAGTCGCGGGACGGCGGCTTGCCGCACAACCATCACAAACCCAGGCTCACGGGCAACAGACTAGGAGGTTCCAATGAAGATCGTCATCATCGGCGGCACCGGCCTGATCGGTACGAAGACCGCTCCCCATCTGCGCCAGAGCGGCCACGAGGTCGTCGCCGCGGCGCCCAATACCGGCGTCAACACCATAACCGGCCAGGGCCTCAAAGAGGCCATGACCGGCACGCAGGTGGTGATCGACCTCGCCAACTCGCCCTCATTCGAAGACAAGGCAGTGCTGGAGTTCTTCGAGACCTCCGGCCGCAACCTTCTCGGGGCGGAGGCCGCAGCGGGCGTCCGGCACCATGTCGCGCTCTCCATCGTCGGCACCGACCGGAGCCCAGACAATGGCTATTTCCGCGCCAAGGTCGCCCAAGAGAAGCTGATCGAGAAGGCCGGTATCCCCTACACCATCATCCGCTCGACCCAGTTCCTGGAATTCCTCCGTGCCATCGCCGATTCAAGTGCAAAGGACAACATCGTCAGGATTTCGCCCGGCCTGTTCCAGCCTATCGCGGCGGACGACGTCGCTGCCATCGTCGCCGATGTGGCGTTGGCGGCGCCGCGAAACGGCAGGGTCGAGATCGCCGGCCCGGAACGCGCACCGTTCAACGAAATCGTCGCCCGCTACCTGAAGGCGGTCAGCGACCCGCGTCAGGTCGTGAGTGACCCCGAGGCCCGATACTACGGCAGCCGTGTCGAGGAACGGTCGCTGGTGCCGCTGGGCGAGGCACGTCTCGGCCGTATCGGGCTTGACGAATGGGTCCGCCGCTCGCAGGCAAAGGCCTGAAAGGAACAAACATGAAGACACCGCATGTGTACTTCCGCGCTTACCTCGTGGCACTCCTGATGCTCGCGGCTGTCCCGGCCGAAGCCGCAGACGTGAAGGAGTTGTTCAAGATCGATCTCGCGGACTACCCGGGCAAGGAGGGTCTCATGATCGAGGTGTCGTATCCGCCGGGTGCACAAGATATGGTCCATCGGCACAACGCCCATGCGTTTGTCTACGTGCTCGAAGGCGAGATCGTCATGCAGTTGAAAGGCAAACCTGCCGTCACGGTCAAGGCAGGCCAGACGTTCTACGAGGGTCCCACCGATATTCACGCCGTGGGGCGTAACGCCAGCAAGACGGCGCCGGCCAGATTCGTCGTGGTGTTGCTGAAGGCCAAAGGGGCTCCTGTCGTCGTCCCGGTGAATGAATGATGCTCGGGTGATTCCTGAGTAGACGAAAGGGGCTAGCGGCTGCTGGCCGCTAGCCCCCTGGTCGCGCATGGTTGCGGGGGCCTGGACCTTGACCCGCTCTGAACGTCAGTGCAGTTCCGCGCCGTCGTCGTGGTGAAATGAAACGAAGCGCCGCGATCGGGATTACTCGTCGCCATTTCCCGTTCAATTCTGGATCGAGATCATAGGCGCAGATCGCTCAGGACGGTGTACCAGCTGTTCGGACCCTCGCGGATCGGTTCGAGGTTGAGCTCGCGCCGCCAGACATCCAGAGCCTTGTCGAGATCGTCTTCCCAGCGGACGCCCAGCAAAGGCGTGATGTGCTCCCCCATGTCCCAGCCGCAGCGCACGTAGCGCACCTGATCGCTCCAGCCGTCGAAGCGCAACATGCTCAGCGCGATCACACCCAGGTCGATGGTCATGAAGGCTGGGTAACCATACTGGAGCGCCGTGATCGCGATGACCCCCAGCTCGCCGGGCCCACTCATCGAAAACCCCGTCACGATGTGATGAAGGTCGTGCGTCTTGCGCACACGCATCGTGACATAGTCGGTCTCTTCCTCGATGCTTGGTCGATCACCGTAGAAGTGCGCGGCATAACCCAGATGCTTCATGACTTTCGCGTAGGTGTAGCCGAGCGAGCCGCTCGGGTACGAGACCAGCCCGTTCAGATTGAGGTCGGGCCCGAGGACCGGTCTTCGATGCACTTGCGAGTCGCGGGATCCGCCTTCATCCGCTCGATACAGGCTCGACCGTCATCTCGAGCGCCCGGGCGGCCGGTATCGTGAGCGCAATCGCCTTGAGGGTGTGCTGAAGGTGCAGATACCCCATGGCCTAGCGGACCTTCGCCGCCTTGAGCTTGGCTTCTCGGGTGAGCTCCACGTTGACACCGGAATGGGCAAGGCTGATGTTGAGCCCCTGATTCGTCCCGGCCCATACCACGCTGACTTTGTTGTTGTTGTACATGGCTCCGGACCCGGCGCGTCCGCCAAGCGTGCCACTCGCGACCACGGCCGCGAACATTCCGGAGAAGTCTTCCACGCGCTTGAGATTGAAGCCACACCGTTGGCCATCACCTTCGCGACTCCGATGTCGCCGACGTCGAAGCTTGTCACGCTGAAAGGATATTTCTCTCCGTGATACTCGAGGACACCGTCACCCCAGGTGATGCCCAAACCGATGCCGGCCGACATCGTCTGGATTGTGACCTTTCCCGTCGTCGTATCCTCGGCCCACGCGAGGCCAACCGTCAGTACCAGCGCGGCCACTGCGATCAGCCCCTGCACGACTCGTCTCTCTCCGTCCATCTGCGGTCTCCTTATGCTTTGCCTTCGGTATCAGGTCGAGCCCTAGCGGTCCCAGAACAGCTTGTCGGCCTGCTTCTGAGTGATCCAGCCCTGCTCGACGAAGAGCTTCGCGAGCTCCTTCGCGATCTGCTTGGCGCCATGCTTGACGTCGGCCTCGACCGTCTGCGAGAGCGAGGTCGCCACTCCGACCCCGCCGGCCGCCGCCACGTGCGCCGCCGCCAGCCCTGCCGCCGCGCCGAACCCGGCCATGGGTCCGAATCCGGGCTTCCGCGAACTCTTGGAAGTCGTGTAGAAGTCCTCGATCAGGCGATGTCCATCGCCGCCCGTCACCTCGTAGACCTGGGTCACCGTCCCCACGTCGCTGGCCCCGGAGCCGAGCCCGATCACCAGTCGCTTGGCCTTGTTGCCCTCGTCGATGGACACGATTTGACCCTCGATCGAGAGGGTAGGCCCGGCGACCGGGCCCGCCATCCTCGCCGGCTCGGCCGGGATCCCGAGCTTCCGGATCTCGTCCACCAGCGTGGTGGTCAGGGTCCGGCTCACCTCCTGCTCGACCGTGAGCTGATCCTCGGTTTTTGGCGTGCCCTTCACGGCGCGCTTCACCCGCGAGCTGAGGGCGCTGTCGAGCTGGACCTCGTCCGGAGACACCTGGTAGTCATGGACCAGGATCAGCGCCGGCTTGGCCAGCCGGTCGGTGGTCTTCTGGACATACTCCGTACTGACCCGCGCGCATCCTGCCATCGCCGTCAGGCCCACCGCCGCCATCGCGAATCCTGCCGCGGCTGAGGTCACAACCGTGCCCGTCTTCCGCATCAGTTGCCGCATCATCAAACCTTCTCCTGTTGGCTCCTTGATCTTCACGATGCGCCGTCGCATTCGTCGAATTCACCGTGCCGTTGACGGTCCACAGCCTCCAATGCTTTGATGTCATCGACCTGATAACTCTCCGCTATCGGGGTCCCGGTGGAACTGCGACACCTCCGATACTTCGTCGCCGTCGGCGAGGAAGAACACTTCGGCCGCGCAGCCGAGCGGTTGCACGTCGTGCAACCGGCTCTGACCCGCCAGGTGCGACAGCTCGAGGAAGAGCTCGGATGCGCCCTCTTCGAGCGATTGAAGTGGGGCGTGCGCCTCACAGAGGCTGGTAAGTCGTTTCTCGAGGAGGCGCGGCGCCTCCTCTCAGACCTTGGACGTGGCGTCGATCGAACCAGACTCGTCGCTCAAGGCAAGATCGGGTGCTTGCGCGTTGGGTTCTCGGAAACCGTGACGCACGGCGAGGAGCTGTCGTCCATCTTGCGCCGCTTCCGCACCAGCTCACCGGACGTGCGACTGGAGCTCTTTCTGACTACCTCGATTTCAGCCGGCGAGCAGTTGCGCAATCAGGAGGCAGACGTGGCCTGGTTTCCGCGCTCGGCGGCCAACTTCGTGTACGATCCCGTTCTATCTGCGTGCCACAAGGCCGGATTCACGCTGAAGATCGTGCACGAAGTCAACAGTCCCACCACGATGCTGAGTCTGGTTGCCGGAGGGATCGGGCTGTCGTTCGTCATCGAGTCGGCAAAGAGAACGAAGCCGAAGGGCGTCGTCTTGAGAGAAGTCGCAGGTCTGCGCGTCACGCCCCAGCTTTCCATCGTCTGGAGGAAGGACAACAAGGCGCCTGCCTTGCAGAGGTTCGTCGAGATGATTCGTAGTCAATTTGCAGAGGTCGACACGTCAGCCCATCACGGCAACCGGACCAGCTCGCGGAAATCCACGGAGGGGCGGTTGTAGATGTCGGTACCGGCGATATTCCCGCGGTGGTCCATCCAGTAATAGCTGGAGCCGCTCTCGACCTTGATCTCTCGCCCGGTGGCGGGATCGCGCACGTCTTCCACGCCGAGGGTTGCGTTGGAGCGCCGCCGGCTCATCTCGTCCTGACTGGCCTGCCGGCTCCAGTAGCTGTCGCTGATGACTTTCGAGATGTGGGCGCCGGTGTCGGCCACGATCCGCGAGGTATTGGCGGCGATGTTCTGCTGCATGCGCGCCCATTCTGGGTTCAGGCGGACGGACCCGACCATGTGGGCGAGGACGGCTTGAGCGGATCCGGCGAGCTCGGGCGGACTGAGATAGCCCTGGAGTTGATCCACGCTCCAGTTTCCGCCGCCATTGGCGCCCGCCGTGAGAAGCGTCGCCACGAAGAGATAGCCCACCATCGGCGCCTGGCCTTGCTGGCAGCGGAACGCGGCGTCTCCCGCGTGAAGCCGCTGGCTCAACACGGCCGAGCCGTAACGGGCCATGATGGCGTTCATGGCCTGCACCGTCTGTGGGAGCGCCTGCATGCTCACGATCTGCGGGCCGGCACAGACCTGCCCGACCCGCGACACGATGTAGTAACGAGCGAACTGCTCGCCGGATAGATACGGCATCACGATCATGTTGACGCCGTAGCCCGGGCTATACGCGCTGCCTTCGCGAAAGCCGAGCTGAGTCAGTTGGGGCGTGGGCAGCGCGAAGGGTGGCAGGTTGGCGTCCCCTAGACGAAGGGCCATCCGGTTGTCCGGTGAGGTCGCGACCACCGACGATCGTACGTCGACTGGAGCTTTGCGCACGAGCCCACCGCTGACGCGCCACCCGCGGGGCACCTCGAGGCTGAACGCTCCCTCGTTAGGATCTCTGAACTGGACGTAGCTGACGTCGGGCGGAGGCGCGCTCCCGCCGCTGGAGGGGGTCTCGCGTCGTCCGGTGAGGCGGAGGCTGGCGAGGATCTTCGTAAAGCTTTCCTCGCTCTCTCTACGCCGACCGGGGGGCGCTCCCGCCATCACGAAGTGCACTGCCGTCCCGCGCTTGCTCGGGGTCCAGGCGAGACTGGCTGTGGCCGCTTCGGCGCCTGACCGGCCGTCGCTGCGGAGCGCGTTCTGCCCGGCCGGTTGGGCTGGCCCCCACGTCAGCCGCGGAAGTTGGCCTTGCGCCATCCGCATCAGCACCTGCGCTGCTGTCACGGACGTCAAAGTTCCGTCGACGAAGAAGGGCCAGATCACCAGGCCCTCGTTCTGAGGACCCTGAATGAGCAATCGGCCCGTGGGTGCGTCGCGCTGCAGCCGCCACCCGGGCGGATGACTCACCTCGATCTGCCCGTCACGGAAAGTCGGCCAACCCGTCACCGGCTGAGCGGCCCCGGCGCGAATTCCGAGGGTCAGAACGAAGAGGACGCAGATAACGATCGATCCGCCAACTTTCTGGATACCACGCGTGGGTGTCACTGATTCTTCTTCGACACGCGAGCTATCAAGTCATCAATTCTCGAGAGAAATCGCTTCAGGATCGGAGACGTATTCTTTCTGCTGTAGCCGACCGCGAGATCGATCGTGGGGGCATCGCCCTGCAATGGGCGGGTGGTGAGGGACGACGGAAGGAGGTTCCGAGCGTAGGCGGGTAACAGCGCGACTCCACGCGTCGACGCGACGAAGGACATCGCCATCGCCATATGGTCCGCTTCGTAAGCCGGCCTGAGCTCAACGCCGGACCGCTTCAAGTACTCGTCGATGACCGCTCGTGTTACGGGAGCCGTGTTCGACACGGCGATGAAGGTCTCTCCGACGATGTCTCGTGGGTTGATCGCCTCGTGCGAAGCGAGGCGGTGATCGCTTGGCAGCACGACGACGCAGGGTTCCGTAGCGACGACCTTGAACATCAGATCAGTTGGCCCAGATTCTCGTCGGAGGAACGCCACGTCGAGCTTACCCCTGACAAGAGCATCCGCCAGGTCCGGAGAATACTGGCTTGAGACGGTGATCTCGATATTGGGAAGCTCGTCGCGAAGGAGCTGGATCGCTTCAGGGAGCCAGTCGATTTCCTTTCCGGTCAGGAAGCCCAACGCAAACGACGGTTTGGCCGGCTGGCCCGCGCGTCTTGCCGCTTCGCGAGCCGCATCGACCTGAGCCAGCGCCAGCCGAGCATGGTCGAGAAAGACCCGACCCGCGGCGGTCAGCTCGATGCCGTGAGCGCTGCGAATCATCAGTTGAGCACCGACCTCGTACTCGAGGTCCCGGATCTGGCGACTGAGTGAGGGCTGCGCCGTGTGCAGCCGGCGCTCGGCCGCCACGGTCAAACTTCCCTCCTCGGCGACGGCAACAAAATAGCGAAGGTGTCGTAGCTCCATGACGAGTCCC
>Ga0075424_100006434_pt1 | contig 11307 bp, 9 predicted proteins | sample SoiMethybrSBSTD3_FD_75301 | JGI IMG/M metagenome (GOLD analysis project Ga0075424, IMG submission 75301) | Bulk soil microbial communities from a Populus tree surrounding site in Tennessee, USA - Soil MetaG P. TD hybrid SBSTD3 | ecosystem: Environmental > Terrestrial > Soil > Tree plantation...
GACGAGCTGGCGCGCACTTACGAGTGGGTGCGCAGCTGGGGCATGCTGGAGCAAACCGCCTCCCCGCTCGAGCTCGTGAACGCGGACGTCCAGAAGCACGCACACATCGCCGCCGAATAGGCGAGCCGTGCGTCCAGCGTGGTCATCGGCGTGTCTGGCGGGAGCCGTTCTTTGGCTCACGGGCATGCTGCCGGCCCACACGGCCGATGCCGTCGCGGATTTCTACTCCGGCAAGACCGTGCGGGTGCTGGTCGGATTCAGCGCGGGCGGCGGCTACGACCTCTATGCGCGCACGCTCGCGCGCCACATGGGCCGCCATATTCCGGGCCAGCCCACACTTCTGCCGCAGAACGTGCCGGGCGCGGGCAGCCTCAAGGCGGTCAACTATCTCTACAACGTCGCGCCCAAGGACGGCACGACCATCGCAACCTTCGCCCGCGGCATCGTGTTCGAGCCGCTGCTCGGCCATACCGAAGGCGCCCAGTTCCAGGCGACCCGGCTGAACTGGATCGGCAGCATCTCCAACGAGGTGAGCGTCTGCGCGCTGATGAGCGCGAGCGGCATCAAGGCCTGGGCCGACATGCGAACGAAGCCGTATCGCATCGGCGCCTCGGGCATCGGGGCGGACAGCGACATCTTTCCGGTCGTGCTGCGCAACCTGTTTCGGCTGCCGATGAAGATCGTCACCGGCTATCAGGGCGGCGCCGAGATGGTGCTGGCGATGGAGCGCCATGAGATCGACGGCCGCTGCGGCTGGTCGTGGACGAGCCTCGTCAGCCGCAACAAGGCGATGTACGAGAACAAGCAGATCGCCGTCACGCTGCAGCTCGCGCTCGCCAAGCACGAGGACCTGCCCGATGTGCCGCTGATCATGGATCTGGTCGACGATGCCCGTCAGGCCGCCGCGCTCAAGATGATCATCGCCCGCCAGAACATCGCGCGCCCGTTCGCGGCGCCGCCGGACGTACCGAAGGAACGCATCGAGGCGCTGCGCCGCGCGTTCGACAAGACCATGCGGGATCCGGAGTTTCTCGCCGAGGCCAAAAATCTCGATCTCGAGGTGCGGCCAGCCGCGGGCGCGCAAGTGCAGGCGCTGCTCGAAGAGCTTTACGCGTCTCCCCCGGACATCGTGCGGAGAGCGACGGGACTCATCAGAGAGACGCAGGGCAATTGAGTACGGAAACCCGTTCCGCTCGCCGCGGTCGCCGCCCGCGGGTCGAGACAGTGCCCGCGCTCCGGTGTATCGTCGAGGCTTGCGCCTTCGATGTGCGAATGAGCAAAGCGTCAAAGGGGAGCGACATGTCCAGGACAGCAGCAACATTGTGCGCGACCATCAGCATGGCCGGGCTCGCGATCGTGCTCGGCGACACGTTCGGGTCAGCCGCATGGGCCGGGCCCGCAGATGGATTGGGCCTGACCGATATTTCGGCCGCGCGTGGAGGCGGCGGCGGTGGCGGGCGTTCAGTGTCGCGGCCGGCAGTGGTCCGCAGCGCGCCACGCGCGGTGCGCAGCGCGCCGCGCGTGACGCGAGCCACACGGGTCAACACGGTCCGCAGCACGCGCACCACCCGGAGCGTCAGCCAGACGCGTGTCCGCAGGACGAGCGTCTCCAACGTCAGCCGCGGCACTGTCAGGACAGGCAACAAGCTCGGCCCGGCGGCGGGCGGGGCGCTCTCTGCCGCCAAGCTGCAGCACGGACCCGGCAAGGTCGGCCCGATCGGTCCGAAACCCAACGCCTCCTTCGTCAAGCTTGCCAACAACAAGGTCGCTCCGATCTGGAAGGGTCCGAAGAAGATCTGGTGGGGCGGCGGCTGGAAGACGTTCGTGCCCTTCACCGCTCTCGGCGTCTTCCTGATCGGCGACAGCTACTTCTATCCCGACGGCTATCTGTCGCTCGCCGCACCCTATTGCGCCGGCATCACGCCGGACGGTTGCCGGCTGCGCTGGCAGATGGTCGGCTTCGAAGACGGCGGCGGCGACTGGCAATGCGTGGAGTACTGTCGGCGGCCGGGCGCCATGCCGCCGCCGCAGGCGGTCGCCTACACGGAGCCGCCGCCGGTGGCGCAAGGCCGCTGCGAGGTGGTGATCTATCCCGAGCCCACATTCGGTGGGAACGGCGTGCCCACGAGCGACGAGCAGCCGCAGCTGAGCCAGTCGGGATGGCAGAACCAGATCGCCTCGATCCAGGTCCGCGCCGGGACATGGGACTTCTATTCGGGCGAGCAATACACCGGCGAGCAGATGCGTCTGCCGCCCGGCCCCTATCCGACGCTCGGACCGGACTGGACCAAGCGCATCGGCTCCTTCATGTGCGTCCAGCCGGGCGCGTGAGGCAATGAACTGACTCTCCCGGCCTCATGGTGAGGAGCGTCGCGCAGCGACGCGTCTCGAACCATGGGGCCGGCCGAGGCGTCGCCGTGGCCGCCCTCGTCCTTCGAGACGCGCGGCCTTCGGCCGCGCTCCTCAGGATGAGGGCGGGTCAACTCACACCCCCGCCAGCGCCTCCACCAGCGCCCGGCGCGCCTTGCGCCAGCGCAGGTAGCGCAACGTGATGCGCTCGGTGGTGCTCTTCACGGCCGAGCAAAATCCCCACAGCGCCATCAAGGCCGCGAACAGCCAGCTCGCGAGATCGAAGGCCGCGACGGTGAGCGCGATCGCGGCGCGGCCGGCGAGCTTGAGGATGGCGCGCGTCTTGCCGCCCTTGGATTCGGCGAGCCGCGCCAGGCGCGAGAGATCGCGCGGACCCTCCGATATTTTGATTCCATCGAGCGCGGCCTGAGCGCCGGCTTTGGCCTGCACGCGCCCGACGTCGCGCATCGCATGCACCAGCCCTTCGGCCTTCTCGATCTTCACCGCCTCGCGCGCGGCGCGCACCGCCACCGCGGGCTGCGTCAGCGAAGCCTTCGCCAAGGCGCCGCGCAGCGCCGGCACGTCGACGACCTCGTGCGCCGAGCGCCCGATCCATCCCGCCATGCGGGCGCCGAGGCGCTCGGTCTTGCGCGCCGCCTTCACGAGCGAGAGTCCGACGCGCGCCGGCGCGGCGGCGCCGAGCGTCGCATAGGTGCCGACCGTGATCGCGATGCCGGCGCAGGCGAGCCCGAGCACCAGCTCGTCGCCCGCCTCCCCGCGCGCGAAGCGCGCGCCTTCCCGCACCGCGTCGCGCACGTCGCCGAACACGAACAGGTCGCCGAGCGCCGTGCCGGCGAGGCCGACCATGTCGCCCGGCTCGCCGGTGACGAGCCCGCGCGCAAAATTCTTGACGTTGCGCGCCGCGCCGGCGGCGGCCGAGTTCGCTGCCTTGACCCGCTCGGCCAGCGCGGGATCGAGGACGATGGCGCGCTCGGCCGCGAGCTCGGCAAAGCTGTTGGCGAGATCGACGTCGCCGGCATTGAGCGCCGCGTCGATCTCCTGCGCGGCGACCGACGCCGAGAAGCGCGTGTCCACGGCGCGCTCGGCGAGCGCGACCGGATCGTCCTGGGCGAGCAGCAGCCAGCCGGACTCCACCGCGCGCGGCAGCAGCAGTACGCCGCCTGCGGCCAGCGCCACCGCGGAGAGGAGCGGCCAAATGATACGTCTGCGCGTCATCGCGAAAGTTCCGTCGGAAGTGGGGCGGATAACCCGCACCAGCCGATTCTGTATATGGCTACCGATTGGGCCGAGATTGCGTCGGGTGTTCCCCTCCCCCCACGAGCGAAGCGAGTGGCGGGGAGGGGTCAGGGGTGGGGGGCGCGAGCGAAGCGAGCGGCGACAGCGGCAAGCGCCGAGCAAGTGTAGTCCCCCCCACCCCGACCGCGTTCGCGCAGCGAACGCGGTCGACCCTCCCCGCCAACGAGCGGGAGGGTTAAGCGCTAGGAATCGCCCGCCTCCCCCGCTATGTTCCGCGCGCCCGGGGCGGGCAAAGCAGAAGCGAGCAATGCGAGGCTGATCGAGCCATGGCGGAGAACATCGTCCCCCATTTCCACAATGATCCGGGCGTGCAGGTGATCGAGATCGGCGCGCGGGAATTCATGTGCGTCGGGGAGAGGCCGCCGCTCGACCATCCGCATGTCTTCCTCGACATGGGCGGCGACGACGAGATCATCTGTCCCTATTGCTCGACGCTCTACCGTCATGATCCGGCGCTCGATCCCCACGCGGCGCGGCCGGCCGAGTGCGCGTACGAGCCGGCCTGAGCCGGCGCGGTGACGGCACGCACCATCGTCATTGCGGGAGCCGGCATCGGCGGACTGACGGCCGCCCTCGCCCTGGCAAACAAGAGCTTCCGGATCGTCCTGATCGACAAGGCCGACCGGCTGGAGGAGACCGGCGCCGGCATCCAGCTGTCGCCGAACGCGACGCGCGTGCTGATCGGCCTGGGCCTGCGCGACCGGCTGATGCCGGCGGCGGTCGCGCCCGAGGCGATCGTGATCAAGACCCGGCGCAATCGCGAGATCGCGCGGCTTCCCCTCGGCGCGGCGATCGCGACGCGTTACCGGGCGCCCTACTGGATCATCCATCGCGGCGATCTGCAGGCGGCGCTGCTCGACGCGGTCCATGCCCACCCTGACGTCGCGCTCGAGCTCGGCGCCGAGGTCGACGCGTTCGCGCCGCATGCCAGCGGGATCACCGTGCAGGCCCTGCGCCGTCGCAGCGCGGTCGATTACGAGGGCGCCGCCCTCGTCGGCGCCGACGGCCTGTGGTCGAAGGTGCGCGAGCGCGTGGCCGGCGCAGACGCGCCGCAGTTCGCCCGCCGCACCGCCTGGCGCGCGCTGGTGCCGGCCGATGCGGTCGCGCCCGCTCTGCGCGGACGCGACGTCCATCTCTGGCTCGGCCGCCGCAGCCATCTGGTCCATTATCCGGTCAAGGCGGGCGCGATGATCAACATCGTGGCGATCGCAACCGACGAGCGGCCGAGCACCGGCTGGAGCACCGCGAGCCCACCCTCCGAGGTGATGGCGCGCTACTCGCGGTCCTGGGCCAGGGAGGCGCGCGATCTTTTGGCGCTGCCGACCCAGTGGCTCAAGTGGCCGCTCTATCGGCGGCCGCCCTTGCGGCGCTGGGGCCACGGCGCGGTGACGCTGCTCGGCGATGCCGCCCATCCGATGCTGCCGTTTTTGGCCCAGGGCGCTGCCATGGCGATCGAGGACGCTGCAGTGCTCGCCGAATTCATGGCGGCGGCGCCCGACGACATCGCGGGCGCGATGCGCCGCTATGAAGACGCGCGCCGCGGGCGCACGGCACAAGTCGAGCGCGCGGCGCACCACAACGGCCGCATCTACCATCTCGCGGAGCCGGCCTCGACGCTGCGCAATGTCGCCATGCGGGCGCTCGGCAGCGACCGTCTCGTCGCGCAGTACGACTGGATTTATGGTTGGCGCGCGCCGTAGGGTGGGTTAGCGCCACGCAAGTCGGGCTTGCCCGACTTGCGCATTATTGGTGCCGATCTCGGGCAGGCCCGAGATCGGTGGCGCGTAACCCACCGGCTGAATCTCCAATGGCTGACTCGGCCGGTGGGTTACGGCGCTTCGCGCCTAACCCACCCTACGATGCCAAGGAAACCCGACATGCTTTTCCCCACCACCGTCGCCGGAAGCCTGCCGAAGCCCGCATGGCTCGCCGAGCCCAACACGCTGTGGGCGCCGTGGAAGCTCGCGGGCGAGGAGCTCGCGGCCGCCAAGCTCGACGCCACCCTGCTCGCCGTCAAGGAGCAGGAGGACGCCGGCATCGACATCGTGAGCGACGGCGAGCAGGCGCGCCAGCATTTCGTCCACGGCTTCCTGGAATTCGTGGACGGCATCGATTTCAACCGCAAGGTCGAGATGGGAATCCGCGCCGACCGCTACAAGGCGATGGTGCCGACCGTCACCGGGCCGCTCAAGCTCAAGGGCCGCGTGCACGCCGCCGAGGCGCGTCACGCCCGCGCGCATACCGCGCGCAAGCTCAAGATCACCATGCCGGGCCCGATGACCATCATCGACACCATCGCGGACGCCCACTACGGCGATCGCGTGAAGATGGCGTTCGCCTTCGCCGACCTGCTCAACGCGGAGGCGCGCGCGCTCGCGGCCGACGGCGTCGACGTGATCCAGTTCGACGAGCCCGCCTTCAACGTCTACATGAAGGAGGTGACGGACTGGGGCATCGAGGCGCTGCACCGCGCGACCGCCGGGCTTACCTGCACCACGGCGGTGCACATCTGCTACGGCTACGGCATCAAGGCCAATATCGACTGGAAGGCGACGCTCGGCGGCGAGTGGCGGCAGTACGAGGCGATCTTTCCCGCGCTCGCCAAAAGCCGCATCCATCAGGTCTCTATCGAGTGCCGCAATTCCAAGGTGCCGATGAGCCTGCTGAAGCTGCTCGACGGCAAGGACGTGCTGGTGGGCGCGATCGACGTCGCGAGCGACGCGGTGGAGCGGCCCGAGGACGTCGCCGCCGTGATCGCGGAAGCGATGAAATACGTCGCCAGGGAAAAGATCATTCCCTGCACCAATTGCGGCATGGCGCCGATGCGGCGCAACACCGCGATGGCGAAGCTCCGCGCCCTCGGCGCGGGAGCGAGACTGGCGAGGGAAAAGTTATCGTAGGGTGGGTTAGGCGCACCGACTGGTCGGTGCGCCGTAACCCACCGGCCGAGTCGGCCATTGGCGATTCAGCCGGTGGGTTACGCGCCACCGATCTCGGGCCTGCCCGAGATCGGCACCAATAATGCGCAAGTCGGGCAAGCCCGACTTGCGTGGCGCTAACCCACCCTACGGACTGCCTTGTCATGCCCCCGCGAAAGCGGGGCATCCAGTAACCACTGTCGACTCAGCGATTACTGGATCGCCCGCTTGCGCTGGCGATGACGTCACGATGGCCTCTCGATAGTCAGGGGCTATGGATTCTGGCGCGCTTCGCTCGGAATGACTCCATCCCCGTTGCCGGCCTGCGCAAATTGCAGTGAGATTGCCCCGCGGCAATTTCGATGCGGGTTTGTCGTGCAAGGAGGTTTCCATGGGCATTATTGAGTCACGCTATGTCGCGACCGGCGGCAGCATCGGCTTCGAATGCGTCGGTCCGGGTGCAGGGAACGATCCAGCCTTCCGCTTCGGCGCGCTGGCGTATGGCACCGCGGGCGGCGTGGTCGGCGAGGCCGGGCCCGGCATGACACGCCTGCTCGGCCCTTACTCGACCTTTGCCGGCGTGCACGGCACCGCGCGCGACTTCACCGGCGTCGCCGGCACCTCGCTCCACCGCGTCGGCGTCTACGGCCAACTCGAAGATTTCAACGCGCCGGGCGATTTTCGTGCCGGCGTGCTCGGGATGGCGGCCAACAATCCGGGCGTCGTCGGATTTTCCGACGTGGGCGACGGCATCCAGGGCGTATCCATTTTCCTGTTCGGGGTTTACGGCCGCAGCTTCATCAATGACGCGGTGGTCGGGATTTCCGATCAGAAGAGCGGCGTCGTCGGGACCGCCGGTGCGGTCGGGGCGGGACCCAACCTCCCACCGCAATACGCCGGCAATCCCCCCGGCGTGCTCGGCAAGTCCGACCTCAATCCGGGCGTCGTGGGCGCCTCGCGAAGCTTTCCCGGCGTGATCGGCTTCGGCGTCAATGCGCAGGGCGTGTTGGGCATTTCCGACACCAATATCGGCGTGCACGGCAAGGTCACGACCCCGGGCGGCTTCGCGGGCGTGTTCGACGGCAACGTCGTGATCAACGGCGATCTCGCCGTCTCCGGCCCCAACAAGAGCGCCGTGGTGCGGTTTCCCGACGGCAGTAACCGGCTGCTCTATTGCATGGAAAGCCCTGAGCACTGGTTCGAGGATTTCGGCTCGGGAAAACTGCGCCGCGGCCGCGCGGCCGTGAAGCTCGACGCGGACTTCGCGCGCGTCATCGCGACGGGCGACTACCGCGTGTTCCTCACGCCCGAGGGCGATTGCAACGGTCTTTACGTGACGCGCAAGAGCGGCAGGGCGTTCGAGGTGCGCGAGCTCAATGGCGGCACCTCGAATGTCGCGTTCAGCTATCGGATCGTAGGACGGCGCAAGGACATCAGGGGCCGCCGGCGCTTCGCCAAATTCGACGCACCGGTGCCGCCCGAAACGCCGCGTCCGAAGCCCCGGTCGCGCTCGGAGCGTGAATTCCTTGCCGAGCTCGCGCGCGAAGCGCGCGCGAAAGCGAGGTCAGCACGGCGAAACAGCGCTCGCATCCGGCGCGGGAAGGTAAAGAGCACGCCGCGCCGCCCCGATCCGCTGGTCGTGGCGGTGCGCGAAGGGGCCGCCGAGCGCAAGGCGAATCCGGAGAAGGGGTGAGACACGCGGCTCATCGTCCGCGGCCTTCTACGCGTCATGCCCCGCGCAAGCGGGGCATCCAGTCATCGCCGACGGCTCGGCGACTATGCGACCGTCCGCTTCGACGAGGGCTGCGTCGATAGCCAGCGCCTATGGATTCAGCGCGGCGCTTCGCGCCGCTTCAGAATGACGCAGCATCGGCGCGGCGTTGCCTACCCGCGCAAATTGCAGTGAGATTGCCCGCGGCCTTTTCGACGCGAATTTATCTGCACGGAGGTTTCCATGGGAATCACCCAGTCACGGTATCTCGCGACCGGCGACACCATCGGCTTCGAATGCATCGGTCCGGGCGAGGGTAACGATCCGGCCTTCCGCTTCGGCGTGCTGGCGTATGGCACCGCGGGCGGCGTGGTCGGCGAGGCCGGCCCTGGCATGACGCGCCTGCTCGGCACCTACTCGACCTTCGCCGGGGTGCACGGCACCGCGCGCGACGTCACCGGCACGGTCGGCACGTCACTCAACAGTATCGGCATCTACGGCCAGGCCGGCCAGAATCCGCCGACCGATCCGGGATGGCGCGCGGGGATCCTCGGCGCCTCGGCCGACGGAATGGGAGTCATCGGCCGGTCTGCCCGGAGCTTCGGCGCATTCGGATTGTCGATCGGCACGGCCGGCGTTTACGGCATGTCGGACTCGAATGCCGGCGTCGGCGCCTACTCGACGAACTATGTCGGCGTGACTGCATATTCGGGCAACAGCTACGGCATAGTGGGCACTTCTCCGACCAACGTCGGCGTCGCCGGCACCTCCGCCAACTCGGGACCGGACCTGCCGCCGCAATTTGCCGGCAACCCGCCCGGCGTGCTTGGCACATCGCTGGAAAATACTGGCGTCGCCGGCACGTCGCGAAACTTTCCCGGCGTGATCGGCTACGGCGTCAATGCGCAGGGCGTGCTCGGCATCTCCGACACGAGCATCGGCGTGCACGGCCGAGTCACCACCCCGGGCGGATTTGCCGGCGTGTTCGACGGCAACGTCGTGATCAACGGCGACCTCGCCGTCTCCGGTCCCAACAAGAGCGCCGTCGTGCGGTTTCCCGACGGCAGCAACCGGCTGCTCTATTGCGTGGAGAGCCCGGAACCCTGGTTCGAGGATTTTGGCTCCGGGAAGCTCACGCGCGGCCGGGCTACCGTGAAGCTCGATGCGGATTTTGCGCGGGTGATCGGCGATTACGACGTGTTTCTCACGCCCCGGGGCGACTGCAAGGGGCTCTATGTGGCAAGCACGCGCGGCGCCGCGTTCCAGGTGCGCGAGCTCGGTGGCGGCAAATCGAGCGTCGCGTTCAGCTATCGCATCGTCGGGCGGCGCAGGGACGTCAAAGGGAATCGCCGCTTCGCGAAATTCGAGATGCCGTCGCCGCCGGCCGCTCCCGCACGCAAGAAGAGCCGACCGGGCAAGCGGGGCGGCCCCTCGCTGCGCACGATCGTCGCCGGTGTGAAGAAGCTCGCGCTCGCGACCGAAAAATTGACCAAGACGCGAAAGCGTGGTCGGGCCGCGACGCCGCGCATTGATCCTCTCGAGGAGGCCGTCAAGCAGGCCGCGCGCGAGCGACAGGCGGAATGACCGAGGATCGTCATGCCGCGCGCAAGCGGGGCATCCAGTGACCACCGCCGGCTCGGTGAGTACTGGATCGCCCGCTTGCGCGGGCGATGACGCCGCAGATGTCGCGAGGCGTTATGCCGCCAAAAACTCCTCGATCGCCTTATTGAACTCCGCCGGCCGGTCCATGTTGGAAATGTGCCCCGCGCCCGCGAACTCGACGTAGCGCGAGCCCTTGAGCCGCCGGTGCATGTCCTTCATCGCGGCCGGCGCGGTGCCGTCCTTCTCGCCGACCAGAAAGAGCACCGGACGGGTCACCGTCTCGACCTTGGCATTGTAGTTGTGGTCGGCGAGCGCCGCGCAGCAGCCGATATAGCCGGCGACCGGCGTGGTGCGGATCATCCGGCGCACCGTCTCGAGATACGGCGGATTTTTTGCCACCGTCTCGGGCGGAAACCAGCGCGCGATGGTGGGCTCGACCGCCGCCTCCATGCCCTGCTTCTTTGCGACCGCGATGCGCTCCTCCCACTGCTGGGCCGAGGCCGGCGTCGACATGCAGGCCGAGTCGCAGACGATCACGCGGTCGAGCCGGTCGGGATGCCCAAGGGCGAGCCCGAGCGCGGTCGCGGCGCCCATGGAGAGGCCGGCGAAATGCGCGCGCGGAATCGAGAGCGCGTCGAGCAGCCCCAGCGCATCCGCCACGAGCGTGTCGAACGGATAGCGGCCCTCGGGCGCGTCGGTGCCGCCGTGGCCGCGCTGGTCGTAGCGCAGCACGCGATACTTCGATTTGAACGCCGCCGCCTGGCCGTCCCACATCGCGCCGGTGGTGCAGAGCGAATTGGAGAAGACGAGCCACGGCGCGCCCTCCGCGCCGTCGATCGTGTAGTTGATATGAATGCCGTTCGCCTTGACGCGCATGGATGATCCTTCGCTCGCATTGCAGGAAAGGAGCGGATTTATACGCGGGCGCAGCGGACGGATGCAATCGCGAGGCGCGAACAGCCCGCTTGCCATCCGCACGTCGCTCCTCTCTATTCGCCTCGCGGTGCGCCGGCGGAGGGCAAGACGGACATGGATCTGGGACTGGCAGGCAAGGTCGCGCTCGTGACGGGATCGAGCCGCGGCATCGGCCGCGGCATTGCGCTCGCGCTCGCGGCCGAAGGTTGCGACGTGATGCTGACCGGACGCGACGAGGCCGCGTTGCGCGGCGTCGTCGGCGAGGTCGAGAAGCTCGGACGCAAGGCGCGGTACGAGACGCGCGACCTGCGCGAGGACAAGGCGCCGGCGGCGCTCGCCGACGCCGTGCGCCGCGCCTACGGGCGGCTCGACATCCTGGTCAACAATGCGGGCACGACCAGGCGCGGCGATTTTCTCGAGCTCACCGACGCCGACTGGCACGAGGGCTACGCGCTCAAGTTCTTCGCCCATGTGCGGCTCGCGCGCGCGGCCTGG
>Ga0075424_100006436_pt1 | contig 11306 bp, 8 predicted proteins | sample SoiMethybrSBSTD3_FD_75301 | JGI IMG/M metagenome (GOLD analysis project Ga0075424, IMG submission 75301) | Bulk soil microbial communities from a Populus tree surrounding site in Tennessee, USA - Soil MetaG P. TD hybrid SBSTD3 | ecosystem: Environmental > Terrestrial > Soil > Tree plantation...
TCGATTTTCTTGAGCACGATCGAGTTGATGCCGGTGCCCGGCAGCCCCGACGCGCGATGCGGTCCGTTGGTCTTCGGGTTCACGCGCGCGCCGGCAAGTCGCAGCATCGGCTGCGCGAGCTCCGCAATCGTGGGATAGGCACGCGCCTTGGTCAACGCCATCTGCTGCTTGTTCGGGCTGATGGAAATCTGTGCCGGCGGCTCGGCATCGAAGACGTCGATGATGTTTTGAGGCGGCAACAGGTATTTCTGGGATTCCTGCGCGATCAGCGCCGGGGCGACGACGAGCAGAGCCAGAACGACCGCGCGCGGCAGGCGAGTGGAGAACATGACCGCTCCTTATGAAGACAGCGTGCGGATTGTAGCTTGGGGCAGGAGGGGCGGGATAGGCGGGAGGGCAGGATCGGCAGGAAGCGCCTCCAGCCTTTCCAGCCTATCCAGCCCGTCCAGCCCGAGGTCTGGCGCGAACTGTGCACTTCGGTCGACGGAGGACCGCATGAAGCTCATCGGCATTGCCCTGATCGTCGCCGGCGTTCTGGCCCTGGCCCTCGGCGGGATCCGCTATACCACCCGCGAAAAAGTGCTCGATCTGGGTCCCATCGAAGCGACCACCGAGAAACACAAGATGATTCCCTTGTCGCCCATTGTTGGCATCGCGGCGGTCGTCGGCGGTATCGCGGTTCTCGCGATCGGCTCGCGAACGCGCGTGTAGAATGACGCGGCCCGATGCCGCTCCAACCCGGCATGCGCCTGGGCGCCTATGAGGTGGTCGGTGCCATCGGCATCGGCGGCATGGGCGAGGTCTATCGGGCGCACGACACCCGGCTACATCGCGATGTGGCCATCAAAGTCCTGCCCGAGCTGTTCGCCTCCGATCCGGATCGCCTCTCGCGCTTCGAGCGTGAGGCCCACCTGCTGGCCTCGCTGAATCACCCGCACATCGCGCACGTCTATGGGCTGGAGAAGCAGGATGGGCCGGAGGGGCCGGATCGTCAATATCCATTCATCGTCATGGAGTTCGTCGAGGGACCGACGCTCGCCGATCGCCTCGCTCACGGACGTATTCCCCTGGACGAAGCGCTGCCAATCGCACGGCAGATTGCGGACGCGCTCGAGAGCGCCCACGAGCAGGGCATCATCCACCGCGATCTCAAACCCGCGAACATCAAGGTCAAAGACGATGGCACGGTAAAGGTGCTCGATTTCGGTCTGGCCAAGGCGCTGGACGCCGGGACTGGAGTGTCCGGCAAGTCACCAGGTGCCGCTCGGTTGTCGATGTCGCCGACGATGATCAGCCCGGCGCAGATGACGCATGTGGGGATCATCCTCGGGACGGCGGCGTACATGGCGCCTGAGCAGGCGAAAGGGCGTCGTGTCGACAAGCGCGCCGATATCTGGGCGTTTGGTTGTGTGCTGTTCGAGATGTTGACGGGTAAACCCACGTTTGGCGGCGAAACCGTGACCGAAACGCTCGCCGCCGTCATGCGCGACTCGCCGACGTTCGCTGAGCTGCCGGCTGACACGCCTCGACGCGTCAGGCGGCTTCTCGAGCGATGTCTGGAGCGCGATCCGCGGCAACGGTGGCGTGATATCGGAGATGTCCGAATCGAGCTCGATGCGCGCGATCCAGAGCAGACGTTTCAAGCCGCGGCGACCACGGGTGGATCGCGGCTGGTACCGATCGCCGCAGCGACGGCGTTACTGGCGGCCTCGATCGCCAGCGCGATCGCGTGGCGGCTGAAGCCGACGCCGCTAGCGCCTCTGCGGAAGTTCGACCTGGCGCTGAGTGCGCCGATCGCGGAGCTATCGCCTGATGGATCGCGCATCGCCTACGCGGCTGGCGAACACCTCTTCGTCCGTGATTTGGCCGCGGCGGAAGCGCGCGATCTTGGCCCCTTGTCACAGGAGACCAATCGCATTGGGTGGTCCCCGGACGGGACCATCATCTTCACCACGTCTCGAGACGGCAAGGTTCGAACGATACCAGCCCGTGGCGGCGCGCCCCTCGTCGTGTGCGACATACCGGAGAGCCGTCAGACGATCGGCGCCGTCTGGATCGGCGATGATCTCGTGTTCGCCGTCTGGCGCGGCGGCTTGTACCGCGTCAGCGCCCGCGGCGGCACGCCGCGCGTCTGGCTGGCAATCGACGAGAAGAAAGAGATCGACTTTCACGCACTCGGCGGCCTGCCGGACGGCCGCGTAGTGTTTGCCACTCATCAGATCGACAACGACAGCACGATCGAGATCTTCGACGGCACGAAGCGCGAGACGTTGTTGCCCTCGGTCGCGTCGGCCGCAGACGGGACCGTCGAGAGCGGGATGAGGAGCGGGACCGACATGTTGGGCACGGTCGGCGGGTTTTGGTACTCGCCCACGGGGCACCTTCTGTTCACGCGGTCCGATTCGAACGCCGGATTGTGGGCGGTGCCATTCGGACACAGGCCGATCGATATACGACAGTCGTTTCTCGTCGCGCCGGGCGCGACCAGCGCCAGCGTCGCCAACGACGGCACGCTGATGGTGCACACCGGCTCGGATGCGGCGGTGCCGTTCGAGCTGGTCGCTCTCGACCGCCATGGCCAAGGTGCCAGGGTCCTGGTCGCGGCGGCGGCGGAGATCGCCAGTCCCGCGGTGTCGCCGGACGGCCGGCGCGTGGCGATCGTGATGAACGCCGGCGGGCAGCGACAAGTGTGGGTGCAGGACACAGCCAGCGCCACCGGCACACGGCTCACCTTCGAGGACGAGGCCTACGCGCACCCCGCGTGGTTTCCAACGGGCAATCGTTTGATCTACAGCGGGCATGCGATGCTCATCAGCGGAACACAGGTGTTTGCCGTGGCCGGTGATGGTTCCGGCACGCCCCAGCGGCTAGTGCTGGCGCATCGCGCCGAAGTGTCGCCTGACAGCCATCACATCGTGTACTCGGTCGACGAGCGTGGCGCGAATCACCTCCGGTACGGACAGCTCGACGCCGATGTCGGCGCAGGCCAACGGGTCTTCAAAGGCGATGCGGAACCCGACGTCCGGGATTTCGCGCTCTCGCCCGACGGCGGTCTGCTCGCCTACGTCGACTACAGATCTGGTCGCGGGGATCTTCTGCTCACGCGTTATCCGACGGCTGAAGGACGCTGGCAGGTGTTCGCGAACGGCGGCCGGCCATTGTGGGGGTCTGACGATTCTCTGCGATGGGCGCGCCTCAGCCACGAGCTCTTCTTCATCGTGGCCAACGGCGCACCAGAGGGGGGACGGATGATGGCAGTAACGGTTCGCGCCGACGCCGGCGCCGTCACGGTCGGCCAGCCGGCCGCGCTGTTCGACGTGGACGCAGACGCGCTGGTCGGCGGCTTCGACGTGTCGCCGGATGGCAAAACGTTCTACCTCCGGCGGCGGGCCGCGAGCCAGCCCAAGAAAACCGGACCACGATTCACACTGATCCAGAACTGGATGGCGGAATTCGTCCACTAGGCTGGACGGGCGGGATGGGCCGGACGGGCGGGAACGCAGCCCATCCGGCCCCTCCTGCCTGTCCTGCCCCGCCCGCTACGGCTTCGGCCCGAACACGTCGTCCACGGTCATCACCTTGACCGGCCCGAGATTGAGCGCTCTGATGCCGGGCTCGATCGCCTTCAGATCTCCAACGACGACGACCGCGAACTTGCCGGGCGCGATGTTCTTTTGTGCGACCCGCTGTACGTCGGCCGCGGTGACCGCCTGGATGTTCTGGACGTATTTCGAGAAGTAGTCGTCGGGCAGGCGAAAGATGAGCGCGTCCTCGAGGCGCCGCGAGATGTCGCCGGTGGTTTCGAAGCTGCTGGGATACCGGAGCGCGACGTAATTCCTCGCACGCGCGAGTTCGTCCGTTGGCACGGGCTGAAGGATGCCGTTCAGCTCGTTAAAGAATTCCTTGAGTGCTTCAGCCGTTTTGTCGGTCTGCACGCCCGCTGCGGCCACGAACGGACCGGCCGACGCCCGCATGTCGAAGGCCGAGGTCGCACCGTAGGTGTAGCCATGCTGTTCGCGCAGGTTCATGTTCAGTCGCGAGCTGAAGGAGCCTCCGAGAATCGTGTTCATCACGATCAGCGGAAAGTAATCCGGCGTCGAGCGCGGTACGCCAATCCAGCCAATGCGAATCTGTGACTGCGGCGCGGCCGGCTTGTCGACCAGATAAACCGACCGTGTCGCCGGCTGGTCAACTGGCGGCAACCTCACTGGTGGCGCTGCCGGCCCCGAGGGCCTCCAGCTGCCAAACTCTTTTTCGAGCATCGGCACGACCGTGTTCGCCTTCACAGCGCCGACGACGAGCACGGCCGCGTTGTCCGGGCGGAACACCGACTGGTAGAACGCGCGAAGATCGTCCGTTGTGAACGCCTTGATCGTCTCTGCGGCGCCCGACAGCGGTGTGCCGTAGCGATGTTCGACGCCGAACAGCACCCGAGCGAATGTCACGGCGGCGATGGTCGCCGGATCGTCGCGTCCCTGGAGGAGGCTCGTCAGGCGCTCCTGGCGCTGGCGTTCGAGCTCGTCTTTCGGAAAGGTCGGCCGCAGCGCGACGTCGCCCAGGATTGGCAGCGCGTCGGCCAATCGGGCTACCGGCACGTGCAGCCGCAGCGCCGACGAATCGAAGCCGCTGCCGACGGAGAGATCCGCGCCAAGCAAGTCGATCGCGTCGGCAATCTCCAGCGCGGATCGCGATCCCGCGCCCTGCTCGAGCATCGCCGTGGTCAGGCTCGCAATGCCGAACTTTCGCCCCGGCTCCGACGAACTGCCGCTGAAGATCAGGAGGTTGACCTGCACCACCGGCACTTCGTTCAGCTCGACGATCCAGACAGGAAGGCCGTTCGACAGCTTCTCCTTCTGGATGGCCGGAAGATTCAGCGCTGGCGCCGGGCCGGGTTGAGGAGGACGGGTGCGATCGGGAGGCTGCTGGGCAAGCAGCGTGACGCTCGCGATCGACGCGAAGACCAGAAAGCCACGAAGGCACGAAAGCACGAAACTAAAAAGGTCTTTTTCGTGTCTTCGTGTTTTCGTGGCGAAAATCAGTGAGGTTGTCACGGCTTCTTCTCCGGCACGATCGTCAGCTCGACGCGCCTGTCGAGCGGCAGGAACTCGGCGGCCGCGGCGCCGATGTCGGAAGCCGACAACGCCCGATAACGCGCCAGGTCTTCGTTGAACCAATCTGGATCGCCGGTTTCGGTGTAATACGCGTTGAGCTGATCGCCTTTGCCGCCGAAACCGCCGACGCGTTCGAGCCGGTTGTAGAAAGACGCTTCGATCTGATTCAGCGATCGCTCCAACTCGTGGGCGGTCGGCGGCTCGTTTTGCAGCTTCGCGATCTCTTCGTCGATCACCTTCTGTAATTCCTCGGCCGTATGCCCCGGCCGCGCGGTCGCGATGATCATGAACGACGACGAGAGCGACGCCGATGCCTGGAAGGCGCTCACATCCTGCGCGATCTGCATGTCGTAGACGAGGCGCTTGTAGAGCCGCGAGTTCTTCCCGCCGGCCAGGATGTCAGCCACGACGTCGAGCGTGGCATCGCCAGGTGCGAGGTGCCGCGGTGTGAGCCAGGCGAGATACAGACGCGGCAACTGCACCTGGTCCCCGACGGTTCGCGTTTTGCGGCCGGTCAGCGCCGCCGCCGGTATCGGCATCGGTTCGGGTGGCGGGCCGGCCTTGATGTCGCTGAACCACTTCTCGATCAGGCGTCGTGCGACCGCGGGGTCGAAGTCGCCGGCCACCACCAGGCTGGCATTCGACGGCGCATAGAACTTCTTGAAGAACGCGACGACATCGTCGTAGCTCGCCGCGGTGAGGTCCTCCATGTATCCGATCACCGGCCAGTGATACGGGTGTCCCTCCGGGTAGAGCATCTCGTTGATGAGGACCTGCGCGATGCCGTACGGCTGGTTCTCCACGCTTTGCCGGCGCTCGTTCTTGACGACGTCTCGCTGCGCGTCGACCGTTTTGGGCGTCATCGTGTCGAGCAGGAAGCCCATGCGATCCGATTCGAGGAAGAGCGCGAGCTCCAGGGCGTTCGACGGCACGTTGATGTAGTAATTGGTCCGATCGTTCTGCGTCGATCCGTTGTTGTCGCCGCCGGCCGCCTCGAGCAACTCGTCGAATTGACCGGGTTTGACGTGGCCCGATCCCATGAACATCAGGTGTTCGAAGAGGTGCGCGAATCCGGTCCGGCCGGTGCGTTCGCGGGCGGAGCCGACGTGATACCACATGTTGACCGTGACGATCGGGACGCTGTGATCCTCGTGCAGGATCACCGTCAGGCCATTCGGCAGTCTGAACTGGGTGTAGGGAATGTCGAGCTTCGTCTGCGCGGCCGCCGGCGCGGCCAGCGCAAGGACAATCAGGAGTGCAGCGCGCTTCATCGATCGATTATCGCTCCTTTGTGTCTTCCCGCCCTCCCTGTCATTTCTTCCCTTTGTGTCCTTTCTTCCGTTTGTGTCCTTCGTTCCCTTTGTGTCCTTTGTGTTCTTCGTGTTGAAATAAGCCCGTGTCCGAAGCGCAGCCGCTGGTCGGCGTGATCATGGGCAGCAAATCCGACTGGGAGACGATGTCTCATGCGGACAGCGTTCTGTCCGAATTCGGGATAGCGCACGAGTGTCAGGTCGTCTCGGCCCACCGCACGCCGACGTGGATGGCCGAGTATGCGTCGGGCGCGTCGGCCCGCGGTATCGAAGTAATCATCGCGGGCGCCGGCGGGGCGGCTCATCTGCCGGGAATGGTGGCCGCGCACACGGTGCTGCCGGTCGTCGGCGTGCCGGTGCAGAGCGCCGCGCTGAACGGTCTCGACTCCTTGCTGTCGATTGTCCAGATGCCGAAGGGCGTGCCGGTGGCTACTGTCGCCATCGGTCCGTCGGGCGCGGCGAACGCGGCGCTCCTCGCGATCGCCATTCTCGCGACGTCGCGGCCCGACCTGCGCGCCAAGCTGCAGGCGTACCGCGACAAGAGCGCCGCTGACGTTCGGCAACAAGTACTCTGAATGTGATACTTCCGGGTTCGACTATCGGCGTGCTGGGCGGCGGTCAGCTTGGGCGCATGTTCGCCATGGCGGCCCGCCGGCTCGGCTATCGCGTCCACACACTGGCGCCTGACCACGACACACCAACCGGCCAGATCGCCGACGAAGAGATCAACGCGTCGTACGACGACCTCGACGCGGTGCGCGCGTTCGCCAGCCGCGTCGACGTCGTCACGTTCGAGTTCGAAAACGTCTCGGCCGCAGCCGTCGCCGAAGCGGAGCGGCACGCCATCGTCCGTCCGAACGGTCGAGCCCTGGCGGTCGCGCAGCATCGCATTCGCGAGAAGACCTTTCTCGCCGAGCACGGCTTGCCGGTCGCGGCGTTCGCGGCGATTCGCGAGGCATCCGATCTCGAGTCAGCCGTGCGGAAAGTGGGATGTCCGGCCGTCCTCAAGACGGCCGCGTTCGGTTACGACGGCAAGGGCCAGGTCGCGGTTGCCGGAGCAAACGAGGTCGCGGCCGCCTGGGACACGCTCGACCGCCGCGAGGCCATCCTCGAGACGTTCATCGATCTCGATCGGGAGATCTCGGTCATCGGTGCGCGTGGCGTCGATGGCGCGTGGTCGCACTTCGGGCCGATCGAGAACGCGCACCGCTGTCACATTCTCGATGTCTCCGTCGCTCCGGCCCACGTGTCCCCAGGCGTGGCCGCTCTGGCGATCGACGTGACGAGGCAGGTGATGGAAGGACTCGAGTACATCGGCCTGATGTGCGTGGAGTTCTTCATCGCGAAAGATGGCCGCTTGCTGGTCAACGAGCTGGCGCCTCGTCCCCACAACTCCGGACACCTGACGTTTGACGCATGCCGGACGAGCCAGTTCGAGCAGCAGCTGCGCGCGATCTGCGGCCTCCCACTCGGATCGCCAGAGATGTTTCAGCCGGCTGCGATGGCGAATCTGCTCGGCGATCTGTGGCGGGATGGCGAGCCGAACTGGGCGGCAGCGCTCGCCCAGCCCGGCATCAAGCTTCACCTGTACGGTAAGTCAGCGCCGCGCCCTGGCCGCAAGATGGGGCACCTCACGGCACTCGCCGCGACGCCAGAGGCCGCCCGCCAGCAGGTGATCGCGGCGCGCGAATTGCTCCGACAATCGCATGTCACACGGCCTCACGCGGGTGGCTTCGCGTGAACGAGCCGTTGCTTCTGCGCCGCGCTCCATCCCTTCAGATTCTGGACGTACCACCCCACGCGATCCGGATAGCGATCGGCGACGTTGATGCGCTCCAGAGGATCGGCGTCGAGATCGAAGAGGCTCGAGCGCCCGGAGTCGATCGCGTAGATCACCTTCAGCGAACCGTCGCGGAGCCCGAGTAGTCCGCGCGAGTAGTCGGCGAAGAAGAACGCCATCCGTGCGCCCGGGCCGAGCATCGATTGCCCCTGATAGATCGGCGGGACCGAAAGGCCGGCAAGGTCGAGAACTGTCGGCGCGATGTCCACGAGGCTGACGACCCGACGCGAACGGTGCTGAGCCGATCCCCGGTCCGGCGTCGCGACCAGCAGCGGCACGCGGACGTTTTCCTCGTAGAGATTGAATGTGTGGCCGTAATTGCCCTCGTGCTGACCGAACGCTTCACCGTGGTCGCCGAAGACGATCCAGACGGTCTGCGCCGCGAGCCCGCGTTGCTGCACGCCCTGCATCAGCGTGCCGAGGGCCGCGTCTCCTTCGCGCAGCGCGTTGCGATAGCGGCCGAACTCGTCGTGCTCCTCGAACGGTCCCGCCTCCGATGATTCATACGGATGGTGGCCGGCGATCGGCAGATAGGTGAGAAAGAATGGCCGGCCGCCGTCCTGCGCGTCGATCCACTGGAGCATGCGCCGGACCGTCGATGGCTCGTCGACGCCGAAGCTCGAGTTCCGGTTCCCGCCGATATCGCCCGCGTCCGCCAGCGTGTCGTAGCCGCGGTGACGGATGACGGCTTCCATCCCGAGATACATGAAGCGGCCAGAATGGAAAAGCGCTGTTGAGTACCCGTGCTCGGACAGTGCCGCCGGCAGCGATCGACAGGGCGCCGCTTCGTACGAGTCGACCGTGACATCGAATGCGGGATACGCGGAGCACAGAACCGAGTACAGGCCTTTGATGCTTTCGGGGTACGCGGCGTAGGCGCGATCGAACACGATTCCGGACGCGGCCAGCCGCGTCAGGTTGGGCATCACGTCCGGCTGCACCCCGTACAGGCCGAGGTACTGTGCCGCGGTCGATTCCAGGCTGACCAGGATGATGTTGCGGCCTGCGGCGACAGCGCGAAACGCGTCGAGGTTCTCGTTCGCAACCGGCGCGAATCCCGTGCGCTGCCAGTCGTGGGGCGTGAGCGCCGAGAGGTGCGGCATCGCGGTCGATACGAGCGCGGTCCAGGCATTGCGCTCGAGGCCGATGGTGTCGATGCGGGAGGCGGCCGAGGGGCCGAGCGCCACGCAGGCCATCAGCGGGCCGACGACGAAGCGGCTCGGTATGCGATGGACGAGGAGCGGCACGATCCCCGCTGCCGCCACCAGCAACAGAACGACCGCGATGCTGGCGGGCGTCGCGTAGTACCAGATCGAATCGGCGAGCGGTCCTCGCGCTGCCCGCCACATCGGCCAGGTAAGCGGCGACGACAGCACGCGCACCACCGGTACGGTCATCGCCGCGTACAGCGCCAGCACGCCGTAGATGGTCCAGAGCAGGCGCGGCCGTGACGAAAGGATTGGCTCCGCCGCCGCAAACGCCAGCGCGATCGCCGCGTCCTGCCACAGGTACGCGATGGGCGACCACCACGACGTCGGAATGGTGTGCCCCCACAGCGCCGCCGCCTTTGCCAGCGCGAGCACAACGAAAAGACTGGCCGCCTTCATCCGCGCACCAGGTTGAGCCGTTTGAGCAGGGCAACCGACACGATGCCGCTGACGCCGCGCTTTCGCCAGAGCCAGTCGTGAATGATGACGATCCGCGCCGGCGGCCGGTCGTAAAGCGCCTTGCGGTCGCCTTCGAACGATAGGGGGAGGACGACGACGTCGAACGCCGAAGACGTGGCGATCGGAACGTAGCGCAGCCCTTTAGGGCTGCCCTCCACGCGGCCGTTGGCAGGCCTAACAACCTGCGCTACGAGAGGCCGCGTGTCTCCTTCGGAGCCGGACCCGTTGCGGGCAGGGAATCGCTCGTGGATGAATTCGACATCGCCGCCGATCGGCCACTCACGCGCCGCGTTCAGGTGCGCGAGATTCGCATCGATGATCGTGAGCCGCGCGTGCGGAAGAAGCCGCCGGAGAACCAGCGCCGTCCGCGGGAACAGTCCGCCACCGACGATGGCGATCCGCGGGGCTGTTCCTTCGGGCCCGCCGCCGCGCGTCAACAGCCGGCGAAACGCGCCCTCGTGCGTGCGCAGCAGGAACCGCTGCAGCGTCGGCGATCGCAGCGCCAGCCGCTCGAGCAGGATCAACCCGTCGCCTTCGAGCCAACGGATTGGCGCTGGCCAGCGGCTGACACGCGCGCGAGGATCCTGGTGCGCCGGCAGCCGCGTCCAGTGCGCTGACGGATGCGCATGGTGCTCTACGTGAAAGCCGTCATTGAACAGGAGCAGGTTGTAGAGCCGGCCGTAATGACTCGTCGTCCCGTGCGCGTGCTCGTAGTAGCCGTGCACGCCGCACAACAGCAGGCCGGCGGCCCATCCCGGAAGGTAGACCGAAAGGAAGAACAGCGGCGCCGCAATCACCATGACGGACCAGGACGTCACGACGAGGGTAGCCTGCATCACGAGGTCGCGCGACAGACGCGGTCGTGTCGCGACTCCGGCATGGTGCGCCAGATGGCGGTCGCGCCAGAGCGAATGTGGAAAGCCGAGCAGCACGCTGAGATACGCAGCGAACGCGCGGTTTGTGCCGCGGCGGCGAAAGAACGGGCGGTGGATGAAGTAGTGCGAGATGGTGTTCGCGTTCCACCACAAGCCGATGGCGATGACCGGCGCGGCCGGCGCCGCCATCAGCACGGCCGCGTGCGCTCCCGCGAGCATGACCAGGAGCAGGTCCGCCTTCTCCGTCTCCAGGCGGCTTCCGGCGATCACGGCCGGGCGTCGAGCAGGGCGCGGACCGGCGCGTAGTCGGTCCGGCGGATCTTCGTCACGCCGATGCCCATCGCGTACGAATCGGCCTTATCCGGCTTCTCGTCCGCGTTCCGCACGCGCGCCTTCAGCTCCCACCGGCTGCCGAACCCCACGACCTGATTGGTACCGGCGACCGATTGCAGGTCGGCCCACTCTTTCTGCGCCGCCTGCGGGTTCGTTGCGAGCGCGAAGTA
>Ga0075424_100006438_pt1 | contig 11304 bp, 10 predicted proteins | sample SoiMethybrSBSTD3_FD_75301 | JGI IMG/M metagenome (GOLD analysis project Ga0075424, IMG submission 75301) | Bulk soil microbial communities from a Populus tree surrounding site in Tennessee, USA - Soil MetaG P. TD hybrid SBSTD3 | ecosystem: Environmental > Terrestrial > Soil > Tree plantation...
GTAACCACCGTTCCGACTTTTCCCGGCAACGCGTCCGCGCCGGTTTTCAAATCACCGCCGCTCTTCTCTCGTGAAAAATAGTTGACGAAGATTGTGCGCGACGCGGCCGTCAATCCAATGGAGACGACAGCGAAGATCAGGAATTGAAGAGGGATACTTGTGATGCCGGCCAGGTTTGCGAGCGCGGCCGCCAGCGCGCCGATGCCGAACCAGAGCAGGACGAAACCGGTCGTGAAGACCTCAGCGATGATCAAAATCGCACCGAGAATCGTCCAGAAAATCCAGAGGTAGTTTTCCATTACAAAGTGCAGCCACGAAAAAGCACAAAAGGAAACGGCGCAGAAATCATTTTAGGCTCTTTCGGATTGTTGTCCCCTTCACTCAAAATCGTCTTGTGCTTTTTGTGCCTTTTTTGTGGCTCAATACCTTCACTTCCAAAGATTCTTGATCACGAACCAGATATTTGCCGGCCGCTCTGCCAGACGTCGCATGAAGTACGGATACCAATGCTTCCCGTACGGCACATAGACGCGCATATTATATCCATCACGCGCCAGTTGTTCCTGCAAATCTCGCCTAATGCCGTAGAGCATCTGGAATTCAAACGCTTCCTTGCCAATGCCCTCCTTTTGCGCGAAATCGACCGTCGCGTCAATCATCTTCGGATCATGCGTGGCGATGCCGTGATAGGTGCCGCTCGCCAGTAAAAGCTTCATCACCCGCACATAGTTGTCGTCGACGTCTTTTTTCTCTGGATAAGCAACCGACGCGGGCTCGTCATACGCGCCTTTGCACAGGCGAATGCGCGCGGGAATCTTCAAAAGGTCACGCGCGTCTTCTTCAGTTCGATAGAGATACGACTGGACGACGATCCCGACATCGTTCAGTCCAAACTCGCTGCGCAGTCGTGTGAAGATATCGAGGGTAACTTGCGTAACAGCTGATCCTTCCATGTCGACTCGAACGAAGTTGCCGCGACCGGCCGCATCTTCGACGACTTTCCGCGCATTCCGATAAGTCAATTCCGGATCAATATCGAGCCCAAATTGCGTCAGTTTGATCGAAACGTTTGAGTTGATGCCCGACTCGTCAATCTTTTTGAGGATGTTGCGATATTCGGTGACTTCACCTTCCGTCTCAGTGATGTGACCGACTGATTCGTTCAGGTGATCGAACGAAGCAGAACAGCCCCGCGCATTTAGCTCTTTGATTGCGGCAATGGCTTCGTCGATGTCTTCACCGGCGATGAAACGCGCAGTGATCTTCCTGAAGGTGCGGAAACGGGCAGCAACATCCTTAAGTTTTTCCTGACGTGCGAGGTAGAGCAGCGCGCTTCGCGAAAGCATTATATTTTCGTAGGTTCCCGCTGTGTTATGCTTAACGAAGCCAAGCCCCAAAACAATTTGCAGAAGGTGACGGAATCAATCCGGTGCGTTGGAAACTGCTGTTCATCACGTCCGTCGTAACTATCATGATTTCTACCGGATTGTGGGTTGCCGCCGTCGTCATTTTCTTCGGCCCAGCCAGGGTTATCGAAGTTCGAGATTCGCTCTGGCCGGTCACCCTGGTCATTCCTGCCATCGGCTCATTATCAACAGGCTTCTTTGTTTATCGTCATACTTCAAGACGACGGAAATTGCAGGCTATGCTTTCAATAACGCTCGCCTTGGCCGGAACTCTCTGCGTGTATCGCATTATGTCGCGACGACTTCCACACTATCTCGGACCGGCACCAAATGACCTGCGACCTCATGTAGTTGTCGAGTATTAGCTCGCCGAGGCGATCTCTTCACGAGGTCCCAATCCAATCTCTTTCTGCACCGGCTTTAGCGATTCGATCACGAACTGAATGTGCTCGTCGAGCGACACGCCTAATTCTTCGACGCCCTGGTGAATGTCATCGCGATTGACTGAGCGCGCGAACGCTTTGTCCTTCAATTTCTTTTTCACCGACTTCACTTCGAGATCATCAAGGCTGCGCGTAGGACGCACCAGCGCGCACGCGACCAGGAACCCACACAACTCGTCCGTGGCGAACAGCGCCTTCGCCATCTGCGTATCGCGCGCTACGCCGGTGTATGTTGCGTGTCCCAGGATCGCTTTGATGATTCGATCGGGATAGCCGCGACCGCACAAAATGTTCGAGCCCGTGAATGGATGCTGATCAGCCGACGGAAACATCTCGTAGTCAAAATCATGCAACAGCCCGACTAAGCCCCACTCATCGACATCGGCGTCAGCGCCGCCATAGCGTGGCGCGCACGCACGCATCGCCGTTTCAACCGCGATCGCATGCTTGCGCAAGCTATCCCCCTTCGTGTACTCGCAGAGCAACTCCCAGGCTTCTTCTCGATTTGGCATGCGTTAGATTTGAAATTCGAAACGCAAAACTATCATGCGGCCACAACCGCGAACAAGTGAGGGTTAAGATATTGTGCTGGTGTAGTTGTGTTGCTGGCGCGACTCTTGTCGGCCCCGGAGGGACCAAAATGTTTATAGAACTAGATTCGGAAACATCATCAAGCTCCGGAGGAGCAAAATATTCTCTTCTCCCTGAGCACATTGCGCTCCTCCGGAGCTTGTCACATCCACTTGCTACGCGAGCTATAAACATTTGGCCGCGCCGCGGACAGGACAAATACATCGTCGGTTTCCATCAACACACAATTACCCGCTACCTCACGACGCGGTTGAGAGCAACGCGCCGACACCAGTCTTCACCGTGTGATGATGAATCTGCTCGAGCGCGCGTAGGGCCAACGCGAGTGCTCGCTTACCATCCTCACCCGAGACAAGTGGTCGCGAATGATCAGACGCCGCATTCAGAAACGACTCGATCTCTGCGCGCAATGGCTCGACGTTTTGTATTTCCAGGACCTGAGTCCGCACGCCGGGCCATGCGCCACCGGACGAGGGCGCCAGGCTGCTGATTGACGCGTGATTCGTCACGTAGTCGACTGCGACATAATCGCGTGGCTGAAAGAAACGCATCTTGCGAATCTTTTCCGTGCCCACGCGCGAGGCAGTGATATTCGCAACGGCGCCACTCGCAAACTCGAGCCGCGCGTTGGCCGCGTCCACTTTGTCTGTGAGAATCGGGATGCCGACGGCGTGCAGTTCCGTCACATCAACCTCTTCGCCGACCAGCCATTGCACAATATCGAGATCGTGAATCATCAAGTCGAGCACCACGTCGATGTCCAGCGACCGTGCGGTGAATTGCCCCACGCGATGAATCTCGAAATAGACTGGATTCTGAACGTGTGGCCGCAACGCAACGAGCGCCGGATTGAATCGTTCGGCATGGCCGACCTGCAAGATCGCTTTGCCCTTTTTCGCCGCCGAGATCATCTGATCGGCTTCGTCGAGAGTGCGCGAGATGGGCTTTTCGACCAACACGTGAACGCCGGCCTCAAGCAACCCGCAAGCAATCTCGCAATGCGATTCGGTTGGAACCGCGAGACTGACCGCCTCGACTTTGCCGAGCAATGTGCGCCAATCCGTGGTGCTCGCAGTCTGTCTTTCTCCGGCGACGTTGCGCGCGCGCGCCTCGTCGAGATCACACACGCTGACGAAATCGCAGACGCCTTCAGCGGACAATGCCGCATGCAAACGCGCGTGCTGCGCCCCGAGATGTCCGACTCCGATGACTGCCGTTCCTAACATAAAGGAGATTTCAGACATCAGAAATCAGACATCAGAATTTGCGACGGTGACGCTCGAAGTCTGTTGGTTTGAATCATGATGATGATTCAACGATACTGCAACGTCGAAATTGTCGACTATTTCTGGTTTCTGACTGCTGACGTCTGACTTCTGTTTGGGGACTATACTTGCCGCGAGCAACACTTGCCAAACGCGTCTGGAAACTGACGTTTCTCGCAATCGCATTTTTCTATCTATTCGGTCTGGGCAGACTACCCCTGGTTGGCCCTGATGAGCCGCGCTATGCCGAAGTCGCGCGCGAGATGTTTGCGCGTCACGATTGGATCACGCCGACGCTGGGCGGACATCCCTGGTTTGAAAAGCCTGCATTGCTGTACTGGTTGATGATCGCCGGCTATCGCGCGCTCGGCGTCAATGAGTACGCTGCGCGACTTGGACCGGCCATCTGCGGCTTGCTCACAGCCGCTTTCGTTTATTGGCTTGGCAAGTCAGTCGAGCGAGCGGATACCACCACCGAAACAAAAAGCGCGAAGCATCTGGGCGAATGGAGCGCGCTTGTTTATCTGTCGAGTCTCGGCGCGATCGCGTTCTCGCGTGCTGCCAGCTTCGACATCGTGCTGACGATGACGGTCACCGGTGCGCTTTGTTGTTTCTTTGTCTGGCAAATTGCGACGGCAAATGATCAAAAGCGGCCGTGGCTGCTCGTCGCTTTCTATTTCCTTGTCGGGCTGTCGCTGCTCGCGAAGGGCCTGGTTGGAATTGTCCTGCCCGCCGGCATCATCGCCGCTTACTTCGGTATGCGGCGCGAATTTCCAAACAAGAATTTTCTATTGAGTCTTCTCTGGGGTCTTCCGGTTGCGCTACTCGTTGCGGCCTCGTGGTACGGCCCGATGTTGTACAGACACGGCTGGGCGTTCATCGATCAATTCATCATTCAGCATCATTTCGCACGCTTCCTTTCCAACAAGTATCACCACCCGCAGCCGTTTTACTTTTACGTCCCCATCATTCTGCTGATCACGCTTCCGTGGACAATCGTCGTGATTGCCGGCCTCTGGTCCTCGCGCCGATGGACCTGGCGCGGAAAAGAAAGCGTCGATCTGATGCGCGTGTTTGCTCTGGCCTGGGTGATTGTTCCGCTCGTTTTCTTTTCTCTGTCTAAGTCGAAGATTCCTGGTTACGTTTTGCCGGTACTTCCTGCCGCCGCATTACTGATTGGCGAGCGGATTACTTGCTTTGTTCAGGCGAGCCGGGGACGGCTTGTGATTCGACTAACAGGCGCATTGCTCTTGATCGGCGCTGTCGCGGGCGGATGGTACGCGGCCCGTGAAGGCGCGCCGGTCTGGCTGATAGGCACAGCGATCGTCGCCGTCTCGATTGTCGCTCTCTTCGCGATCATTGCTCCGGAACCGCGCTTCTCCTTTCCGCTGTTCGCTGCGATTCCATTTCTCATTTGCCTTTGCGCATTGAAACCCGCGGAGTTCGTTGCGAGCCGCGATTCCGTTCGCGATCTAATTCGCGCTGCGGATGCCCGCGGTTATCCGGCAGCGCCAGTTTTCTATTTGCTCTGTGACGATCGCAGCGCTGAGTTTTACGCGAGCGGACGGCTTGCTTACGACGCGACGGGCGAGCCCATACGATTCGAAGGCGCACAGGACGTTGCGGCGGCGATTCGTGAGAAGGGCGCACCAGGGATCGTGCTCATCGAAACTCGTTGGGAGAAACAGCTCACTGATTATCAAGCGGTTGCCACTGAGAAGATCGCTGACAACGGCTGGATTAGTATATTTGCGGTTCGAATGCGCTAGGTAATTACAGAACCGCGAACGGTAGTGAGCGGGTCAAGGCATTCAACCGAACGCAGCTTGTGGCAGGGATCTTGCCGCCTTATCCCGCTCACTACCGTTCGCGGTTCTGTAACTATCTACGACTCAATCAGACTTCAGTTGATAAAACCTAATCCGAAACTTGCTGTTCACTAATTCACTGTCAGAACGTCTTACCGCGTGCGTTGCCAGCCACGCTCTTCCCTCTGCCGTCGCCTCAAGTTGATCCAATAGCGTTGTTTCCAGCCACGCAGTGCGGCTCGTTCGCGGCAAATGGTCGAGCTGTTGAGTAAGTTCGTTTGGTGTGACCTGTACCCAAACGGTGCCAGGATTGAAATAGCGAACAAGCGACCCGTCCGTGTTCGGCAAACTGAAATAGACGACCGTACCGGTCGGCCAAACTTTGTTAAGTCGCAGCGCGAGATCCAGCGGGGGGTTGGCGCGAACTTGCGTGTACGGATATTGAGAAAACGTCAGGTTCGCGAGAAAAACCGCGATTGCAAATAACGCTGCACGATAACGGCGCACGTGATTTGGCGAGCTTTCAATGGTCGCGAGCACCGAACCAATCAGAAGAATTACCGCAGGTAAGTAGAACAATCGATAAAAAACATTTTGTGGAATGAAAAAGAAAAGGAAAACAACGTAAGGAACAATCCAAAGCAGGCAAAGAATTGTCAGCGGCTTAAACGATTTCGCAAACTCGAAAGCGGTAGTGACATCGCTCCGCAATTCTTTCCATCGCCGCACGAGAACAAAAACGAGCGCGACCAAAGCAAGCGCCGTGAGCGGGGCCAGGATTATCATCACCGGACCGCCAAATTCTCGAACAAAGGCGACGCGCCCGCCGAAGATCGTTCGCAGTTGCGAACGCAGTGAGTAGATCAAGTCGCCCCAAGCGCCGAAGGAAAACCCGTTTTCAGCCGAGTAATAAGTGATCCACGAAAGGAAACGCGCAATCGACCAGGCGCCGGTCGAGAGATGAAACGCGAAGTAATAAAACACACTGGTGATCGCGACCGCCGTCAAACCGTAAGAGAGAACAGTCCTGGCGCTGGTCTTGTTGTTCGTCCGGCGCGATTGCAGTAGCAGACCGCCGATGGCCACGGGAAAAAAGAAGACCGCTAATTGATGAAGCAGCATCGCCGTTGCGTGCGCGGCCGCAACTACAAATGGTCGCGATTTGCGACCGGGCAGCAAGAGGTAAAAGTTAACAAGCAGCACGAGAACGGTCACAACATACGTATCTGAGTCTGTGGCAAACCTCCACCATGTTGCTGAAAAAGCAAAGAGGGCCGTTGCCACCAAAGACACGTATCTGGATCTGAAGCAATCGACGCAGACGCGGAAGAAGACCGCTGCAGCGGCCGCGCCGAAAAAGCAATTACTGAGTTGCAGCACCGTCAGCGCGCGCAGGTTAAGTCCGAAAAAGCGCGTCGCGCGATATGCGATATAACCGAGGACTTGATCGATGAGATGGCTGGGATGGATCAGCGTCGCGTTGATTCGCGGCGCATCTTCGATCACTTGCGCAAAAAAGATTCCGTCCCAGTAAAAGTTTTTCGTGAGGAGTAGAACGTAAGCAAGAAAGCTACCTGCAAAAACGAACAGCGTGATCGTTCGTAGAGTTGCGCTAGTATGATTTGAACTTTGCTGGAATTGCGTGCGCGGCTGGGACATTCCGAAACGACGACTAGTTCGTTCGCCGCCATGGCGCGGCATAAGACGTCTCGTTCGCTACTTTAGTGCAGACTTGAAAAATTCGATGATGGGCCGGTCGTATGCCTCTTCCTGTTCGCCGGTAGCTGCGTCTAAGCCTCCGCCAGTAATTGGCAGATCCCTCTTCACATCGACGGCGCCGCCGGCGAAGCAACTGGACAACGCCAGAGTGGAATTGCGCCAATGATCGTTCGAAGTTCCGGACAGCAACAAGACCTTCTCATTGCGCGTGGCGCGCGCCAGTTCGCATGCTGAGACGTTCTGGTACTTCCCCGCCCCGTAAACTTTCATTCCCCAACGTGCGAGCAAATGAAAGACCGGATTGTTCATGCCGATTTGTCTCTCGGTGGCGGCCTGCATCATTTCGTCGGGTGAAGCGGGCGCTGAATCCAGGGCCAGCGCGCGCACTTCCGGATAACGCTTTGCGGCATCAAGCGCCGCATACGCGCCGAGTTCGACGCCGTAAACTCCGACAAATCCTGCCTGGGACTTGCCGGTCGAAGTCTTTAGCGTGTGCAGGTAATCGATTGCCGCCGTCACGTCGTCGCCCTCAATCGCTCCAAACAGTGTCCAGTTGACCGGTGGCTTCTCGCCATGTCCGCGCAGGTCCGGCCACAGCACGTTATAGCCGGTACTCTCGTTAAGCTTCACCGCCATGTTCAGCAGCCAGGAGCGGTCTGCGCCATACCGATGGAGAAGGATTACCGCGGGCGCGCCTTCGTCGCCCTTAATCAACCAACCACGCGCTTGCGTGCCGTCGTGGTTGGACCACGTGACATCGGACGCCTTGGCGATCGGTCCGCTCGGAAAAGTCTGGGGCGTGATCAAGTACTTCGCGCGCGGCGGTCGCGTGGTGCTGTAAACGATCCATGCGCTTACCGATGCGGCGGCAACTAGAATGATAAGAACAATTGGGAGGAACGTTCGCAGGATGCGCTTGATTGCTCGGCGGTGCGATGCCATCTCAAGCAATTATGCGGCATGAAGCGGGAATTGCAACCAAAAAAGTTTTTGCGGGTTATTAGTCGCGTTTTCGAGCTAATGCTGAGCTAGCATCCTTTCCGCCGCCTGCAGATCCTCAGGCGTATTGACGTTAAAAAAGAAGTTCTCCGCGCCCGCCAAATCACTGAGTTCAGCAACCTGCACATAACGTGTTTGGACTTTCGCGAGCAGAGCGCGTGGGGTGTGCTCACCGGCTGCAATTAGCTTGTCGATTTCGGGCAGGCAGGTACTGCGTCGATACAACGCGCAGACCGGCTGCGGACGGCCGTCAGGTTGGATGGGAACGACCGCGTCGGTCGTATCGCCGGCGAAGGTCTTGAGCCGTTCGATTAATTCGCTGGTCACAAACGGAAGGTCACAAGCCACTACCACCGCCCAGCCTCTCGCCGCCGTCAAAGCCCCGTGAATTCCGCCCAGTGCGCCCCAGTGCTCGTAAACGTCAGGCATATTCCTGTACCCCGCGAATTCTTGTCGCGCGCCGACCAACGATACGGAAGATGCGACTGCGGACAGTTCATGACCAATCCGGTCGACGAACGTCTGTCCCTCCAGAGTCAGTTGCGCCTTGTCGCGCCCCATACGTCGCGACGCTCCGCCAACCAGAATGAAACCTTGGACATCGAACATCAGCAATTAGAAAGAGGCTGGTAGCCCATTCTCACTTAGGCTAATATTGGTTCGTCCGCCCGGCGCATGAAACTTATGAAGACAAAGCAACTGATTTCCATCGTGTCCCTCATCTGTTTGACGCTCGTCTCTGCACCGCTTACGGGCCGGGCCCAGGAGAAAACTAGCGTAATGTCGGCGCGATCCGCCAGCACCGGCGGCATTTTACCCGTGGACGACTTGCGACCAGGGATGAAAGGCATTGCCCGCAGCGTGTTTTCCGGCAGCGCTCCCGAGGAGTTCGGCATTGAAATCATTGGCGTACTCCCGGGCTTCACCGGTCCGCGGCAATCGACAATCATTGCGAAACTAAGTGGACAGAATGTCGATCGGACAGGCGTCTTCGCAGGCATGTCAGGCTCGCCCGTCTTCATCGACGGCCGTCTGGTCGGAGCGGTCGCGTACAGCTTTCCGTTTGCCAAGGAGCCGATCTGCGGCATCACTCCCATCGAGCAGATGATCGATATCTTCGAATCTGCGGCGCCGAGAGTAGCGCGCCAACCGAAGCCGGTATCGATGTCGGAATTGGCGCGCACAGATGTAAAGACAGTTTTGCCGAAACAGAGAGTTCCCGGAGGACCACTCATCGCTTCCGTGGCTGCCGGTTCACCACTCGCGCCGTACATGGGCCAGACGATTCAACCGATCGCCACGCCGGTCGTCTTCACCGGAATCAGCCAGGAAACGCTCGCGCTTTTTTCCGACGATCTTACGAGGGCGGGACTATTGCCAGTCGCAGGCGTTGGCGGCGCCGCGCCGATCACGCCCTTGTCTTCATTTGACGACAAGACTTTGACGCCAGGAACATCGGTGAGCGTGCAACTGGTGCGCGGCGACTATTCGATTGCGGCATCGGGCACCGTCACGTTCCGAAAGGGTGAGCAAATTTACGCGTTTGGTCATCCGTTCCTGGGTCTTGGCGGATCGGACATGCCGATGACTGAGAGTTCCGTCATAACTGTAATTCCGAACGCATTCAACTCGTTCAAGCTCGCCGTTCCTGGAAACATGGTCGGCATCATTTCTCAAGATCGGGCGACTGGAATTTACGGACAGTTGGGACGCGCCGCCAAAATGATTCCGGTCACTCTGAATCTCCACACCAGTCGCAATCGCGACGAGAAGTTCTCGTTCGAAATGGTGAACGACGAATACCTGACGCCGCTTCTGATGACGGTCGCCGTCTTTAACAGCATCAACGCGCGTGAGCGTTCGATGGGTGAATCTACGGTTTCCCTACGCGGCTCGATTAACGTCGATGGTCAGCCCCCGATCCAACTAGAGCGCCGCTTCTCAGCGGCAAACGCCTCGCTTCTGGCCGCTGGGGCAGTCGCAAATCCGATTTCTGATCTGCTGAACAGCGGCTTTGATGATGTGACAATCCGCGGCATCACGCTGGACATCTCTGCCAGCGAAGACGCGCAGGCTGCAACGCTCGAACGCATTTCACTTGATCGTACCGAAGTGAGCAGCGGCGATACCGTCGACTTGCAGGCTTACATTCGGACCGACGCCGGCAAATTGTTCGTGCAGAGAATTCCCGTTCAGATTCCGGCTGAAGCTTCTGCTGGTCAGTTGATGATCACCGTCGGAGATGGAGCGGCTTTGCAGGAGTCTTCTGCTGCCAAATCTTTTGTTCCGACCAACCTCGGGCAGCTGGTGAGCGCTATAAACAAGGTGAAGAAGAATGACCGCCTGTATTTGCGTCTTCAGCGGCCGACACCGGGAGTTGTGATTGGAACGAGCGAGCTTCCCAACTTACCGCCATCGACAGTCGCCACATTGAATAGCGATCGTTCGTCTGGCGGGTATTCGCCGTTGGCGGTCTCGCTGGTTTACGAGCGTGAACTCGCGCCCGCGGAATACGTAATCAACGGTCAGCAGACAATCACAGTGACAATCAAGTAGCGCCTGGCTTAGTGCCGGCCAATGACGAGAAATCTTTTGTCGGATTGAGGAACTCTTTCGGCCCGGGCCTCTGTGAACAGAGTCTCGATCTTTTCTTTCAGCGAGCTCCCAACAAAAAACAGGAACGTCGCATCCTTTGGCGCCCAGTCGATCATCGCCGGCAGAAGCTCCTCAAATTTGTCGAGCGCACGACAAGTAACAAACTGCACGTGCGGCGCGGTCTCAGCCTCGAAACGAGCGTTGACAACCGTCACGCGATCGTTCCGCTGAACCGCACGCAGGGCTTCTTTCAAAAACACGCACTTGTTTTGCGAGGCCTCGAACAAGGTGGCCCGAAGATCTTCCCGCGCAATCAGGCAAGGAATAATTGGCAGCCCCGCGCCAGATCCAATATCTGCGGCGGACGCATTCGCAGGGAGGTGCGCGAGCAGTAGAAGAGACTCAAGAACGTGCCGCGTCGCAAACTCTTCAGGCGTGCACGGCGCGACCAGATGCAAACGAGGGTTCCATTTCCGCA
>Ga0075424_100006439_pt1 | contig 11304 bp, 9 predicted proteins | sample SoiMethybrSBSTD3_FD_75301 | JGI IMG/M metagenome (GOLD analysis project Ga0075424, IMG submission 75301) | Bulk soil microbial communities from a Populus tree surrounding site in Tennessee, USA - Soil MetaG P. TD hybrid SBSTD3 | ecosystem: Environmental > Terrestrial > Soil > Tree plantation...
CCCGCCGAAGGCTTCGCGGCGTCGCTCCTGGCGCCCCTCCTGGTGCTTCTCCTGCCGCCCCTCCTGGCGCCCCCTGGATCGCTGCGATTTGGCGAAATGCCGCGGTTTTCCGGGCTTTTGCGGTCGAGTATGGGGCATGGGCTGCGGTCTGAGCTCTCGTGACTGGGCTAACCGCCGCCGGGGGTCAGAAGCATGCTTGAGTCGGCGGCCGTTCCACCTATATAACGCGCCCGGCGGACGGGTGCCCGAGCGGCTAAAGGGGACGCGCTGTAAACGCGTTGGCTCACGCCTACGGTGGTTCGAATCCATCCCCGTCCACCACACCCCTTATCGATCAATGGGTTTGTGGGTTTCTCGCCAAAAGGTTCGTAGTTGGGTCGCCGATACGTCTTGGGGGGCGCCCATTGACTCAGCTCGTCTTGGCCCGCTTGTCCATTCCGACCGTGCCATCCTTTTGCGTTGGGCCTGCTTAATCTAGCCGGCGGCCTCTCTCTCCGTGAGGTGGCCAAGGATGCTCATGATTTCATGCATCGAGCGATGTCCCCGGCGATCAAGCGCTTGCCTATCTCGTCGCGCTCGTACCGCTCAACGACCGACTACGCGATTATTGCGGAGTGCTCCTGGAAACGCCGCAGTTCAAGCTTGCCGGCACAACGAGCGATGGTGTCGGCCATCCGCCCAAGCTCAGGGTGTGCAACGCTGCCCCATGCACCTATCAGGAGATTTGTTCTGACCCCGTGCGCCAAGCGGGGACGACAGGCCTCGTCTGCGAGGATCAGGGGATTCGCGGCGTGGTGCCTCGCGAAGTTGCCACGAGAGATACACCTGCTCCGAATAAGACCCGCGCGGGTACGGGTTCTTTCCGAAGACGCGGTGGCCACGATGGCGGCGGTCATGCGACGCGCATTGGTCGAGCCCTCGGATTTCCGCTTGGCCATAAGGCCCGATCAGTTGAAGCGAGCGCGCGTTGCCCAGGCCAAGAGCGTTGCCGTTCTTAATTCGAAGGGGCTGACAATCTTGAAAACAGGAATGGCCATTCCAAATGACGCGCGATGGAACAGGGAGCCGGGTTCGGCCGTTTGCTGCAATACGTCGTTAAGGAAGAGCAGCCATGGCCATACGCCGCGAACGCATCAAGCTGCAAAAGGTGACAAGCGTTTTGTTCGGCGCAACGCAGGGGCAATTCAAGGAGAGGGCGACGATGTTGGGCGTTCACTCACCGGGGTCGCCGCCGAGGGCGAAGAGCGCTGCTCGGCGGGGCGAAGGTCACCGGGGCGATCGGGCAGTGAGCACCAAGCATTGAGTCTCCGATCTAGCCAATAGCGAACGCCAAGTCGATTGGTAGGAGCAGGAGAGGCTGTTCGCCGCCTCAAGCCGGCTCGATGCTCCTAGAAAACCTGACCGGTCCGACGGCGCGGCGGTCGAACGAGGGAATCATCGGTAAGCTGCATGCAGACGGCACGTTGGTGGCAAACGGGCGTCATCTATCAGATCTATCCGCGTTCGTTTCAGGACACAAACGGAGACGGCGTCGGTGATCTGCCCGGAATCCTGCACCGGCTGCCCTATCTGGTCGAACTCGGTGTGGATGCCATCTGGATCTCGCCCATCTTTACCTCGCCGATGGCGGATTTTGGGTACGACATCGCGAACTACACCGATATTGACCCTCTGTTTGGAACGCTCGCGGATTTCGATGCACTGCTTGAAGCCGCTCACCAGCACGGCATCAAGGTCATACTCGATCTCGTGCCGAACCACACATCTGACCAACATGCCTGGTTCGTTGATAGTCGCTCGTCGCGCACGAGTGAGAAACGTGACTGGTATATATGGCACGATCCCAGCTCTGGAGGTGGCCCTCCGAACAACTGGTTGTCGCAGTTCGGCGGCAATGCTTGGACCTACGATGAGACGACAGGCCAATACTTCTATCATGCCTTCCTGCCGCAGCAGCCTGACTTGAACTGGCGCAACCCGCGAGTTCGTGCCGCCATCTATGATGTCATGCGCTTTTGGTTGCGCCGCGGAGTCGACGGGTTTCGAGTTGACGTCATCTGGCATCTCATCAAGGACGACGCGTTTCGTGATAATCCGCCCAATTCAGCGTTCCGCCCGGATGAACCGCCGCATCATGCATTGGTGCCGCTCTACACCACGGACCGGCCTGAGGTGCACGCCATAATTTCGGAAATGCGGCGCGTGATCGACGAGTTCGCCGACCGCCTGCTCATTGGGGAGATCTATCTGCCCCTCGAAAGGCTGATCCAATATTACGGACGCGATCTCACCGGCTTACATCTGCCATTCAACTTCAGCCTGCTGAGTGCAGCGTGGGGTCCACAGTCCATCGCCAAGTTGGTGGAGGAATACGAGGCAGCGCTGCCACCGGGCGGCTGGCCCAACTGGGTGCTCGGCAATCACGACCGTCCGCGAATAGCAAGCCGCGTGGGCGCTGCTCAGGCCCGCATCGCCGCTATGCTCCTGCTCACGTTGCGCGGCACGCCGACCGTCTACTACGGCGACGAACTCGGAATGCAGGACGTAACAATCCCGCGCGAGCTCATCCGCGATGTGGTGGAGAAGAACATTCCGGACCGCGGCCTTGGTCGAGACGGATGCCGGACGCCGATGCAATGGAATGCCAGCCGATTTTCCGGGTTTTCTGAGCACGAACCCTGGCTTCCGATCGCTCAGTCCGCCCATCATGAGAATGTCGAGAACCAGCGGCGCGATGGCACGTCCTTCCTTTCGCTCCATCGGCAGCTGATTGCGCTGCGTCGGTCAGAGCCGGCACTGCAGATCGGCTCTTACCGGATGATCTATGCCCGCGAGGACGCCTGGCTATTCCTGCGTGAGCTCGATGACACGCGTATCCTCGTCGCACTCAACATGGGCAGTGAGCCCACTGCGGTCGCTTTCGCATCGGGCCCTATCTGGGGGCGGCTCTTGCTTTCCACACATCTGGATCGCGAAGGGGAAGAGGCGTCCGGCAGCATCGACCTTCGGTCGCACGAAGGCGTGGTCGTCAAGTTGTGGCCACCAGAACGTCAAGCCGGAGCGGACGCCGCCCGACGATGAAACAAAAAGCCTCGTCAATGCGTTGACCTGTTGCCGGCTGATCGGGCTTTCCAACGCGATGATTAATGATCTTTGGTACAAGAATGCCGTTATTTACTGTCTGTCGGTTGGGACGTTCATGGATTCCAATTGCGACGGTGTTGGCGACTTCACCGGATTGACGCGCCGACTAGACTATCTGCACGGCCTCGGGGTGACCGCGATCTGGCTCATGCCATTCCAGGTCTCTCCTCATCGCGATGATGGCTACGACGTGTCCGACTATTATGGCGTTGACCCACGATACGGGACATTGGGCGACTTCGTAGAATTCACCCATGGTGCCAAGCAGCGCGGCATTCGCGTGCTCATCGATCTCGTAGTCAATCATACGTCGAATGACCATCCTTGGTTCAAGGAAGCCCGTCGGGATCCTCGATCGAAGTATCGAGACTGGTACGTCTGGTCGAAGAAGAAGCCGCCGAACGCAGATCGCGGGATGGTCTTCCCGGGCGTGCAGAAGTCGACGTGGACATACGATCAGGAGGCAAAAGCTTGGTACTTCCATCGTTTTTACGACTTCCAGCCGGATCTCAATACGTCAAATCCGGAGGTGCAGGCCGAAATTCTCAAGATCATGGGTTTCTGGATTCAGCTCGGCGTATCGGGATTCCGGATGGACGCCGCGCCGTTCATTATTTCTACCAAAGGCCCAAATGTGCGCAAACCCGAGGAGCAATACGACATGCTTCGGCGCTTCCGCGAGTTCTTGCAGTGGCGGCAGGGCGACTGCATCGTGTTGGCGGAGGCGAACGTACTGCCAGAGACTGATATGGAATATTTCGGGCGCGACGGCGACCGCATGCATATGATGTTCAACTTTCAAGTCAATCAGAACCTGTTTTACGCGCTCGCGTCGGCTGACACTCGTCCCCTCGTCAAGGCGCTCAAAGCCACGAAGCCGCGTCCCGCTACTGCCCAATGGGGCATGTTCCTGCGCAATCATGACGAGCTCGATCTTGGACGGCTCAGTGAGAAAGAGCGTGAGGCAGTATTCGCGGAGTTTGGCCCTAATCCCAACGCGCAACTCTACGATCGAGGAATTCGTCGGAGACTTGCACCGATGTTCGATGGCGACCGCAGACGGCTCGAGCTCGCTTACAGTTTGATGTTCACCTTGCCGGGGACGCCGGTGATCCGCTATGGGGACGAACTTGGCATGGGGGATGATTTGAAGCTGCCGGAGCGCAATTGCGCGCGCACGCCGATGCAGTGGTCGGACGAGCCGCACGGCGGGTTTACGAAGAGCGAGAGGCCACACAGCCCAGTTATATCGGGCGGACCCTACGGCTATGAGCACATCAATGCGGCAATCCAGCGTCGCCACCCAGACTCACTCTTGAATTGGACAGAGCGAATTATCCGCATGCGCAAGGAAGTTCCGGAGGTCGGGTGGGGAGATTTCGTAGTGATCCCCAGCCGTGATCCCGGTGTCCTGATCATGCGTTACGACTGGCGGAATAACTGGGTTCTGTTCGTTCACAACTTGGACACCAAGCCTCGCGAGGTTGCGTTCTCGGTTGGCCTCGAGGGGGAGGCCGCTGAGCACGGCCAGCTGCTGATCAATCTCCTGTCAGAAGAACACAGCCGCGCGGATCGCAATGATAAGCATTGCTTGGTCATCGAGCCCTACGGCTATCGCTGGTACCGCGTTGGAGGACTTGACTATCTCTTGAGGCGTAGCGAGATCGATCATCCGTCAGGGGCTGATGGCAAATCTTGATTCCGATTTCCGCTCGGACGAGTTTACGCAACTAAGCCGATTGGGCTCCTGGACTTCATGGTTTCTTTTCAGTGCATCAAAGCCCGAGGAGGCTTTATCTTGTGAAGAAGGTCGGGCCAGAGCTCTGCAACAATTGCATACAGCTCGTCTGGGCCCTCGATCATCTCGGCATCTTCGATAAAGTCGCGCATACCCTTTAGGTCGTCGTCCGACAGGATCGTAAGCTGTTGGTCTTCGGTCATCGTCATTGTTCTCAGCACTGGTTCGTGAGTTCGCCGCTCCCGCAATAGAAAAACGCTGTTTGACATGCTTATGTTCCAAGAGCGCCTGGATCGAAGGTCCCGCCCAGAGAACCACGAAGAACTAGGAACTTTCCTGCTGCGAGAATGGTTTACTTTTTCAAAGCATCGGCGAGCCGCGTGCCGTTGGACGAGTTGAAGCGAAGCGGGTTCATCGGGGGAATCGTCGGTATACGCAACGTATGGCCGAGCGTAAGGGAGTAACGGTTGGAACCGTTGCGGCGCAGAAGCGTTCAAGATCTTCGGAGACGCTCGGCCAACGATTATTGGTACGCCGCTAAGGCGTAACGCTCTGATCGCTGTTTTGGCTGTCGCGATAGTCATTGCCGAACAGGACCGCGCGTGCCGCCTACCTGCGCTTCCGCCGAGCTGAAGCACGAGGACTACCTGGCGCGGAGCCATCGTCCGGCGTTCGACGGCCTGCGCGGCATCGGTTTCCTGCTCGTCATCACAGCTCATGTCCCGAGTGTGCCGCTGTTCGGCTTCCTGCAAGGATGGACAGCGGTATGGATATTCCTGACGATGAGCGGATATCTGGTGACTATGCTGCTGATGCGAGAGGAGAAGCGCATCGGGCGCATCGCGCTTGGGCCGTTCCTGGTCAGGCGATTCTTCCGCATCGTGCCGAGCTATTGGGCAGCGATCCTGATCTACTGGCTGGCATGCTATGCGCTGCCAGCGCTGCAGGACGACTACGCCGCGTTCATGGTGAGGCTGCCCTCCTATCTCGCCTTTCTGCCCGAATACGCTAACACTGACGGGTTTAGTATTTTCACTCATTCCTGGACGGTCGGAGTCGAGCTGAAGTTCTACCTGCTGTTTCCACCGGCCGTGTTTCTGATGACCAGGAACACAAATTGGCGGTTTGCGGCGATCGCGATTGCCGCCGCGCTGTTCACGGCGCAGGGATCGTTTCTTGCGCAGGCCTATTGCGCGGTGCTGTTCGGCGCCATGATGGCACTCGCGCTCGAACAGCCATGGGGATACGCGTTCGTTGCAAAGCTGACGCGGGTTCCGGTGGCAGTGCCGGTGGCCCTGATCGCCGGACTGTTCGCGCTGCTCCGCTACGGCGAGCAGTTCACGGCGCTAGCCTTGGTGGCGACATATCTGCTCGCCTACACCATCGTGCAGGACGCCGCGGTGTCACCGGTCCTGACTTGGCGACCGCTGGCGTATCTTGGAGAGCGCTCCTACGGGGCCTATCTGCTTCACTTTCTGGCGCTCCGCTTCGGCTACATGATGTTCGGCAACGACAGCACGACCGGTGGTCTTCTGGCTACCTGTGTTTGTCTCGCGCTCACCATACCGGCCGCAGAACTCCTATACCGCGCGATCGAGCGGCCCGGAAGAAACTATGGACAGCAATTGCTGAGCCGAACGAGAGTCGTCGCGGTTCCCTAGGCGGCTTCACAACAGTGACGAGAATGGTGTCCGTCTGAAAGAGAGAGTGTGTCGGCGATCCGACACTTAAGTTCCATTCCGAAAAGAAAGTTACTAATACGCTCGCATGAAAAAGAAAGTTACTGGCGCGCATTTGTACATTTGCGCTCCAAGCTATGTCAGGCTGCCGACAGTTCCACTTGAGTTTTAATTTTGGTGAATAGCAATCAGTCTCTTTGATGCAACACTCTCATTTATTTTCACCATTATGCGATCAAACAAACGAGTCCTCCATTGCTTACCGCCGAATAGAGAGGCCGACAAAGTACCATCACAACAACTGGCTCGGCCAAGTCCGCGCGTTCGGAGTCGGGATTCATAGAAGAATGGAGGAACCATGATGCGCAGCATCATTGGGTTTGCGTTCGCCGCACTAGCAACTACAGCAATTGCAACGACAGCAATAACAACTTCAGTAATGGCAGCCGACATGCCCATCAAAGCGCGGCCGACGCCGCCTCCAGCGCCGGTATACAATTGGACGGGCTGCTACATTAAGGGCGGTGGCGGCTACGGCATGTGGAATCAGGATACAACCGCGTTTGAGGACTCCTTCCAAATCGGCCCGGAGATCAGGACCGGTGGTCGCGGCTGGTTTGGCACCGTGGGTGGCGGCTGCGATTATCAGATCGGCGAGCGCTGGGTCATTGGCGTATTTGGGGACTATGATTTCTCCAGCATCAAGGGCGACTTTGCTGCCTCGTTGGACGGGCTCGTCATTGGTGGGCAAGAGAAGCTGACGTCGGCATGGGCGGTGGGCGGCCGCATTGGCTACCTGATAACGCCGGCAGTCCTCACCTACATCAGTGGCGGCTTCACCGAGGCAAGGTTTTCTGGCGTTGAGCTGACAGTTTTCTCTAACCCGCCTGAACTTTTCGACCGCCGAACTAACCGGCACACCTTTTCTGGCTGGTTTCTCGGGAGCGGATTTGAGTACGACTTCGGTTGGTTTCCCGGTCTCTTCTGGCGAACCGAATATCGCTTCGCGTCCTATGAGAAGGATAACCTCCTGATCGTGGAAAGCCCGAGCGGATCGCGCACCGGCCTGTCCGTGGACAGCGAGAAATTCGTGCAGACCATCCGCAGCGAGCTGGTCTGGAGGTTCAACTGGGGAAGCCCGGCGCGCGCCTCTTACTAGAGCGCGGGCTGTTATCGGACTGGTGCGGAGCCCCGGGTATATAACCCGGGGTTCTCTGTTGCGAGTTTACCTAAGCATTCTGTCGACCAGTGGCGCCTGCACTGCCTTCAGCTTTGTCGGTCCGCACCTGACGCTATGGGGCTGAAGCAGCTATGCGGGTGAAGCCGGCACAGGCAAAGGTTACGGTTGTCTCAACCTCATTGGGGTTATGACAGTTTCCTCGCCATTGCCAAGTGCTCTTTGAGATGGGGCAGCGTCTTGGCGGCCCAGGTCTTCAGGTCGGGATTATCACCACCTTGAGAGTATTGTTCAAACAGCGCCACTGCGTCTTCGTGGGCCTGGAGTTGCATCTGATCGTATGCGCGATCAAACTCTTTGCCGCCTTTTGCTTTGAGCTCGTCGAGCTTCTTCTGATGTTCTGCATCCAGTGCGGTAGGCAACGTGACTTTGACCTTTCCACTGCTGACGAGGCCCTTCAGCTCCTTGGATGTCTCTTGATGGTCTTTGACCATTTTTTCCGCAAATGGCTTCGTGTCAGCATCGGGTTGACGGCTTAAGGCCAACTCGCTTGATTGAATTTCCATCATGTCGCTGATTGCAACCTTCTTGACAAATTCTTCGGTTGATATCGCCCGAGTCTGACTGGTTGCTGGGACAGCGCAAAGCAGGCACCATGCCGCTGCTAGGCTCATCAGAGATTTCTTACTTATGTTCGTCATGATCTACCTCCGTGTACATCCTCCCCGGATTGGATAAATTGAATTTCTGCCAGATCGTTCCGCAAGCTACGGCAACCGGCTCCTCGGGAGGCCAAGCCACACGGCTCTGGCAATGCGGGCGGCCATTGAGCACAGGGGATTGCATTCCCACTATCGGCCATTTGATCTTTCGTGACTCCGCCCTCGAAAGCAGCGGCTATCTGATGGAGGACAAGCTGTAGAGCTGCAATCAGTGCTGGACCCGGCCGCTCCGGTCGTTGATGTCCGGGGGCACCAGCCCACTTACGAGCCTCGCTAGATCTCAGTTGCAGTTGATGGACCCAATAATGCGCAACGAATCTCGCAATCATCCGGAGTGCTCGGAGGAGAAATCCGCTCGCGCGCGTCGCGAAGAAAATGCGGTTGACTCCTTGTAAGGTCCATCAAGCATAAGTTTTATAAGGCGTGCTGGCTGCTCTTTCGGATCGGCAGTAGCGAGCGCGACATCGAGGTCAGGTGACTCCAATAGTGCCCAAAGTAGCTCGATGATTTCCCGTGAATTTCGCCCAACCGCCGCAGCGGCTCTTGCCTGCCGCAAAACGTCGTAAAAGTATCCGGGGCTACACCGCGAAAGCAGGGTGGCCAATCCCTCGCTTTCCAACATTCGGGTCACTTCGGCGGCAACGATGTCGTCGGGAACTCTTATAGGCAACACCGAAGGAGCGAGTGCGGCTTTTAGGCGTCGCACAGTTGCTATCAAATGCAAGTTGTTTGCAGCTTCTTGTGACGGGCGCATCCTTCAAGGCACATTGTTGGCCCCGTCATCAAAATGGCTAACCGGTCGAAAGGTTCCCAAGAATCGCGCTCACGCGAGGTGGCGGGAGGCTTTGGCGCGCGATGGCATGACGACGAGACAGTTATACATGCTGCGAGCCTGATCGGAACCTTCCATTCGGCGCGATTGTTGAGGTAGGCACGTAGAAAGGAACGTGTGCCTATGCCGAAGCTGAAAAAGCCAAGCTTGTCGAAAGGGCTTTCAACGAAAAGTGAGCAGTGCAGTGACTATCGGGTGCAGTATGGAATATTTGCACTCAACCCCGGCTCGCCGTTAGCTAAGGCCCTGGGTTGCACATGCCGTGCGCACGATGGCAGCGAAATGTTTGCGTGTAAGCACGATTGCTCGATGCATGGCCTAGAGCTGCTGAGCGCTGCTTTGGAAGATGCAGGAATGGCGGCTGAGGCGAGCGCCGTGCTGGTGGATCGTTGAGGTGTCCCGCTCTGAGCCGCTGCCCGGGGCGTGTGTCGTCCGCATGCCGATTGCCCGAAGCGGGATGGATTACGGGCAGGTGCATGCCTCATTTTGAAACAGGACGAGCCAGATCGACATTGTCTTTCAGGGTAGTGCAATTACCGCTTTGATGAAGAGTGGTGCCCACATCAGAAATGCCACAAGTGGGTTTGCATATTTCGCCCCATCTCGCGCAACACCAAATGATAATGGACGTACACCTACGGACAATATTGCTTTGTGCGGAGTCGCGTCAGGCTTTGCATGGAATGTCCCTGGCGCTTCGCGCGCCTTTCTGGGCCATATGGCCTTGCGATGAACTTTACTCGGCCAATCATTTTCTGGACTGCAATGCTCGCCTCGGTCATTGCGGCCGTCGTTTTGTTGCGCAGCGCTCTCTTGCCGTTTGTTGCCGGCGGTGTCGTCGCCTATCTGCTTAATCCGGTCGTAAGCCGTATTGAACGGCTTGGCATGAATCGCTTGCTGGCAACGCTTGGCATCATGTCTATCGCAGTTGTGGCCATTGCCGTTTTGATTGTTTTGACAGTTCCAACGATCGTCCGCGAGCTTTCATATTTCATCGAAAGCCTCCCCTCATATCTGAGGAGGCTACAGACCCTGACGACAGATCCAAGCCGGCCCTGGCTCAGCAAGATAGTCGGCGAAGGCCTGGGGGAAGCCGAACGATCGTTTGGCGAAATTACATCTGTAGCGGCCAATTGGCTTGGCACATTCCTGCACTCGATATGGTCGGGAGGGCAGGCACTGATTTCGATCGCTTCCCTTACGGTGGTGGCACCCATTGTTGCCTGCTATCTCATTTTTGATTGGAACCGTATGATTGCTGCGATCGACCACTGGGTGCCCCCTGTGTATCGCGGGACGGTTCGAACGCTTGCTTCGGAGATCGATCATACAATTCGAGGATTTGTGCGTGGCCAGAGTGCCCTTTGTCTCGCGCTGGCTGCTTTCTATGCATTGGCATTGTCGCTGATTGGTCTCAAGCATGGCATCCTGATCGGCATTGCGTCGGGGCTTCTAAGCTTTATTCCCTATCTCGGCTCTCTCACTGGCCTCGTCATTGGTATGTGCGTTGCAATCGCGCAGTTCTGGCCGAATTGGACGTTGGTATTTTTCGTTCTCGCCGTATTCTTTGTCGGACAATCGCTAGCCGACTACGTTCTGGCGCCGTATTTGGTGGGCCGGAAAGTGCATTTGAATCCCGTGTGGATGATGTTTGCGCTGTTTGCCTTCGGCTATCTGTTCGGCTTTGTCGGGCTCTTGATTGCGGGGCCGCTTGCTGCCGCTATTGGCGTGCTCGTACGTTTCGCGCTGCGCCAATACTATGCAAGCTCATTGTACGCTGGTTTTGGCGCGGCCGCCCCGTTGCAGGAAATCCGTCAACCGGGCGTTGCCGGCGAAGAGCCCTGGCATCGCGCCACGCGTGAAGCCACTCCCGTAGGGAAGGATGGAATCGTTGCTCGATAGCGGTCGCTGCCGCTGATGAGAATGCCATCCGATGAGTGGTGCGCAGTTTGCCCAGCGGCAGAACAATCCGAAAGGGATTGTGAAAGTTGTTTCCAGCACGGGGGGCGAAC
>Ga0075424_100006440_pt1 | contig 11304 bp, 10 predicted proteins | sample SoiMethybrSBSTD3_FD_75301 | JGI IMG/M metagenome (GOLD analysis project Ga0075424, IMG submission 75301) | Bulk soil microbial communities from a Populus tree surrounding site in Tennessee, USA - Soil MetaG P. TD hybrid SBSTD3 | ecosystem: Environmental > Terrestrial > Soil > Tree plantation...
GACGTGGACGCGGCCGCCGGCCTCTCGGTCGACTACCGGCCGCCCGGCTCCTAGACGCTCGTCCGCAGCAACCGAAGTCTGATGAGGGGATACGCACCCGACACGGAGGGCATGCTCATGACTGCACGGGGAGATCGCAAGATCGGCGGGATCACCGTCGGCGGGATCATCGTGATCGTCGGAATTCTCATGATGCTCTTCGTGAGCATCCTGCTGGGCGTGATCGTCACCCTGGTCGGACTCGTCGCCTTCGGCGGGTTCGTGCGGGGCAAGTGGTACTGAGCGGCTGATCGAGCTAGGTCGCGGCCGGCGGCCCGAACCAGGTGGTCAGCGCGTCGGCGAGCCCTGCGTCGGTCCCGTCCCCCACCCAGGCGACGTGCCCGTCGGGGCGGATCACCACGGCCGCGGGGGCGACCACCTCGCCGATGACCGGAAGCTCCCACGTGCCGGCGTACGCGGCGTCGACCAGCCGAACCCGATCCGCCCAGGGCGCGATGTCGAGGCCGCCCGGCGCGCCGAGGTTCAGGAGCACCGGCCGCGCATCGTGCAGGAGGGCGTAGACGCGCAGCGGACCGGCGGCGATCTCGACGTCGAGATCGGGCATGCGGCGCCCGAGCAGCGGGTGCCCGTCGCCGAGGTCGTAGTGGATGTCCAGGCCGGACATCATCCCGGCGATCCGCTTGCGCGGCTCGTCCATGCCCAGGAGCTCGGACAGGGTCTCGCGCAGAGCGTCGACACGCTCGCCGCCGCCCAAGAGGACGGTCTGCGCCAGCGTGGTCTTGAGGACGCGGGCGCCGACCGGGTGGCGCTCGGCGTGGTAGGTGTCAAGCAGCCCAGCCGGGGAGGTGCCGTCGACCACCTGGGCCAGCTTCCACCCCAGGTTCATCGCGTCCTGCACGCCGGTGTTCAGCCCCTGTCCGCCCACCGGGGAGTGCACATGTGCGGCGTCGCCGGCCACGAGCACCCGTCCGCGGCGGTACGCCGCCGCCTGCCGGGCCGCATCGGTGAACCTCGAGATCGAGGTGGGGCTGTGGATCTGGTAGTCGGTCCCGTAGACGGCGACCATCGCCTCGCTGAGGTCTTGCAAGGTGGGCTCGTCCGTGTGCCCGACCTGCCGCTCCTGCACCATGGCCCGCACCGTCCCCGAGTCCTCCATCCTGGAGAGACCGCTGATCCCGAGCTCGTCGCGCCGCAGGCCCCAGTCCGCCTCCCCGTCGATCTCGACCTCGGCGATCAGGCAGCTCGTCGCTGCCTCGACCCCCGAGAACTCGATGCCGGCCTCCTTGCGGACCAGGCTGCGTCCGCCGTCGCACCCGACGAGGTACGCCGCCCGCAGCGACTCGCCGTCGGAGACCTGGACGTCGACTCCGGCGTCGTCCTGGACGAACCCCGTGACGTCACGCCCGCGAAGGACCGGCACCCGGAGCTCCTCGACCCAGTCGGCCAGCGTCCGCTCGATGTGGTTCTGGAAGAGCCCGAGCGTGTAGTTGTGGCGGGAGGGGAAGTCGCCGATGTCCAGGCGCACCCAGCCGTACCCCACGGCCGGGGCCACCTCTCCCTGTGACAGGAACCGGTCGGCGATCCCGCGCTGGTCGAGAGCCTCGATCGTGCGCGCATGCAGCCCGCCGGCGCGCTGACCGACGAGTTCCTTGCCGGGGCGCCGCTCGACGACGGCGACGTCGACACCGGCCAGGGCCAGCTCCCCTGCCAGCATCAGCCCGGTCGGGCCGCCGCCGGCGATCACCACCGCATGCTGAGTCATGGCCGCACCATTGCACGCGGCGCGCGAGACCGGGAGAGGTCCGGGTCAGGCCGGAGCTTGACTTCCACGAGCGCGGCCACGCACGCTCAGTGGCCGGTCGCGCGGAGGGCCGTGTCCACCAGAAGGAACAGGCCAATAGCAATCGGATAGAAGATCAGTCGCCCCACGCTCCTCTCCATCGGCCGATTGTCGTCAGGCGTGAAGCTTCCGAGCACGCGTCCTGGGCGCTCGGGACGGCGGGTCGCCGGCACGCCCAAACGATGCGCCTCTCTACGCTTAGGCGAGCCATGTCGTGGGGTTGGCTCGTTTGGGCAGCGTTGATCGTCGTCGTGATCTACGGCAGCGTCGTCGTGGGATTTTGGATCACGGGCCGGCGCCAGGATGCGGCGGCCTTCGCCCGGTTCGTTCCAGATTGCGTACTCCTCTTTGCCAGACTCACACGTGATCCACGCCTGCCACGCCGGCACAGGGTGCTGCTGCTCGGCGTGACGGCCTACTTGGCGATGCCGATTGACCTGATCCCTGATTTCATCCCGGTGGCGGGTCAGCTCGACGACGCGATTGTCGTCGGGCTCGCCCTGCGCGTCGTGATCAGGCGGGCCGGACACGGGTTGCTCGCCGAGCACTGGCCAGGGCCAGAACGCTCCCTCGGCGTGATCGAGCACCTCGCTGGTGCTACTCGCTAGCGGGCGGCAGCCCGGAAAGCCGCCCGCCGCAGCTCACAGCTTGAAATGATGGAGGCGGCGGGAATCGAACCCGCGTCCACGATTGCACGAAGAGAGCGTCTACAAGCGTAGTCCGAGTTTGGCATTCGCCCTGCGGCTGCCCCCGGACCGGCCACCGCGCGGACTAGCCCCTCTTTGAGAGTCCCGGTCGGCGGCGAAGGCGCTCCCCCTTCCAGCAAGCCCGCTCATGACGCCGGCGATCCCTCCCGCGGGCTGGAGGGGCCGACGCGCTACCTAGTGACTAGGCAGCGAGTGCGAGATCAGATTCCGCACTTGCGGTTTTCCAGGGATTTTACGAGGCCACCTGGAACCTCGGCTTGCAACTCTCCCCGAAAGCCAACCGTGTCGAAACCAGTTCGCCCCCTGGGGAAACTGCGCCAATTCTAGCGGTTGGACGACCGTTCGCGGTCGCGTAGGGCCCGGTCGATCTGTCGCTTCGTGTCCCGGTCGGCGATTGCGCGGCGCTTGTCGATGCCCTCCTTGCCCTTCGCCAGACCGAGCTCGACCTTGACGCGCCCGTCGGAGAAGTAGAGCGCCAGCGGGACGAGCGTCATCCCGCGCTCGGCCACCTTCTTGCCGAGCTGGCCGATCTCGCGCCGGTGGAGCAGGAGCTTCCGGTCGCGCAGGGGCTCGTGGTTGTGGATGTTGCCCTGCCTGTACGGGGCGATGTTGGCGCCGACGAGGTAGACCTCGCCGTCGCGGAGCTGCGCGAACGCGTCGCGCAGGTTGCCGCCGCCGTCACGCAGCGACTTCACCTCGGTGCCCTGCAGGGCCACCCCGGCCTCCACCCGCTCGAGGATGTGGAAGTCGTGGCGGGCCTTGCGGTTCTCCGCGATGAGCTTTCGTCCCTGGGGCATCGGAGGAACTCTAGGTGGTCGCCGGCGCGGGCTCGAGACCCGGCAGCCGCTGGGAGGCGATGAAGAGGGCCGCGCCGGCACACATGAGCGCCGCGCAGAGGGCGAAGCCCATCCCGTAGCCGGTGTGCTGGACGATGTAGCCGACGAGCGGGAAGAGCCACAGCATCTGGATCGAGAAGCAGGCCTCGGCGATCGACATCGACGTCGCCCGGAACTCCGAGCGGGTGTTGTGCTGGAGGTAGGTCGAGAGCGTGACGTAGACGAGTTCCGGCGCGCCCGCCACCGACACGAGCACGAGCACCGGCAGCAGGAGCCCCGGCAGGAGCGGACCGACCAGAAGCCCGGCGGCGGCAGCCAGGGTGGCCAGGCCGACCGCCGCGGTGAGCGGCGCGCGCTCGCCGATCCGGCCGCCGACCCAGGAGAACCCGGCCCCCGCCAGCATGGCGCCGCCCAGGACGAGCCCGAGCAGGGCGTCCGATGCGCCCCTGCTCTGGAAGAGCGGCGCGGCGTAGAACCACCAGCTCGTGACCGCGGCCCAGTAGACGCTCCAGGCCAGCGTCAGCGTCGCCAGCCGCGGCGAGTGGACGAGCGCCCGCACGCCGCGGGCGGCCACGCGCACGCCGTGGCGCGCCTCGCCCCGGGCGTCGTCGGGAAGCCTGGTCGCGATCGCGCTCGCGACCAGCGCGCACCCGGCCGTGAGCCAGAACGCCAGCGGCCGCGAGTACGTCGCGATGAGGCCGCCGGCCAGGAACGAGATCGCGCCCGCGAACTGGAAGACCGCCCACAGCCCGCCCAGCATCCGCGGGAACTGGGCCTGGGCGTCGTCGTGGGCGAGCGAGTCGAAGAGGTACGCCTCGTCGGCGCCGGTGCGAAGCGCGAAGGCGACGCCGTGGATCGCGCCCGCCAGGCAGATCAGCCCGAACCCGGGTGCGTAGACGTATCCCAGCTCGGCGGCCGCGGTGAAGAAGCCGGCGCCGACGAGCAGCCGGCGGCGGCCGAGCGCGTCGGCGAGCGCGCCGGTCGGCACCTGCGCGATCAGCATCCCGACGTGGAGCGATGCCTCGACGAACCCGAACTGGGTCAGCGAGAGGCCGCGCGACAGCAGGAACACCGCCCAGATCGGGCCGGTGAAGATGATGCCGTTGAAGAACTGGTAGAGGCGAAAGACGGTGAGCGTTCGGGCGTTCATGGAACCTCAGTGGACGAGGATCGACGGGACGGCGAGTGGGTCCGAGGGCGCCTGCGGGCGCACCTCTCCCCCGGTCGGGGCCGTCTCAGCCCTGGTCGTGCGCGATGACGTGCCGCAGCAGCCGCAGGACGGCGGCGATCGAATAGTCTTCGACGCTGTGGGCACGCATGGCGGCCGAAATGGTAGCAGGGCGCTCCTTTTGGGCGTGCTCGCCGTCGCAGCGTGGCTCGCGACGGCCGTCGCGCCCGCCTACGCGCTCACGAGCGCCGGCAAGATGGAGCTCCTGAGGACATACCAGCCGGTGACGTGGTTCTCGGCGGCGGAGCTTTTCACGCCCACCAACGTCGGGGCGTTCGAGGGCAACGTCCGGCTGCGCTGGCAGAGCGCATCCGGGACGTTCAGCACGGCCTCGCCGGGGTCGGCGAGCCCGACCCCCGAGGAGATCGCAAACGCCCGCGACACCCAGTGCCAGGCCGGCCTGCGAAACCCGTGCTGGCTCCTCGACGAGTCGAACTGCAACGCCGGGGGCGGGGTCGCGCCGGCGGTCCTGGCCTGCTACCAGAACGCCTGGCAGGCGGCCGGGCCGAAGCGGGTGGTCTACGGCCGCGTCTTCCACAGCCGCAAGGGCTGGGCGCTCCAGTACTGGTACTTCTACTACGACCACGAGTTCGAGCCCCAGCTCGCGGCGCCGGGGAGCGCCACGCTCACGATCCAGCACGAGGGCGACTGGCAGTCGATCACGGTCGTCCTCTCCCCGGACATGACGCCGCGCTGGGTCGGCCTCGGCGGGCACTGCCTGGGCCTCCGGCGCGACTGGTCGGCGGCTCCCCGCATCGGCCGGCATCCCGTCGCGCATGTCGCTCGCGGGAGCCACGCCGGCTGGTTCGGCCAGGGGGCCAAGCGCGTGCCGCGCCGGGCCGACTGCCTGTCGAAGTCCGAGAACGCGGCGCTCGACGCCGGCGGCGTCACCGTCTCAGACTCGGTGACCGAGGGCTCGGTGTCCGGCCCGCCCAACATCCCGGGGCTGGGGACGTACACGCCGACCGGCGTCATCCTGCTCTCGGCCGCCCAGACCTGGACGGCGTACCCGGGCGCCTGGGGCGAGCGCGAGTTCGCCGACATCGTCGTGAACGGGACCACCGTCGCCTCGGGCCAGCATGGGTTCTCGGGGGTCGGGCCGTCGCACCTGGGCCGGATCTGGACGCATCCGATCGGTGCGACGCACCGCTGGCCGCGGGCCTACACGAGGTTCCGCTAGCCGACCAAGCGGTCGACGGCGCCGGCGAGGTCCGGGGCGTCCAGGTCGACGTCGCCCGGCCCGGGCGAGAAGGTCGCGCCCTTGCCGGTGCGCACGAGCACGACGCGCATGCCGAGCGCACGCGCCGGGCGCAGGTCGGACTCGAGGTCGTCGCCGACCATGACCGCCTCGGCGGGCTCCGCTCCCGCCAGCTCGCAGGCCACCTCGAAGATCGCGGCCGCGGGCTTCCCGACGACCGTGGCCTCGACACCGGCCGCGTACTCGAGCCCCGCCACGAACCCGCCCGCGTCGAGCGACGGCCCGTCAACGGTCGGCCACCACCGGTTTCGCTGCATCGCGACCAGCGGCACGCCCTCCACGAGCCGGCGGAACACCGCGTTCAGGCGCGGATACGTCCAGCGCTCGTCGGGGCCGCCGAGCAGGAGCACGTCCGCCTGCCCCGCATCCGCGACGAGCTCGACGCCCTCCAGCTCCACGGCCATCTCCGGCTCGACGAGCGCGTGCACGCGGGCCCCGGCGTGGTGGCGGCGCAGGTGCTCGCCGGCCGCGAAGGCGGCGGTGACGATCCGCGACGCCGGGATCGGCATCCCCATCCCGGCGAGGCGCTCGGCGATCCCGGCGCGGGTGCGGCCGGTCGTGTTCGTGAGGACGGCGACGCCGACCCCGGCGTCGTCGAGCCGCGTGACCGCCTCGGCCGCGCCCTCGATCGGCTGCCAGTCGACGTGCAGGACGCCCTCCATGTCGAGGACGACGCCGCGCGGGGCGCTCATCCCGCGAGCGCCGCCTCGAGCACCTGGCGGGCGATCGGCGCGGCCACGTCGCCGCCGACGCCGCCGTTCACGATGAGGACGGCGACGGCCACGCGGGGAGCGTCGGCCGGCGCGAACGCGATGAACCAGGCGTCCGACGGCCGGCTCGGGCCGACCTCGGCAGTGCCGGTCTTTCCGGCCACCGTGACGCCCGAGATGGCCGCGCTCGTCCCCGTCCCATAGCTCACCACGGCCTCCATCATCTGGGTCACCTCGCCGGCCACCCGCCGCCCGACGGCCTTCACGGGCGGTTGCTTGTCCTTCAGGGCGCGCGGGCTGTGGACGATGAACGGGGGCTTGCGGATCCCCTGCGACGCGATCGTCTGGGCGACCGACGCCATCTGGAGCGGGCTCGCGATGACGCCGCCCTGGCCGATGCCGGCCACGCCGAGCGACAGGTCGGAGGGCATCTGGGCGGGCGTGCGCGTGGTGCTCTTCGGAACCGGATAGGCGATCGTCGGCGTCTCGTTGAAGCCGAACGCGTTGGCCATCGCGACGAGGCCCTTCGCCCCCACCTCGTCGGCGACCGGGGCGAACACCGAGTTGCAGCTGTCGGCGAAGGCCTGCACGAGCGAGCCGCCGCACAGCTCGTGGTGGAAGTTGCGAAGGCGCCAGCCGTTCAGGACGACGAACTTCTCGTAGGGATAGGTGCTCGTGAGCGAGACCTTGCGAGCGGCGAGCGCCGCCGAGGCCGTGACCGTCTTGAACGACGATCCGGGCGGCTGGGTCGCGTCCATCCCGAGGCCCGCGTCGGCGCGCACGGCGCCCGAGCTCGGGTCGAGCACCACGATCCCGCCGTAGCGCGATCCCAGCGCCAGCGCCGCCGCCGACTGTATGTCGGGGTCGATCGTCGTCACGACGTCACGAGGCTTCCGGCCGGGCTTCCGGGCCAGGATCCGGCCCGGGCTCCCCGGCGCCGACGGCGCCGCCACCAGCCGGACGCGCGGATGACCGCCGAGGGCGTCGTCGAGCGACTCCTCGAGGCCGCCCTGGCCGTACTTGCGGGTGCCGGGCCAGCCGGCCCTGCGGCGAGCGGCGACCGCGCTGGCGTCCGGCGCCTTCGTGAAGCCGGTGAGGAGCGCGAAGTCCGAGCCGGCCGGGTAGCTGCGGTTGCCGGGCGGCCCCTCGGCCAGGACGGTCCCGTCGCGGGCCAGGATGCGGCCGCGGCCCTCGGGAGCATGCACGCGCCGTTCGAGCGTCTCGCCGGCCCGCATGCCTGGGAACGTGAGGGCGGGCGTCCACGCGATCAGGTACCGGCGCCGCACCCGCACGAGCGGCAGCTCGAGCTCCTCGTGGAGCCGTCCGAACATCGTGGTCGCGACCGACACCGGCACCCTGGCCAGCGCCGGCGTCGCCCGCAGGCTCCCCTCGGCCCTGACGCCGGTCATGCTCGCGGTCCGGGCAACCTGCCGGTACTCGCGCGCGAACGTGTGCGAGGAGATGGAGGCCTGCACCTGCGGCGCGACGAGCCCGTACATGGCGGCGTAGTCGCCCGCGTGCCAGGCGGCAAGGAACGCCTGCGCCGGGACGGCCGGGTCAGGCTCGGCGCGCCGGCCTGCGGCGTCGCCGCTTGTCGAGACGACGATGGCCGTCACCGTCCCGATCACCGCCACGAGCCCGATCACGGCAAGCACCCGCGCAACCCATCGCCGCTCCCCCGATCCCCGCATGCCCGGATTGTGCACTACGCGGTCTGGATTCCGCGAACGGCAATCCGCCCCCGCGCCCGGTCGACGGACTCGACGGTCACCGCGACGCCGTCGCCGAGCCGAAGGCGCCGTCCGCTACGCGCCACCAGGGCCACGCCGAGCGGGTCAAGGGCCGAGCGCTCGCCACGCCACAGCCGGGCCGGCATGAACCCTTCGAACACGTCGCCGAAGCGCACGAACGCGCCGGCCTCGATCAGCCCCACCACCTCCCCCTCGAACGGCGCGTCCCAACCCTCGTGGAAGAGCCGCCGCTCGAGCAGGAACGCGAGGCAGATCGCCGTGCCGCGCCGCTCCAGGCGCTCGGCGTCCCGCTCGGCCTGCGAGCAGTGGGCGGCGAGCTCCCCGAGCCCGGCCTCCGGCGCGTCGTCGCCGGCCCCGAGGGCCGCCAGGAGCGCACGGTGACAAACCAGATCCGGGTAGCGGCGGATCGGCGATGTGAAGTGGCAGTAGTGGCGGGCGGCGATCCCGGTGTGGCCGAGCGGCGCCGGGTCGTAACGGGCCTTCCTGACGGCCCGAAGCACCATCGCGGGCCAGGCGCCGGCGCCGCGCCGCTCCCGGGCCGCGTACTCGCCGACGGCGCGGCTCAGAAGGCCGGCGTACCGCGCGGTCTCGGGGCCGCCGTGGAGCGCGGGAGCGGGCGGGGTCGGCACGCCCAGCGCCTCGAGCCGCTCGAGCAGCACCTCGACCGCGCCCGCCTCCGGCGGCTCGTGGACGCGGTGCAGCGCGGCCCGGTTCCCGGCGACGAGGAGCTCGGCCACCCGGCGGTTGGCCAGGATCATGAGCTCCTCGATCAGCCCGTGCGCGGGCAGGTGCGCGCGCGGGGAGGCCTCGATCCCCCCCGGGCCGAAGCGGATCTCGACCTCCCGCGTCTCGATCTCGAGCGCTCCGCGCGCCATCCGCCGCGCCCGCAGGTCGTCCGCGAGCGCAGCCGCCCGGCGGAGCGCCGCGGCCAGGCCGTCCGGCGCCGTACCGCCGTCGAGGATCGCCTGGGCCTGGGTGTACGTGAGCGTGTAGTCGCTCCGGATGAGCGTCCGGTGCGCCTCGACCCTGTCCCCCGGCCCCAGCGCCAGGCTCACCGCGAGCCGGTCCTGCCCGGCCCGCAGGCTGCAGCGGTCGGACGAGAGCGCCTCCGGGAGCATCGGGTCGACCCGGCCGGGGAGGTAGACCGAGGTCGCCCGCCGGGCCGCCTCGGCGTCGAGCGGCGAGCCCGCGGGGACGTGGGCGGCGACATCGGCGATGTGCACGTAGACGCGCTCGCCGTCCACCGAGAGGGCGTCGTCGTGGTCCTTCGCGCCCTCCGGGTCGATCGTCACGGTCTCGAGACCACGCAGGTCGAGGCGGTCACGTCCGGGCTCCGGCGCAGCACCCACCGCCGCCGCAACCGGCCATGGGACGGCCGCGCCCGCCTCGACGGCGAGCGCGTGCATGACCGCGGCGGGGTCGTCCGGCCGGCCGAGCACCTCGTGCAGCAGCGCGTGGCCGCGGCCGTCCGGCTCGACGGCGACGAGCTCGCCGGGATCGGCGTCGACCGCACCGCGGCGGCCCAGCGTCAGCGCGGGGCCGGGCTCGAAGTACGGCTCGGCGACCAGCACCCGCCCCCGTGTCGAGACCTCGCCGACGACGCGGTCGGCGGGGCGCTCGCTCAACCGGCCGCCAGCGCCTGCACCGCCTCGCGGAGGAACGTGGACGTCCGCCTGTCCCCGGCGGGGAGGCGCACGTCCGGGGCGATCCCGCGGCCGTCCACGGGCACATGGCCGGCGAGCAGGAACCGGGCCACCGTCAGCTTGAGCGCCCCGCCGCCGACCAGCGGCTCGATCGCCTGCACGGTGCCCTTGCCGAAGCTGCGCTCGCCGACCACGATCGCGCCGTCGCCGATACGAAGCGCTCCCGCGGTGACCTCGGCGGCACTCGCGGTCGAGCGGTCGATCAGGACGACCAGCGGCAGCTTGCCGACGGCCGTCCCGTTCGCGTAGAAGGCCTGGGGCGGCTCGTGCAGGCCCTCCGTGCTCACGACGACGCCGTGATCCACGAACACGCGCGAGACGGCGACGGCCTGCGAGAGCAGCCCGCCCGGGTTCCCGCGCAGGTCGAGTATGAGGCCGTCGGCATGGCGGTTGACCGCCTGCTGGGCCAGCCGGCGGACGCGCGTGGCGGCCGAGGCCGGGAAACCGTAGAGGCGCAGGTACTGGTAGCTCCCGCCGCCGCTTCGGATCATCCGCGACCTGACGACCGGCTCGGCGATCGAGTGGCGGACGAGCGTGACCCGCATGGCGGGCCCGCCGTCGAACGGCTCCACGCCCAGGCGCACGGGCGTGCCCTCGTCGCCGGTGATCAGGTCGAGCGCGCGCCGGTAGGAGAGCGTCGCGAGCGACGTCCCGTCGATCGTGGTGATCAGGTCACCGCGGTGCAGGCCACTCCGGCGCGGCGCCGGCCGCGGGATCGACGACGTGACGAGCAGGCCGCCCGGGGCGTGCAGCACGGTGACGCCGATTCCCGTGTAGGCGCCCGCCTCAGCGTCCTTCAACAGCCGGTAGTCGCTCGGGCTGAGATAGCGAGTGTAGGGGTCGCCGAGCCGGTGGAGCATCCCACCGAGGGTGGACGCGCCCAGGATGTGCGGAGAGAGCGGCGCGTAGTAGTGCTCCTGGAGGATCGAGGCGACCTCGCCGCGCAGCGACCCGTTCGCCACGGGCGGCGGCGACAGCCGCGGCTCGAGCGAGCGTGACCGGAGCTCGAAACCTGTGGCAAACGACGCCGCCAGCCCGACGGCAATCGCGACAACGAGATATGCGCGGTGCCCCTTCACCGGTCGGCCGCAAGTGTACTACGACACACCACCGGAAAGGGGTGGTTTGGGCTGCGCTAGACCCGCAGAAAACGGCGCAGCGTGAGGCCCGACCCGGCCGCGCCGAGGATCAGGCCGAAGGCCGCCAGCATGCCCATGAGCTGCGGGATCCCGACGAGGCGGACGGGATCCGTGAGGCCGTCGTTGTAGCCG
>Ga0075424_100006441_pt1 | contig 11304 bp, 10 predicted proteins | sample SoiMethybrSBSTD3_FD_75301 | JGI IMG/M metagenome (GOLD analysis project Ga0075424, IMG submission 75301) | Bulk soil microbial communities from a Populus tree surrounding site in Tennessee, USA - Soil MetaG P. TD hybrid SBSTD3 | ecosystem: Environmental > Terrestrial > Soil > Tree plantation...
TGGCATTGCTGCGAATCACCAAGGGCCGTCGCAGTCTTTACGATCACTACATGTTGGGTTTGCACGACGCGATGAAAGCAGACACGAAGTATCAGGCGGAGGCGCCTCAGAGCCGGCTGGAATTCGCGCCGGGCGCGGTGTGGGCGTGCTACACGGATTCGGTTTCGCATGCGGCGATGTCGGGCCAGCATGCGTTTGAACAGACATTTTATTTGCCGGTGAACGCGATGGCTTCGCCCGCCTTGTCGCCGTTGCGTACGCTGGAGCGCATTTTGGAGCGGCCGCTGGTTTAGGTCACGTTGAGCTAAAGCGATTCAGAGACCATCCTTGCAACTTTCGCGCGTCCTTCCACCGTTCCTTTGTGCCGTTGCCGTGATCGCGCTTGTTTTTGCATGTAGTCGACGTGCTGGGACATCCCTCGCCATCACGAATGTGACGGTCATTGATATGACGGGTATTGAGCCACGCACGGGCCAGACCGTGCTGGTAACGGGCGAACGGATCGTGGCGGTGGGAGATACGGGTTCGGTTCACCTGCCGCGCGGAACAACGATTGTCGACGGGACGGGAAGATTTCTGATTCCCGGGCTTGTGGACATGCACGTCCACCTGACGGCCGCGGGTGAGCCCGATGGCAGCAGGCGGTTCATGATTCCGCTGCAGCTGGCAAATGGGATTACGACAGTGCGGGATATGGGCGGGTACCTGGAGTCGCTGGTTCCGCTGCGCGAGGAGATCAAAAAAGGGAAACGGTTGGGGCCGCAGATTTTCTATGCGGGGCCCTATCTGGATGGGTCGCCGCCATCGTTTCAGCCGTCGTTTGTGGTAATGAATCGCGAGCAGGCCAGCGAGGATGTGCGTCAGCTGGTGCAGCGCGGCGTGGACTTCATCAAAGTGCAGTCCATGCTGAGCCGGGATGCCTATTTTGCGATTGCCAAGGCGGCGCGACGGGAAAAGATTCCTTTTGTGGGGCACGTGCCCGATCAGGTGACCGCCGCGGAAGCAGCGGATGCGGGGCAGCATAGCATTGAGCACCTGACAAATGTGTTGCGCGCATGTTCGAGCGATGAAGCGAGGCTGATGCGGGAGCAGTTTTATATGCCTCCAAAAAGAGAGACTGCGGCGCAAGCGCGTGAGCGAGTGGTGCGATGGCAGCGGGAGCTGATGGGTTCGTATTCGGAGGCCGCGTCGGATGCGCTGATCGCCAAATTTGTTGCGAAAGATGTATGGCAGACGCCGACATTGGTGCTGTTGAAGCACGACGCGTTTCCAACCCTTGAGCTCGGGCGCGCCGAACACGAACGGTACATCCCGAGCGCGACGATGCAGGTCTGGGAGAAGGGTCGCGCGCAGCAGCTGCGCTTCGTGACCCAGGCGGAATCGGATTTGCGCGCGCAATTGCTGAAAAAGTCGGAGTCACTTGTGGTGCAGATGCAAAAGAATGGAGTGCACGTTCTGGCGGGGACGGATTCTCCCGCGCCGGACGTTGTACCAGGCTACTCGTTGCACGAAGAGCTGGAGCTCCTGGTGGAGGCTGGTTTCGAACCGCAGGAGGCGTTGCGAGCAGCGACCAGTGCGGCAGCGGAATTTCTCGGAAAGAGCAAGGATTGGGGGACAGTGGCGCCGGGGAAGTATGCGGATTTGGTGTTGCTCGATGCGAATCCGCTGCAAGAGATACGGAATACGCGGCGAATTCGAGCGGTTGTGGTGCGCGGGCAAATGCTGGACCGTGTTGCTTTGGACAGGTTGCTGGCGGAGGAGGCGAGCTTTGCGTCCGGTCATTAGCTATGTGTGATACAGATGAGCGCCGCCCTTCGTCGAGAAATGGAGGAGTGGGCTATGGGCCTGGTGAAACGGTTGAACTCTGGCGTGTTATTAGGCGTCGTTATGCTTTGGGGATGCAGCGCGCCCGTGGATATTGGCGCGGCATCGGGAGCCGGCAAGAAATTTCATGACGAGTTCAATCAGCAGAACTACGACAAGATGTACCAGGAAGCCGATCCCAAATTTCGCTCAGCCGTGCAATCGGACGCTTGGTCAAAGCTCATGACACGAGTGCACGACAAACTGGGAAATGTAACGGACGCGACGCGCACCGGTTTCAACGTCAACTACAATGTCGGCGGGTCAACCGTGACGATCACGTACGCGACGAAGTTTCAATTGGGCGAGGGCCAGGAAGAGTTCGTCTGGCTGAAATCGAACGACGAGCTGCGCCTGTTGCATTACAACGTAAGGTCATCGGCGCTCGACGAGTCGCACGTGCAGTAGTTCGGCGGAGCCTTGGCGTTCTACTCTGACGAATGGGCCGGCCTTACTCTGGCATGATCACGGTTTCGTCGCGTGGAAGGGCGTCCAGTGTGGCGCGGTCGATATTCAGGTGGGCCATGACGAGTTCCGGCGGCGTGTGAGTTAGCCATTCCGAAAGTGAAAGATCCTGATAGAAGCCGGCCTTGAACATTTCAAGAAACTTCAGATCAGTGTCACCGGTGTTTTCGATGTAGTGCGGAAGAGCCTTCTCGACGTAGCCGACGTCGCCGGCCTGGAAATTCATCGTGCGAGCGCGGCCACCGGTGGCGAATACAGTCATGCGCCCTTTGCCGGAGATGAAGTATTGCCACTCGTCGGCGTTCGGGTGCCAGTGGAGCTCGCGTATGCCGCCGGGCTTTACGGTGACGATGGCTGATGCGATGTTGGCGGCAGCTTTGAAGGTGCGCGAATCAACGATGCGGACTTCGCCGCCCTTGGTGCGCTTAGTTGCAGGCGACTGCAAGGTGCGGAAAGCGAAGTCCTGCACAGAGAGACCGCGCTTGCCGGCGGCGGCTTTTTGGTCGGTCTCGAGCGGACCCGGCACGGCGGATTGAAAGATGAAGAGTTCTTTGGCCGGAAGCTTTGCGAAAGAGGAGTGAGGAACACCGAAGTTCTTGGCCAGGACATCTTTTGGGGTGTGCGCCATCCAGTCGGAGAGCAAGACGGTGGCGTACTCGGAGAAATTGCCGTCGTCAAAAACGAGAAGGAACTCGGCGCCGTCGGGATTGAGTCCCTGAATGGAATGAGGGATGCCGGGAGGGAAGTACCAGAGGTCGCTTTCCTTTACATCGGCGACAAAACTTTTTCCGTCGTTATCTATGGCGGTGATGCGGGCGTTGCCGTAGAGCATGAACGCCCATTCGGCGGCGGTGTGCCAGTGCAGTTCGCGAATGCCGCCGGCGGTGAGGCGCATGTCCACGCCCGCCATGCTTTTGGAAACCGGGAGTTCGCGCACGGTGACTTCGCGGGACCAGCCGCCGCTGTGCAAGCGTTTGTGCGAAAAAGAAAATGGATACTTGAACGGCGGAACACCGCCAGCATCGGTTTCCGGGGGATCGAACGAACTGGAGTTTTGCGCGTCGACTTCCGGGTTAGTAGGGCCGGGATCGCTTTTGCGGCGTGCGTAGCCCGGCTGGTTCTGGTCTTGCGCTGGCAGGCTAGTGACGGAACTAACGCCGGCTGCGGCTAGCGCTGCGGAGCTGGCTTCCAGAAAATTGCGGCGAGTGAGCTTACCTTCGTTGGCGTTATCGGGCACGGCGCGATCCTTTCCGTCTTAAAGGCGAGAGCCTATTTGAAGCGACCCGGCTGCTTATGCGATCGGAGTCGCCGTTTTGCGTGGCGGATTGAAAAAGGGCATCGGAACAACTTTAGCGGCGACGGTGCCGCGGACGGCTTCGACGGTCATTTCCATATGCAGCGTGGTGCCGACGGCAGAGTGCTCGCGGCTGACTGTGGCGAGCGCGATCATTTTTTTGAGCGTGGGCGACCAGGTGGTGGAAGTGGCTTTGCCGACTTGACGGCCGCCGCGAAACACCGGCACGGCGACGCGCGAAGCCATGCTGGGGACTTGCGGCGCCATGCCTTGTTTGTCGAAGAGCGCCTCGACTTCGTTCCAGTCAATTTCGAGGCCGACGAGGGCGCGTGGTGCTCCTCCCTTTTTGGTTTCGGCGACGAGGGCATCGCGGCCGACGAAGCTTTCTTTTTTCAGGTCCACCAATTTGCCGAGGCCGATTTCGCCGGGAGTAAACTTCTGCGAAGCAATCAGGGCCTTTTTGCTGGAGGTGTAGTCGACTTCGATCAGGATGAGGCCGGCTTCGATGCGAGCAACGTCGAGAGCGATCATGCCCGCTGGATGGATGTCGAAAGGCCTGCCTTTTGACATGAGCTCGTCCCAAACCTTTACGGCGTGTTCGGCGGGAACCCAGATTTCGTATCCGAGGTCACCTGTGTAGCCGGTACGTGAGATGTCCACGGGAACGCCGGCGATTCTGCCGTGAGTGACGCGAAAATATTTCAGGTTGGCGATATTGGCTTTGGCGGCGGCGAGGAGAAGTTTGCCGGAGGTCGGGCCCTGAAGCGCCAGTGCGGCAGTCTTTTCGGAAATGTCCTCCATCTGCACGTCGAGGCCGAGTGCGTTCTGCTGGAACCAGCGAAGGCTGGGGTCGGCTGCGGTCCAGCGATAGTCGTTTTCGCCGAGGCGGGTAATGGTGCCGTCGTCGACGACTTTGCCTTCGCTGTCACACCAGCAGCAGTAGATGACCTGATCCACGGCGACTTTATTGATGTCGCGGGAGATGACTCGATTTACGAGGCGCGTCGCATCGCGTCCGGTGACGCGGTATTTGAAGAGTGGAGAAATATCGATGAGCGCGGCAGAGTTGCGGATCGCATTGTACTCGTGTTCGTGGTGGGTTTCGTAGACGCTGACGGTGTAGTAGCCGGACCATTCGCGGTAGTTCAGGCTTTCACACAAGGCGAGGGTGCGTTCGTGAAAGGGCGTTCCAACGGGCACAGCATGTCCTCCGGAAGTCGGATGCGATTATAGGGAAGAGCGTGCAGGCGCGTAAAGGGACGAACTCCATTCCGTAGTAAGCTCACGGCATGTTTTGCCCCGCTTGCGGCGCAGATTATCGCGAGGGCTTTGTATCGTGCTCGGACTGTGCCGTTCCGCTTGTCGCTCAGATACCCTGAAGAATGGAAACGAACTGCGTCAGCGCCTTCCGAGTTTCCGCCGCACGAGTTCTTGCTGTGGTTCGTACCGCTCTCGCTTGTGTCTACTCGCACACCGATTTTCTTACTGTCGAAACTGAAACCGGGCAAATTTCATCCACTACACGTCGTCGTGAAGTTGGTGGGTGTGGTGTTCCGATTGGCAGTTTTTGGATGTTCGTGCAGGTCAGCAACCACGAAGGGCGGCCTAAAGCCTGGATACCGTTTTCCATGATTCCGTTCATGTTCCTCTGGTATGGGCTGGTCCGATACCCCGCGCGTCCTAAATTTATCCGCTACCAGCAGTCGAATAGCTTGACCTAGTGGGCTGCTGGTACCATTCTGTGGTTCCCACAACCTCCTCTACTTCGATTACTTTTGTGGAGGTTACATGCAGCACGCCGCCATTGGTTTCCGCGTTCATTCCGGTTGGACATCGTTGGTCGTGGTTGCCCTTGAAAAAGGGAAGCCGATTGTTTTGGCACGGCAGCGCCCACATCTCGTTGCGACATTTTCTTACACGTTCCGGCAGCCGTATCACACAGCGGAAAAGATGAGTTTGGACGAAGCGGGAGTGTTCCTGGAACGACAGCAGCGCGAATCGCGGCGGTTGGCCATCGAGGCGCTGAAGTACGCTAAATCGGATGTGGCGCAGCAAGGATACACGGTAACGCGTGCGGCGCTGCTGACGGCCTCAGGGCGTCCACTTCCCGAACTGGCGAAGATCCTCGCAGCGCATTCTCTGATTCATACGGCTGACGGAGAGTTCTTTCGCGGCGCGCTCGTGCACGCGTGCAAAAAGTGTAGGCTGGCGCTCCATTCGATGAAAGATCGCGAATTGATGTCGTCTGCTTGTCCCAGTCTTCGGCACACACCGGTCGCGCTCACACGGCTCCTCATGGAACTCGGCAAGCCGCTCGGTGCGCCATGGTCCCAGGACGAAAAATTCGCCACGCTGGCCGCGTGGCTCGCCCTGGTGAACTGCACCTAGCCTCCGGTTGCTTGACCTCCCGGCGCTTCGAATGTTTTTCTTGATGGGCCTGTTCGGGAGAACGTATGTCGATTGATGCGATCAAGACGGTGGCGGTGCTGGGCGCGGGAACGATGGGGAACGGGATTGCCCACGTGTTTGCGCGCGCCGGATATAACGTGATTCTGCGCGATGTCGAGCAGCGCTATCTGGACCGCGCTATGGATACCATCGGCAAGAATCTGGACCGTGAAGTGAAAAAAGGGAAGTTGTCGGAAGCGGACAAGCCGGGTGTACTGGCGAGATTCAAGCCCGTAACCGATATGGCTGCCATCGCCGCAGCGGATTTCGTTGTGGAAGGAGTTCCGGAAAAGCTGGAGATCAAGCGCTCCGTCTTGGGCGAGGCAGACAAGCTGCTGCGGCCGGAGGTGATTCTGGCGAGCAATACTTCGTCCATTTCGATGACGGTGCTGGCGGCGCTGACGTCGCGACCAGATCGATTTGTGGGAATGCACTTCATGAACCCAGTGCCGGTGATGGTGCTCGTCGAAGTGATCCGCGCTCTGCAAACGTCGAACGCGACGTTCGAGCTGACCATGGAGTTGGCAAAGAAACTGGGCAAGACTCCGGTTGCCGTGAACGACGCGCCTGGCTTTGTATCCAACCGCGTGCTGATGCCGTTGATTAACGAGGCGGCGTACTGCGTGATGGAAGGAGTAGCTACAGCAGAAGCTGTGGACGCGGTGATGAAGCTAGGCATGAACCATCCGATGGGGCCGCTGGAGTTGGCAGATTTCATCGGCCTGGACGTTTGCGTGGACATTCTCCACGTGCTGCACCAGGGCCTGGGCGACCCGAAATATCGCGCCTGCCCGCTGCTTAAGAGCTACGTTGCGGCCGGATGGGTGGGCCGCAAATCCGGGCGCGGCTTCTACAGTTACTCCTGATACCCGGCAGCTTGTCAGACTTATAGATGTGATGCTAGGTCGAGTTCATGAACGCGACTGAGTTGCTGGTGCGCAGGCGAGAATGGACGAGCTCCCAGGCGCGCTCGGTTCGAGAGCTCTTCACCCAACCTCAGAACAGTGGCGTATTCCGAGCGGAACCGCTGGCACCCGAAACATGGGAGCGCTCCAGCCATTTATGTCTGCGGTAAAGTCAGAGGCGTTGCTAAGGTTTGACCAGCGGCAAAGAGAAGTCGCGCGCGCAGAGGGCCTGAAAAGTCCTTCCGTCCTGAGGGCGAATATGTGGCGAAAATAAGATTTGCTTTTCTTTCGCCTCTCTGCTACTTTCTCCCTCGGCGTTTTCGACAGGTGCTCCATGTGCTCCCCTTCGGCCCGTGCAATCTCTTGTCCGGAGCATGCTAGGCTCGAAGAGCAGTACAATGCGGCACGCGATCGGATGCGAAGTCTGCTTCGATTGCGGGGGCTGACGCGAACTGAGGAACGGCGGTTGGCCGATGAAGTAGCCATGACCATCGTCCGGTTGAAGGAGCATGAGGCGGAGCACGGTTGTCAACGCTGCAGGTGGCTTAAATATAGTAGTGGGTGAAGTACCGATATTGTAAACTCCACTCATTCGCTAGAGGCAGATCCGGCAGAGCAAAATTCCCAATTTCCTCTATTGAGGTGCGCAATGGCAGACGACAAGGCAAAACTTCTGGAAGCGGCGATATCCCAAATTGAAAAGTCGTACGGCAAAGGCTCGATCATGCGGCTAGGAAGCCGCGACGTGCTGGTGCCGGTGAATGTGATTCCGACCGGCTGCTTGTCCATTGATGCGGCGCTTGGAGTAGGTGGCTTTCCCCGCGGGCGCGTGATTGAGGTCTACGGCCCAGAGTCGGGTGGTAAGACGACGCTGACTTTGCAAGTGATCGCCGAGGCGCAAAAGTTGGGGGGGCAGGCGGCCTTTATCGATGCCGAGCATGCGCTCGATCCGGTGTATGCGCGGAAGCTGGGCGTGGACGTTGACAATTTGCTGGTGTCGCAGCCTGATCATGGCGAACAAGCGCTGGAGATTGCCGAGGCGCTGATCCGCTCCGGTGGCGTGGACGTGGTGGTTGTGGACTCGGTTGCCGCTTTGGTGCCGAAGGCTGAACTCGAAGGCGACATGGGCGATCCATCCATGGGTTTGCAGGCGCGCTTGATGTCGCAGGCGCTGCGAAAGCTGACCGCGATTGTCTCCAAGTCGCGCACCTGCCTCATCTTCATCAATCAGATTCGCGAAAAGATTGGCGTGATGTTTGGCAATCCTGAAACGACCACCGGTGGCCGCGCGCTCAAGTTCTATGCTTCGATGCGCGTGGATATTCGCCGCATTCAGGCCATTAAGGAAGGCGACCGCGTGGTGGGCTCGCGAACTCGCGCCAAAGTGGTAAAGAACAAGGTGGCGGCTCCGTTCCGCGAAGCCGAGTTCGACATTCTTTACGGCGAAGGAATTTCGCGCGAAGGCGACATCATTGATCTGGGCGTGGACCAGGGCGTCTTGGAAAAGTCCGGCACATGGATCAGCTTCGGGGGGGAACGCATGGGCCAGGGCCGCGAGAACGCCCGTGTGTTCTTGAAGGAGCATAAGGATTTCCGCGAGAAGATCGAATCGGCGCTCAGAAAAAAGATGGAAATTCCTGCGCCGGGCGAACCCCCCGCATCGGCCGGCGCGAACGGTGTTTCGCACAATGAAAAGCACGTGGCCACGGCTGCCGCGGCCACCGCTGCGAAGGCGCGTCCCGCCGGGCAACGCAACTAGCGTACGAGCAAAACGAACTCGCGATTTGGCACGGCCCTTGCCTATGGGCCGTGCTCTTCGTTTTTTAACGATACGGCAGTTACGACAGCGGTTTTTGCGTAGACGCGACTTCGTAATGTGCGGCGTTCGCATCGAAGCGCTTCAGGTACTTGCGGCGTTCTTCCGGGATCACGGCAGTTTCGTAGTTCGGGCCGGCGACGGCGCGGATCGAATCCAGGGAATCCCAGAAAATAATGGTGATGAATTCGACTTCATCGCCGACGGTTCGCCGGAGCAAGTGGCTGCCCAGAAACCCCGTCACCTTGCTCAGGCCGGGCAGCAGCTCGGGCTTAAGGTGCAATTCGTAGCCGTCTGCGTCCTCGGGTTTCGTCCAACCGTGCCACACTCGTGCGATCACTTGGCCTCCTCCATAGATCGCAAGCAGAGTAACGCCCAGTAGAGCGAGGAGGCTAGAGCGAGGAGGTGCAACTAAAGGGTTGCATGTACAGCCGCAGCTTGCTAATATGCAACCAGGAGGTTGCATGAATACCGATCGCATCGAGAAAAAGATCCTGCTGCGCGCTTCACGGACCCGCGTCTGGCGCGCTCTCACCAATTCGACGGAGTTTGGCACGTGGTTTGGCATGTCGTTCGACGGACCGTTTCGTCCGGGCGCCAAGATGAACGGAGTCATTGTCGGGACAAAGGTAAACGCCGAAGTGGCGGCCCTACAAAAGCCGCATGAAGGAAAGAAGTTCGAAATCACGATTGAGCAGATGGAGCCCGAGAGGCTATTTTCGTTTCGGTGGCATCCGCACGCCGTCGACTCAAGTGTGGATTATTCGGCGGAACCGACTACGCTGATCGAATTCACGCTCGAGGGAAAACCAGAAGGGATTTTGCTTACGGTGACGGAATCGGGCTTCGATCAAATTCCACTCGCACGACGGGCCGAAGCGTTTACGGCAAACGAACAAGGCTGGGGTTTGGTCATCAAACTGGTCGAGGAATACATTGCGCAAAACCCCTAAAGCGCGCGGCGATGACGCGGCGCGCTCGTCTGCGATGCTTTTCGCGGCGCTGGGAGAACAGAAGCGCTTGTGGCTGATCTCCCGGTTGTGTAGCAACGGGCCGGTGTCCATCACGCGCTTGGCGTCGGGCGCGCGGATTACGCGACAGGCTGTGACCAAGCACCTGCGGGTCATGGAGCACGCGGGCTTGGTGCGAAGTTCGCGCCGCGGGCGGGAGCGCGTGTGGCAGTTGGAACAGCACAGGCTCGAGGAAGCCCGCCGCTACCTGAACCAGATTTCCACGCAGTGGGACGAAGCGCTCGAGCGGTTGCGGGTTTTGCTGGAAGAGTAGCGAGCGGAAGTGGTGCGCTGCCGTCGCTTGCCGCAAGTGTCCTCCTGACCGACACCTTGCGGATTTCGTTTGTTTGGTGACGCGGTCGGGCTATGCTACTGGCATGAAAAGAGCTCCGTGTCGCTGCGGCCATCCGAAGTCCATTCACTATCCAGAGCGGCTCTCGAGCGCAAAAATCAAACGCAGCCCCTGCCGCCTGGACGGCTGCAAATGCAAGGACTATAACCCGCCGAAAACGGCGAATTAATCACGCGCCTCTGATGCGATTCCATTCGCGCAGCGCGAAGGCAGCCTCGAACTCCCGCCTCCCGAACGAAGATTGCAGAGATAGTTTATGATGCTGCTGCGTCGCAGCATGCCGGCGTCTTGTGCAATCCGGCCAATGGAGAAAAAACCGTGGGCGTAGTGGCGGGAGTGGATTTGGGCGGGACGGCGGTGAACTACACGCTGCTGAACGACCAAGAAAAGTTTCTGGTGGAAGGATTGTGCGAGCATCCTTCGCTGGCGAAGCAGGGACCGGGAATTTGCCTGCAGCAGATCGCAGATGGCCTGGCCGTCGCGGTGGACAAGGCGGGAGTGAAGCTCGAAGACGTCGTTACCCTAGGACTCGACACGCCTGGTCCGGCAAGCGCAGCGGGTGTGATGAGCGCGCGCGGTTCGACAAATTTCGTGCATCCCAACTGGGCGGGATTCGATATCCGTGAAGGATTGGCGCACAAGCTGGGCAAACCGGTTTCGTATTTAAATGACGGAAATGCCGCGGCGCTTTGGGGGCACTACGCAATTTTTGGAGCGAACAGCAAAGAGACTTCGATTTCGACGATTATCGGCACGGGCAATGGAGGCGGCGTGATCCTGGAAGGGAATGTCGTCAAGGGGAAGAACGGTTTCGGCGGTGAACTCGGACACGTGTTGTTGCCGTATCAGAGTATCGCCGGGATCGCTGGGATGGTGCCAAAGTGCAATTGCGGGCGCGTGGGTGATTTGGAGTCGTTGTGCTCGCTGACGGGTATCGAGCGAAATATTCTGCCGTACCTACTGAAAAGGAATCCCGGTCACGAGTTGTGCGGCGTCGAGCCAAATGCCGCCGCGAAGCGTGTACGCGGTATGGCCGATAGAGGCGACTCGGTATGCAAAGAAGTGTTCCGCATCCAGGCACACGCGGCAGGACTGTTCTTCGACGAAATGATCAACACGTTTGATCCCGACGCGCTGATCGTGGGAGGCGG
>Ga0075424_100006443_pt1 | contig 11303 bp, 10 predicted proteins | sample SoiMethybrSBSTD3_FD_75301 | JGI IMG/M metagenome (GOLD analysis project Ga0075424, IMG submission 75301) | Bulk soil microbial communities from a Populus tree surrounding site in Tennessee, USA - Soil MetaG P. TD hybrid SBSTD3 | ecosystem: Environmental > Terrestrial > Soil > Tree plantation...
CCGAGGCGATCGACCGGGGGCTCGTCGCCGCCGCCGGGGCCGTGCGGCCGGGAGGCGTCCTGGCGCTCGACCTGTGCGACCTCGAATTGGCACGGAGGCGCGCGGGCGAGCGGCCGGTCGGGTGGGTCGGCGACGACTGGGCGCTCATCACCGAGTTCTCGATCCCGGCGCCCGACCGGTTCGTCCGCCAGATGGCGACGTTCGTGCGCCAGGAGGACGGCTCGTGGCGCCGGGGGGACGAGCGCCACGAGAACGTCCTCGTCGACACGGCGCGGGTGCCGGAGCTCCTCGCCCGGGCCGGGGTCGAGGCGGCGGTGGAGCCGTCGTTCGGCGGCGAGGAGCTTCCGGCCGGGCTTGTCGCGATCGTCGGCCGCCGGACGGCCTAGGGATCAGCCGCGGGCCGCGATGCATGCCACCTGCGTAGCCGCCGGAGCGACGATCGCTACTTGCCCCCTCCCGACGCCTGCTCCAGCGCCGACTTGATCGCGCCCGTGATGATCGAGCCGATGCCGTGATCCTTGCCGAGCACGGAGCCGACGGCGAGCAGGAGGACGCCGATCGCCATGGCCAGGCCGACGTACTCGACGGTGCCCTGGCCGTCCTCGGCGCGCAGGGCGGCGGTGTGGATGCGGGCGGCGATGCTACGGGTCATTGAGCCTCCTCAGGCGATTGGGGAACCCGTCCAGCCTCCCGCCGGACGCTGTCACGCGACAAGGCCGCAAGCGTGCCGGGAGAGCGCGGCGTCTGCGCCGGTCGCTGTCACCTACACTGGCCCCATGCCGACCGCCGCACAGCTCTTCGTCCGCTGCCTGGAGAACGAGGGCGTGCAGTACGTCTTCGGGATCCCCGGTGAGGAGACGCTCGACCTGAACGACGCGATCGACCGTTCCGAGACGGTCAGCTTCGTACCGGTCCGGCACGAACAGGGCGCCGCGTTCATGGCCGATGCCTACGGCCGCCTGACCGGGCGGGCGGGCGTCTGCCTCGGCACGCTCGGACCGGGCGCGACCAACCTCGTCACCGGCCTGGCCGACGCCTTCCTCGACCGTGCCCCGGTCGTCGCGCTGACCGGCCAGACGGACCTCTCCGAGATGCACAAGGAGAGCCACCAGTACATCGACATCGTCCGGATGATGAAGCCGGTGACAAAGTGGAACGCTCGCGTCCACGACCCCGAGATCATCCCCGAGGCCGTGCGGAAGGCCTTCGCCCTCGCCGAGCGCGAGAAGCCGGGCGCCACCCACCTCGAGCTGCCCGACGACGTGATGGAGGCCGAGGTCGCCGGGACGCCCGTGCCGCGCCGGCCCTCGCCGCTCGTCGAGCCGCTGGCCGCCGAGCTCCACCGCGCCGCCGAGCTCCTCCAGTCGTGTGAGCGGCCCGTCGTCCTCGCCGGGAACGGCGTCGTCCGCCAGCAGGCCGCGCCGGAGCTCAGGCGCTTCTGCGAGCAGACCGGCCTCAACGTGATCACCACGTTCATGGGCAAGGGCGTGACCGACGCCGACGACCCGCACACCCTCTTCACCGCCGGCCTGCGCGCCCAGGACTACCCGAAGGGCTTCATGGGCAAGGCCGATCTCGTCGTCTGCGTGGGCTACGACCTGGTCGAGTGGGCGCCGGCCAACTGGAACCCGCGCGCCGACCGCAGGATCATCTGCATCGACACGGTCGCCGCGGAGATCGACGAGCACTACGTGCCCGACGTGGAGCTGACCGGCGGGATCGGCACGATCCTCACCCACCTCGGCAACCTCGTGTCGGCGAAGCCGCCCGCGCGGCTGGCCGCGCCGCCCTACCGGGAGCTCTTCCAGATCGCGCTCGACCAGGGCTCCGACGACAGCTTCCCGGTGAAGCCGCAGCGGGTGCTGCGCGATCTGCGCGAGATCATGGCGCCCGACGACGTCCTCATCTCCGACGTCGGCGCGCACAAGCTGTGGGTCTCGCGGCTCTGGCCCGCCCACCAGCCGAACACCGTCCTCATCTCGAACGGTGCCGCGGCCATGGGCTTCGCGGTGCCGGCCGCCGTGGCCGCGAAGCTCGTGCTTCCGAAGGAGCGGCACGTCGTCACGATCTCCGGCGACGGCGGCTTCCTGATGAACGTCCAGGAGCTCGAGACCGCCAAGCGGCTCGGCCTCGCGATCGTGAACCTGGTGTGGACGGACAGCGCCTTCGGCGTGATCGAGCTGCACCAGATGCGAAAGTTCGGGCGGCTGGCGGGTACCAAGTTCACGAATCCCGATCTGGTGGCGCTTGCGGAGTCGTTCGGCATCGCCGGGCTTCGGGTCGAGTCGGCCGACGACCTCGTCCCGACCCTCAGGCGAGCGTTCGAGCTCGACACGTCCTGCGTCGTCGAGATCCCCATCGACTATCGAGAGAACGTGCGGTTCTCCGAGCGAATCGGAGACATCCGCAAGGTTGAGGAAGGAGTGGCCTGACATGGCGACGACGACGGAGCCAGTTCGCAAGATCCTGGTCGGCGGCGAGTGGTACGAAACGGGCGAGACGCTCGACGTGACCTCGCCGTTCGACGGCAGCGTGGTTGCGCCCGTGGCCTACGGCGGCCGCGCCGACGCCGAGCGCGCGGTCGACGCCGCCGCGAAGGCGATGCAGGCGCCGCTTCCAGCGCACGAGCGCGCGGCGATCCTCGACCGGGTCGCCGGGCTCCTGCGCGAGCGGCGCGAGGAGCTCGCGCGGACGATCTCGCAGGAGGCGGGCAAGCCGATCGCGACCGCCCAGGTCGAGGCCGACCGGGCCGTCCAGACGATCATCTTCTCGGCGCACGAGGCTCGCGGGCTGGGTGGCGAGCTGATCGGCATGGACGCGCACCCGGCGGGCGTGAACCACGCGGGCATGGTCGTGCGGCGGCCGATCGGGATCGTCGGGGCGATCTCGCCCTTCAACTTCCCGCTGAACCTCGTCGCGCACAAGGTCGGCCCGGCGTTCGCGGCCGGCTGCGCGTGCGTGCTGAAGCCCGCGACGGCGACGCCGCTCTCGGCGCTCCTCCTCGCCCAGGCGTTCGCCGACGCCGGCCAGCCGGCCGGCTGGCTGAACGTCATCGTCGGCAAGTCGAGCGAGATCGGCGACGTCCTGATCGACGACCCGCGCGTCAAGCTGATCACCTTCACCGGCTCCTCGGACGTGGGCTGGAAGCTGCGCGCCCGGGCCGCACGCAAGAAGGTCAACCTCGAGCTCGGGAACTCCACGCCGCTCATCGTCATGGCCGACGCCGACATGGAGAAGGCGGCGACCGCGGTGGCCGCCAACGGCTACGCGTTCGCCGGCCAGAGCTGCATCTCGATCCAGCGTGTCTACGTCGAGGACTCCGCCTACGACCGCTTCGTCGAGGCCCTCCAGCCCAAGGTTCAGGCGCTCGTCACGGGCGACCCGCTCGACTCGGGCACCCAGGTGGGGCCGGTGATCGACGACGAGAACCGCGACCGCATCCTGGAGTGGGTGAAGGAGGCCGTCGACGGGGGCGCGAAGCTCCTGGCCGGCGGCGAGCCCGACGAGCACGGCCTCATCCGCCCCACCCTCCTCGGCGACGTCGACCTCGACATGCAGGTCGCCTGCCGCGAGGTGTTCGGGCCGGTCGTGACGCTGGCGCGCGTCTCCGACGTCGAGGAGGCGGTCGAGAAGGCCAACGGCACCGACTACGGCCTCCAGGCCGGCATCTTCACGCAGGACATCTCCCGCGCGATGTGGGCGGCGCAAGCGCTCGACTTCGGCGGCGTCACGGTCAACGAGGCACCGACGTGGCGGGCCGACCACATGCCGTACGGCGGCGTCAAGGAGTCCGGCAACACGCGCGAAGGGCCGAAGTACGCCGTCCAGGAGATGACCGAGCCGCGGCTGGTGGTGATCGGCTACTGACGGTCGTCGACGACCACATGCGCGCGTACTACGACGCGCGCGCCGGCGAGTACGACGACTGGTGGCTGGGACGCGGGCTCTACGCCGAGCGCGACCGGCCGGGCTGGCACGAGGAGGTCGAGCGGCTGTGCGAGGTGGTTGCCGGCCTCGAGCCCCGCCGGGTGCTCGACGTGGCCTGCGGAACGGGGTTCCTCACCCGTCACCTGCGCGGCGAGGTGGTCGGCGTCGACCAGAGCCCGGCGATGGTCGACGTGGCCTCGGCCCGCCTGCCGGATGCGCGGCTCGTCCAGGGCGACGCCGTCCCGCTACCGTTCGCCGACGGCGCGTTCGACCGCGTCTTCACCGGCCACTTCTACGGCCATCTCCTGCCCGACGAGCGCGAGCGGTTCGTCGCGGAGGCGCGGCGGGTGGCGCGCGAGTTGGTCGTGGTGGACTCGGCACTCCACGACGGGGTCGAGCCGGAGGAGCGGCAGGAGCGCGTCCTGAACGACGGCACCCGCCACAAGGTCTACAAGCGCTACTTCCGCGGCACCGAGCTGGCCGACGAGCTGGGCGGCGGCGCCGTGCTGCACGACGGCCGCTGGTTCGTGGCGGTCAAGACCTGAAAAATCGGTGCCTGGCACCAATTTTTCAGCCCGTCAGAGGGCACCGATTCGGAGGCGTTTTTTCGCCGCCGCGGTCGAGCGACATCTGGCGAGGGTCGCGGGTCTACTTCCTGCCTTTCAGCCTTCGACCTCCACACGACGTGGACGTTGCGGCTCCGTCAGACCCCCCTTACCGGCAGGTCCGCCAGCCGCGGAAGTATGTCCGACGGTGGCTCGGTCGCTGAAAAATTGGGGTCTGACCCCGTTTTTTCAGGCGAGGGCGGTCAGAACTTCCGACACGCTCTCGAAGAGGGCGGTCAGGTCGTAGCCGCCCTCCAGGATCATCACCGGGCCGGCGCCGATCTCGCGGACGGCGCGGGTCAGGTCGCCGAATGCGACCGACGAGAGGCCGAGATTGCAGAGCGGGTCGTCGCGGTGGGCGTCGAAGCCGGCCGAGACGATCAGGAGGTCCGGATCGAAGCTGCGAAGCGCGGGCAGGGCCTCGTACTCGAACGCGTCCTTGAAGCCGCGCTCCGAAGTCCCGGCCGCCAGCGGGATGTTGACGGTCGCGCCCTTCCCCGCTCCACCGCCCCGCTCGGCCCGGCTGCCTGTCCCCGGGTAGAACGGGTACTGGTGCAGCGACACGTAGAGCACGGCCGGGTCGTCCCAGAAGATCGCCTGGGTGCCGTTGCCGTGGTGGGCGTCCCAGTCGAGCACCGCCACACGCTCGACCCCCGCGGCGCGGGCGTGGCCGGCCGCGACCGCCGCGTGGTTCACGAGGCAGAAGCCCATGGCGCGCTCCGCCTCGGCGTGATGCCCGGGCGGGCGGCCGAGGCAGAACGCCGCACCCAGGTCGCCCGCGAGCACCGCGTCCACCGCCGCGGTCGCCGCGCCCGACGCGACGACGGCAGCGTCATAGCTCCGCTCGCTCACGACCGTGTCGAGGTCGATCGCGCCGCCTCCCGTCTCGCACAGCTCCCGAATCGCGGCCAGGAACGCGGGCGGATGCACCCGCTCGAGGTCGGCCTGCGCCGCGGGGCCGGCCTCCTCGACCGGCGCCTGCGCCGCCCGGACCGCCTGCATCACGGCGTCGATCCGGGCCGGCCGCTCGGGATGCGGTCCCGGATCGTGCTGGCGGAAGAGGTCGGACACGTAACACGCAAGCGACTGCGTTTGTGACACCCCCGAGCTACAGACGAATCGCCGGTTTTCTCCGCCGTTCTCCGGAAAAAACCCTGAGATTAACGTCAGCTTAACAATCCTGGTGGCTAAATGAACAGGGAATCGGGCATACTAACCAAGCCGTCCCGCCCCCCTTGTGACACCGAGCTGGAGGTCGCATGTATCGGTTTAGCCGCGCAATCTTCGTCGAGGTCAAGGACCTCGTCGACCCGCATCCCGACACCGTCTCCGCGCAGGAGGCCCGGCGCAGGGTGCTTCAGTGTTGCGAGGCGACGATCGAACGGCTGGCGCGCGACCCGCACTACTTCGCAAAGCCGAGCCAGAGCCTCTTCTCGGAGATCCGGCACCTCTTCTCGATCTCCGATCAGGTGCGGGTGTACCGGTCGATCGACCGCCACATCGGGGCCGCGGTCGTCCACATCCTCGACGAGCTCGAGCGCGCCGGCGAGGGCCAGGCGCACCAGTGCAAGGCGACGACCCGCAAGGGCAAGCCGTGCCAGCGCACGCCGCTTCCCGACCGCGAGTACTGCCCGTCGCACCAGCACCTCGAGGAGCGCCTGCCCGTCAGCGCGTAGCGCACCGGCCCGCGCGGCATGGTGCACATCGAGCCCTGGGGCACGGGTGATGTCGAGCTGCTGCGGCAGTGCGTCGGCGAGCCCGCCATGATGGACCACCTCGGCGGCCCCGAGGGCCCCGAGAAGATCGCCGAGCGCCAGGCCGGCTACGAGAAGCCGGGGTCGCGGCAGTTCAAGATCGTCGACGACGACACCGGCGAGGGCGCCGGCTGGGTCGGCTACTGGGAGCGCGAGTGGCAGGGCAACGACGTCTTTGAGATCGGGTGGGCCGTGATCCCCAGGTTCCAGGGCCGTGGGATTGCAAGCGCCGGCACCGTCGCCGCCGTGGCGGCCGCAAGAGCCGAGCGGGCGCGGCGGTTCCTGCACGCCTACCCGTCGGTCGACAACGCGCCCTCGAACGCCGTCTGCCGAAAGGCCGGGTTCGTCCTCCAGGGGACGTACGACTTCGAGTATCCCCCCGGAACCCCGATCGTCTGCAACGACTGGCGCGTCGACCTCTTCGCCGGCTAGCCCTCGTCGTCCATCGGCAACGCGAGCTGCCGGTGCCGGTCGAGCCCCGACACCCCCACCCCCACCAGGCGGATCGGCCCGGGCCGAGCCCGCAGCGCCCGGTCGAGCAGGCTGCAGGCCAGGTCGCCGATCGCGACGGCGTCGTCGATGCCCACCACGAGGCTGTGCGATCGGGTCGCGATCGAGAAGTCGGGGTAGCGCACCTTCGTCGTCACGGTCCGGGCGCTCATCCCGCGCCGCCCGAGCGACGCCGCCAGCCCCTCCGACATCCGGCGCAGATAGCCATGGAGCTCCTCGCGGTCGCGGACGTCGACGTCGAACGTCTCCTCGTTGGAGATCGAGATCGCCTCGGCCGGCTCGCCGCTCACCGGCCGCGGGTCGACGCCCTGCGCCCGCAGCCGCAGCTCGACCCCGACCCGGCCGGGCAGGAGCTCGGCGAGCCGAGCGTCGTCCAGCTCCGCGAGCACCCCGATCGTCGCGACCCCCGCGGCGACCAGCCGCACCTCGGCCTTCGGCCCCACTCCGGGCAGCGTCCGCACCGGGAGCCGGGCCAAGAACGCGGCCTCCCCGCCGGGCGGGACGACCGTGATCCCGGCGGGCTTGCGCGCGTCCGACGCCACCTTCGCGACCACCTTGCAGGTCGCGACGCCCAGCGAGCACGAGAGCCGCATGCGCTCGCGCACCGCGAGCTGGATCAGCTCGGCCTGCTCGCGCGGGTCGCCGTCGGGCAGCACCAGGTAGCCCTCGTCGATCCCCACCTGCTCGACGACGGGCGCCATCTCGCGCACGAGCGCCCACACGCGGGCCGACCACTCCCGGTACGTGCGGTGATCGGGCCGGACGAACACGACGCTCGGGCAGCGGCGGCGAGCCTCGGCGCTCGACATCGCCGAGCGGATCCCGTATCTGCGCGCTTCATAGCTGGCCGTGGCGACGACGCCGCGGCCGTCGGGGTTGCCGCCGACGACGACGGGCTTCCCGCGCAGGCCGGGATTGCGGTGGAGCTCCACGGCGGCGAAGAAGGCGTCGAGGTCGAGGTGCGCGATCACGAGTGCAATTTGGCACGCTCCGGCGCCACGTTCGGGACGCGGCCGTAACCCGGCGGCCGGTACACTACGGGTGGTCTTGACCCACGACGCCGACAAGCTCATCCGCCAGCTCTCGCTCGTGGCGTACCTCATGGCGGAACAGCGACCCGTCACGGCGCGCGACGTCAAGACCCACGTCGAGGGCTACTCGGACATGGGCGACGAGGCCTTCGCCCGCCGCTACTACGCCGACAGGCGCGAGCTCCAGGATCTGGGAATCCCGATCGCCTCGGGCCGCGACGAGTTCACCTCGGAGGAGCTCTACAGCCTGCGCGAGGAGCAGTACTTCCTCCCGCCGATCGAGCTGACCGACGACGAGCTGGCGGCGCTCCAGACCAGCTTCTACCTGCTCGAGGGGCAGTTCGCCTACGCCGAGCCGCTTCGGCTCGCGCTCCAGAACCTGGCGCTCGGGCGGGCCTGGCCCGGCACCGACCCCGGCCCCAAGACGGCGCCGGTCGAGCTCCTGGCGCCGCTCTACACCGACGAGATCGCGGCCCGGCTTGCGAAGCTCGAGCAGGCGATCTCGAAGCAGCGCACCGTCAAGTTCCGGTACTGGACGATCACCTCCGACAGCGAGGCCGAGCGGACGGTCAACCCGTACGGCCTCTGGGAGACGAACGGGATCTGGTACGTCGTCGGCGACGACATGGAGCGCGACGAGGAGGACGACCGCCGCCGCACCTTCCGGGTCTCGCGCATCCGCGGCGAGATCAAGTTCGCGACCCGCCGCGAGCGCGACTTCCGCATCCCGGCGGGGTTCAACGTCACCGCCTACCGCGACCGGCCGCCGTGGAAGCTCTCCGCCGGCGACGCCGGGACGGCCGTCGTCGAGGTGAGCGCCGACGCGACCTGGCTCGTCGAGCGCCGCTACGGCGCCTACGGCGAGGTCGAGGAGCTGCCCGACGGCTCGGCCCGCTTCACCACGCCCTACTCCGACCTGCCGGCGCTGTCGGCCTGGATCCTCTCGCTCGGCGGCCGCGCCCACCCGGTCGAGCCCGACGCGGTCCTGGACGCCGTGTCCGCCGATCTCCAGGCGGTGATCGACGCGCACACCGGCGACCCGCGGGCCGTGCCGGCCGCGCAGGCGCCGGTCGAGGATCTGGATCCCGGCCCCGCCGCGCCGCGCATGCCCGGGCCCGTGGCCCCGGAGCGGTTCGCCCTGCTGCAGGCGCTCTTGGCCTTCCTTCTGGCCCGCTGCGGCGATGCCGCCTCGGCCCGGGTCGAGTCGAACGAGCTCCAGGAGCGGTTCCGGCTCACGGCCCAGGAGCTCCAGGAGAGCCTCGACCTGCTGAACCTGGTCAACTTCGGGGGCGGCTGCTACGCCGTCTACTGCGCCACCGAGAACGGCAATGTGATCGTCGACAAGGAGCTCTACGGCGACACGTTCCGGCGGCCCGCCCGGCTCTCTCCACTCGAGGCCAAGGCGCTCCTGCGGGCCCTCGACGTCGTCGCTCCGCTGGTGGCGGCCGAGGCCCACACCACGCTTGCGACGGTCCGCGAGAAGGTCGAGGCGGCGTTCGGGAGCTACGCGCTCGCCGACACCCCCGCGCCGCAGGAGACCGATGCCGAGGAGCACGCCGTCACCGTCCTGAGCGCCGGAGTGCGCGACCGCAAGCTGGTCGACATCACCTACCTCTCGCGCTCGTCCGACGAGTTCTCGACGCGCACGGTCGAGCCGTACCTGCTCCGGCGCGACGACCGCGGCTGGTACGTCGAGACCTGGGATCAGAGCCGCAACGGCCGCCGTACGTTCCGGGTGGAGTACATCAAGGAGGCCTCACTCTCGCGCAGCGGGTACGAGCCCCGGCCCGAGATGGCCGACCTCGACCACTCGCTCGGCGGCAAGGTGGGCATCGCCCGGATCTGGTTCACGCCCGAGCGGGCCCGCTGGGAGCTCGAGGGCCGCCCCGGCGCGCAGCCGGCCCGCGGCGGGGCGGCGGTCGCCGACGTCACGTACGGCTCGCGCGAGTGGCTGGTGTCCGAGATCCTGCGTTACCGCGGCCAGGCCGAGGTGATCGAGCCGGAGGTCGTCCGCTCCCAGGTGCGCCGCTCTGCCGAGCAGCTCCTGCGCGGCATCAGGCCGGTCGCCGTCCGCTGACGTTGGCGAGCGCGACGCGCGCGTTCCGCGCCAGGTGGCGGCCGTCGCGGTCGGGCACGTACAACCGCTGGTAGCGCTCCACGAGCTCGTCAGGATCGGTCTCGAGCCAGTCGGCAAGCGGCGGGAAGGCGTCGTCGACGGCGTCCGGCTCGAGCCCCGCCGCCCGGCGTGACGCGCCGGTGTTCCACGGGCATACGTCCTGGCAGATGTCGCAGCCGTAGACACGGTCCTCGAGCTCCGCCGGGAACGGCAGCTCGTCCATCCGCGACTGGGTCTGGTAGCTCAGGCAGCGGCGGGCGTCGAGGACGCCGGCGGCCACGATCGCATCGGTCGGGCAGGCGTCGATGCACGCCCGGCAGGAACCGCAGGCGTCCCAGGCGGGCTCCTCAGCCGCGGGATGCGTTGGTTCGAGCTCGGCGTCCGTGACGAGCACGCCGAGGACGACCCAGGAGCCGTGGCGGCGGGTGATCGCGAGCGTGTTCTTGCCATAGACGGCGATCCCCGAGCGGGCCGCCGCCTCGCGGTCGACATGGTGGTTGGCGTCGACGAACACGGCCGAGCGCGAGCCGGGCGCCCATCCGGCCAGCCGCTCGCCGAGCGCGGCGAGCTGGTCGCGCAGCACGGCATACTCGTCGCGGCGGGTGTAACGCGGCATTCGTCCGCGAGGGCGGTCGCGGGGCTTGGGCGGCTCCGGCCGAGCGTAGCTCCGCGCGGCGGCCACGACCGAGCGCGCGCCCCGCAGCAGCGTCTCGGGATGGCACGAGCGCTCCGGGTGGGCCATGGTGAAGCGCATGTCGGCGAAGAGGCCCGCCTCGCGGCGCTCGCGGATCAGCGCCTCGGTGCGGATGTACGGCTCGGCCCGGCAGACGCCGCAGGCGTCGATGCCGAGCCTGGCCGCCTCCTCGACGACCGCGTGGGTGAGCCGGTGTGGATCCACGCGCCGTATTCTGTCGTCGCCGAGCGCGCTCCTGGTAGGGTCAGCGACCGCGCCCTGTTCCGTCTGCCCGCCAAGGAGGGACCCGAATGCACGACCGCGTGATCTCCCGCGCCCATCCCGGCGCGATGAGCGTGCTCCTGACCGTGGTCGGCGCCGCGGTCCTGACGGCGGTGTGCGCCCAGCTGTCATTCGGCTATCCGGTGCCCACAACGATGCAGACGTTCGCCGTCCTGGGCTCCGCGGCGTTTCTCGGCGCGCGCAAGGGCGCCGCCGGCCAGCTGCTCTACATCGGCGCCGGCGCAGCCGGCATGCCCATCTTCGCCGACGGCCACGGCGGCATCGACTGGCTGACCCAGGCCAACCCGCTCCACGCGAGCGGCGGCTACCTGTGGGGCTACCCGCTCGCGGCCCTGCTCGTCGGGTGGCTGTGCGACCGGTACGGGCGCAGCTTCTACGTCACCG
>Ga0075424_100006445_pt1 | contig 11303 bp, 9 predicted proteins | sample SoiMethybrSBSTD3_FD_75301 | JGI IMG/M metagenome (GOLD analysis project Ga0075424, IMG submission 75301) | Bulk soil microbial communities from a Populus tree surrounding site in Tennessee, USA - Soil MetaG P. TD hybrid SBSTD3 | ecosystem: Environmental > Terrestrial > Soil > Tree plantation...
GAACCGGTCCGCCTCCGGCGGTCCCCAGGTACCGGGATCGTATTGCACCAATGGTGTGGCGTTTCCGAGGACGGGATCGACCACGCGCCACGCCTCCTCTACGCTGTCGTAACGCGCAAAGAGCGCGGCATCTCCACGGATCGCGTCTCGGAGCAGGCGTTCATAGGGCATCATCTCGTCGCCGGGATGCTGGCGTGAAATAAGTTCTACCTCTTCGCCGACCATCTGCTCTCCGGGTGTTTTGACGTGTGCTCCGGCCGAAATGAAAACGTCCGGGCTGAGCCGGAAGCGAAAATAGTTTGAGGGTCCAGGCGTAGCGTCGTGGAACACCGTTTGCGGCGGCCGCTTGAGTTCGACCATGACCTCCGTCGCGGTGACGGGCAGCCGTTTACCCGCTCGGATATAGAAGGGAACCCCCGCCCAACGCCAGGTTTCTATATGAAGCCGCACCGCGGCGAAGGTCTCCACCTGCGAGTCCGGCGCAACACCCTCTTCATTGCGATAGCCGCGAAACTGTCCTCGAACTACGTCTGCCGGAGTCAGCGCCCTGATGGCTTTGAACAGGCGCACCTTTTCATCGCGCATGGTTTCCGGATCACTGAGGACAGGAGCGTCCATGGCGAGCAGCACCAGCACCTGCAGCAGGTGGTTTTGTACGACATCGCGAATAGCTCCGACCTCTTCATAAAACCGCCCTCGGCCTTCGACGCCAAAATTCTCTGCCAGGGTGATTTGTACGCTCGCGACGTAGTTGCGGTTCCAGATCGGTTCGAGAAAGGAATTCGCAAAACGAAAGTAGAGTAGATTCTGGACTGGCTCCTTTCCGAGGAAATGATCGATGCGGCAAACCGCCGGCTCAGGAAAGAACTGATGGATCGTGCGGTTCAGCGCCTGGGCTGAAGCGAGGTCACGGCCGAAGGGTTTTTCGACGATGATGCGGGCGTCTTTTGCGCATTCGGATTTGGCGAGACCTTCCGCGACCCGGGCGAACATGCTCGGCGGGATAGCGAGATAGTGCAGCAGCCGCTGAGTATCGCCGAGCGTCTGACGCAGGCGTTCGTACGTGGCTTGATCGTTGTAATCGCCGTCGATGTACTGAAGACGCGCAGCAAGTTTAGCGAACGCATCGACCTCGAATCTGCCGTGCTCCTTGATACTGTCGCGAGCCCGTCCCTTCAATTGATCCAGGGTCCAGCCCGACTTCGCGACTCCGATGATCGGCATATCCAGGTGGCCATGCTGGATCATTGCCTGCAACGCAGGAAAAATTTGCTTGTACGCCAGATCCCCGGTAGCCCCGAAGAAAACAAACGCATCTGAAAGTGACTCCGTCATGTTCCTTTATGATACTCGTGATGAATGATTCTGCTCCGGGCCATCCCGGTATTCCCGGCGCTCGAAGATCGTGCTCTTCGCAGAACGGCGGCTGGATCGGCGACTACAAAGGAATTCAGATGATGTTCGCGCAGCGTGGAGGCACCACGCTTGCCCTTGCGTGTTCCACTCCGTTTATTGTCGTGAGCTGTGGGTACGTCGGAATAGGCGATGATGGCAGGATCTTCGGGTACGGGTGAAAGACGTCCGCTCAGCTGCACGGATGCCGCCCGCGGTGAACGTGTCACTACTACGGGGCTTTGCGCGGCTGAGATTTTGTTAGATGTCTGCGGCCGCAGAAGATCCTAACCTTCTATTTCTTTACTACGACCTCGGTGATGGCATTCCAGGTGAATTCGACGAACTTGTACAGCGATGATTCCTGCAAACGTTCGACATCGCTGTGGGCGCCGTACTGCAGGCGGTCCTGTTCGGTAACTGCGGGACCGAGGCCGTAGGACTGAATGCCTTTCGCCCGAAGCTGCGCCATATCGGACGCGCCGGTTGACATCGTCGGCAACACGATGGCGCCGGGATACATCCGTTTTGTGACAGCCTCGAGCGTGCGATACATCTCGGTATCAAGTTTCGATGGTGGTGCCTCCGGACGCGTCGCGGGAATCGGAACGATCTTCACTACCGGATCGTCAATCACGCGCTTCATCTCGTCATAGAACTCGTTGATATCCGCACCAGGTATGGCGCGAATATCGAGCGTCGCTTCGGCTTCCGATGGAATCACGTTGGCGCCGATACCTGCTTTCAGCATCGTCGGGACAACAGACGTCCGCAGCATCGAATAGAGATTCGGTTCATTTTCGGCGAGGTAGCGCTGGACTTCTTTGGCGCGCTGCGGGTCGAACAGCGCGCGATATCGCGCTGCCTTGTCCGGCGGGCTGATACTGGCGAGCCTTTCGAAGTAGACTCGAGTCGTTTCGTTGAGGTTCATGGGCGTTTCCCACGCTCCGACCTTGCCCACTGCGGTTCCGAGATGAACAACGGCGTTGTCGATGCGCGGAACCGACCCATGACCCGACGTTCCGTTGGCGACTAACCGCGCGCGCTTCGGCACTTTCTCCGTTGTTCCGATATTGACCTGGGTCACCTTGCCGTTTTCCAGCCTCGCGCCTCCGCCTTCCGTCAGCGCAAACTCGGCGTCGATTTCATCAAAGTGCTGGTCGACCATGAAATTGATACCAACGCCAGTGGGATCGGCTTCTTCTCCTGACTCGGCCAGAAAGATCAGGTCACGGTCAAGCTGGGCTCCGGAACGTTTGATCAGGATGAACGTCATCAGCATCGCGGTAAGTTTGTCCTTGTCGTCGATGGTGCCGCGGCCCCAGATGTAGCCGTCCTTCATCACCGCGCCGAAGGGATCCACCGGCCACTTCTCCTGCTGCACTGCGACGACATCCGTGTGCGCAAGGATCAGCAGCGGCCGTTTCGATCCATTGCCTTTCAGTCGCGCGACGAGGTTCGCACGTTTGGGATCGAGGGCGAACGTCTTCGAAGGAATGCCTTCGGCTTCGAGGACTTTCTTGAGGTACTCGACTGCCTTGGTTTCATCGCCGTACGTCGTGTTGATCTGGACGAGAGCCCTGTAGTGCTGGAGAATCTCCGCCTTCTGTTTCTCCCAGTCGACGGATCTCGTCTGGGATATTCCAGTCGACGCCGAAAGGAGCGACAGCAATATAAATAGCAATATAAATAATGATGCGGGGGTCAATTTACGCATTGTGGTCATCCTCTCGGTCCCAAAGGCTCTACCGGTAATTCACCAGCAAATGCGCCACATTGGAAGTGCCATTCCCCCATTCGGGGTTTGCCAGCGGCGCGGGATTCTTCACAACGATGTCGAATTTTCCTGGCGATCGCAGGAACGTTTCGTCCAGCGTGAGTTTTAATTCTGTCGGCGTCACCCGTCGAAAAGGCACAGCCCTGCCTTCAAAAAAGACGCGCGTCCTACGAACAAAATTGAATCCCTTGAGCGTGATTGTGGTCGTTGGACTTCCTTCTGTAACGATAGTTGGAGCGATGCTCTCGATCGCCGGTTGAGGTGACTCTACGGGATCCGAAATCGGGCTACCGGCCTCGAAACCGCCGCCCTCCCCGCCGCGTCGCCGAATTGTCGTCTGTTTCAACTGGGCGACCCAAATCCATTTTTCAACCGGAGTGTATTCGCTCTCGCTCATGAACGGATCGCCGAACCACGCGTGATAACCGAGTTCGACGACTTTTCCGTTGAAGATGACGCCGTCAATCCTATGGATGTTTCGAATGTCCGCCAGCGGATCGCCCCCGACGATGACGATGTCGGCGAGCTTACCCGACTCGATTGTTCCGAGCTTGTCCTGCACGCGCATTGCTTCGGCAGCCCACTTCGTGGCTCCCTGAATCGCGTGCATTGGGGAGATCCCGGCTTCTACGAATGCTTCTAATTCATGGTGAATGGACATTCCCGGCGTCTTGGTCTCGTTTGTGTTTCCGCCGGTGAGCACATGGCCGCCGGCGTCAATCAACTCACGATGAAACCGCAACATGTTCAGATATCCCTGCCGCCTGCGGTCAAAAACAGCCTGGTCGGGAGGCGGAAAGCTGTAAGGCAGAAGCGCGGCGGCCATGCTGGCGTGCGGATAATATGAAAGTAAGTCTGGATCGGAAAATACTTTACGGTCTTCCTCTCCGAAACGTTTCCAACCTTCCGGATAGCCGGCGGCTCCATGGACGAAGTTAGGTATTAGCGCAACTTTCTTCTGCACCAGTAGCTGTATCAATTCAGTTGCTTTCGTGTCGTCCATCTCGGAATAGAGATCGAGTTCATTCGTCCATTTCGACGGATCTTTGGCAGCAGCTTCGGCGACACCAGGAGAATGCGGAAGCGCGGAAATTCCCACCTCTGCCGCTTTCTGAATTGTCAGCGGTGCTTTGGCATTGGTTTGTTCCAGGTACAGCGGCTTCCCGAACTTATTCGCCTCTTCCATCATCGCCTGGTAATAATCCACAGGGAGATTGCCGTCGCAGACAAACAGGTAGTCGGATCCGGCATCGAAAAAGCGCTTCGCAAGTTCTCTCGCTTCGTCCACTGACTTCGGAACCCGCCGGACGAACAACGGCCCTTCATAACCCGTCGCACCGAGGCCGGACCGAGCGATCGGCTGCGAACACGGACTTCCTATAGAAGCCCAGCGCCGTGGAGCGACAAGCTTCCCATTATTGATCGCGTCGCGAAGAATTTTGCCGAGTTCTCCTCCGGTGCCGACATCCGTTTCCGATGTTATTCCATGGCTAAGAAGAAGCTCGTTCTGGTACCACATCGGAACGCCATGCGAGTCCCACAGACCAGGAATGATGAATTTGCCGTCGGCGTGAATCACCTGCGCATTTGCGGGATACGCAGTCTGTCCCTTGCGGCTTACCGTCGTTATTTTGTTACCCTGGATCACGACCAGCGCGTCCCGAAGCGGCGCTCCTCCGTTACCGTCGATCAAGGTTCCGCCGTCGATGACCAGCGTGCTTGGCAGCTGCGTCTGAGCAGCAGAACGGCTGAGTGAGATACTGCAAACAAAGAGAAGGCAAACCGCAAACAGGTGGTAGAAACGACGTGCTGGGGTTTTCATTTTTGCTGCAATGCTAACATCCGGAACCCTCGATGGGAACGATTCTTCAAGGCCTTCTCGCCGCGAGAACGTCGGCATCGGCACTACGTATCAAAGTTCGTACAGTAGGTTGTTCATCCGGCCGCACATAAATCGTTTCGCCTCTTCGAAATCCGAAGCTGCGAAATTGTCGTTATATCTATCTACGGCATTTTTCAGTCATTGATTTCCTGATCGCGCGTACGAGAGGGCCACACCTATGAGCACCAATGCTGATCGAGACAACCACATTCCCGAAAGCCGGCTAGTTGAAATTTCAGAAAGCACGGCCGAGGAGTTTTCGGATGAGGAGAGAAACCACATCGCTCGGTGTGAGCGCTGCGCAGGACGGTTGACCGCCTTATTCCGGTTGCAGCGAGGCGACTGAGCCTCATTACTGTCGAGCGGCACTTCAGTCGAATTCATTCCGATCGAAAAATAACGACAGCCGACCGTTACTTTCTCCGACTTGACTGCTTCAAATCGGGAAGTAGCTTCAAAAGCCTGGCTTTTTGTCCTACGCAACGTGAGGACAGTCACAGGTACACTGGAATCAAACACCAATTTGGAGGACAAATGGCGGAAACCCAATTGAGGGATAAAACAGAAAGCTCCGATCGCGCGACATTTGCGTCGAAGGCATTCGCGGCGCAGAGCGCAAGTTCGCGCCTGGGTCCGTTCACGGTTCAGCGGCGCACACCCCGTGCGCAGGATGTGCAGATAGAAGTGTTGTATTGCGGCGTCTGTCATTCGGATTTGCATCAGGTACGAGACGAATGGAACGCCTTCATGCCCACGGTTTATCCCTGTATACCCGGCCACGAAATTGTCGGGCGCGTGGTGAAGGTGGGCAGCGCGGTGAAGAAATTCAAGGAAGGCGCCATTGCCGCAGTCGGTTGCATGGTCGATTCCTGCCGCAAGTGTCGCAATTGCCTTGCCGGGGAGGAGCAGTATTGCGAGAAGCAGTTGATCCTGACATACAACGGCGAGGATAAGGTCCTTGGCGGTGTGACGTACGGCGGATATTCGGACAGCATCGTCGTCGACGAAGCGTTTGTGCTGCGTGTTCCCAACGGCCTTGATCCGGCCGGTACGGCGCCGCTGCTCTGTGCGGGCATTACAACATACTCGCCGCTGCGACATTGGAATGTCGGCAAAGGCCAGAAGGTTGGCGTTGTCGGGCTGGGCGGATTAGGGCACATGGGCCTGAAATTCGCCAAAGCATTCGGCGCTCACGTCGCATTATTCACGACATCGAAACATAAGACCGCGGATGCGGTCCGGCTCGGCGCGGACGAAGTGGTGGTGTCGACCGACAACGCTGCGATGCAAAAGCACGCCGGCGGTTTCGATTTCATTCTCAACACAGTCTCGGCAGATCATGATCTGAACCCATATCTTCAACTGCTCAAGCTCAACGGCACGATGACGCTGGTTGGGGCGCCATCGAAGCCTTCCACTTTGGCTTCATTCAGCTTGATCATGGGACGCCGGCGATTGGCGGGTTCGGCGATCGGCGGAATACGTGAGACCCAGGAGATGCTGGATTTCTGCGGCGAAAAGGGGATCACCTCCGATATCGAACTGATCAGGATTCAGCAGATCAATGAGGCTTACGAACGCCTGCTGAAGAGCGACGTGAAGTATCGGTTCGTCATCGATGCAGCGTCTCTGCGAACATAACGTTCTGCTCGTGGCTGTGACGGGGAGGGAACTATGAAGCCAAAATCGCTTCCCAGTGTCTTTATCATCGGCGGAGGATTTGCCGGTTTGGCGGCAGCGAAAGCGCTGGCGCACGCTCCAGCGAATGTCGTGCTGATCGATCGCCGGAATCATCATGTTTTCCAGCCGCTGCTATACCAGGTGGCAACGGCAGCACTTTCACCAGCAGATATCAGCGCTCCGATTCGTACGGTGGTCAGTCGGCAGAAGAATTGTGAGGTTGTGCTGGCCGAGGTCAGGGCGATTGACGTAGTGGAGAAGCGGATCGCGTTTTTGAACTGCTACGTCGCATACGACTATCTCATCGTCGCTGCCGGTGCTACGCACGCATATTTCGGCCATGATGAGTGGGCGTCGATTGCGCCCGGGCTCAAGAGTATCGAAGATGCGATAGAACTCCGGCGGCGGATTCTACTGGCCTTCGAATCGGCCGAGTACGAGGGTAACGAAGCCGCACGGCGCGCCGCGTTGACGTTCGGCATTGTCGGAGGCGGACCAACCGGGGTCGAACTCGCAGGAGCCATCAAGGAAATTGCCGGCGAAACTCTCCCGCGCGACTACCGCCACATCGATACACGCACTACGCGCGTCATTCTTTTCGAGGCGGGCCCTAATTTGCTGGCGGCTTTTGAACCCGAGTTGCGGCTTCGGGCTCTTCAAGACCTGGAGCACCTCGGCGTGGAGGTTCGCCTGAATGCCATGGTCACCAACGTCACTCCCGAAGGCATTTACATTGGCGGCGAATTCATTCCGGTCCGCAACGTTTTTTGGGCCGCCGGTGTCAAAGCGAGTCCTCTGGGCAAAGCCCTGGGTGTTCCAACCGACCGCGCCGGGCGGGTGATTGTGGGCCCGGACCTGACGATACCCGGTCATCCGGAAGTTTTTGTAGTCGGCGATCTGGCCGCGGCAGTCTCAGCCGACACTGGTAAACCGGTTCCGGGAGTCGCACAGGGCGGAATTCAGATGGGCTACTTTGCCGGAGAGACGATTGCGGGCGAGTTGCGCGGGCAATCCGCTGCGGCCACACACAAAGCCTTTGTGTATCACGACAAGGGCACGATGGCGGTCATTGGGAAATCGAAAGCTGTTGCGCAGCTGGGCAGATTCAAGTTTGCCGGCTTTTTCGCATGGTTGCTGTGGGGCGGAGTTCATATCGCGTTTCTGATCGGCTTCCGTAATCGAGTGCAGGTGCTGATGAGTTGGTTTTGGAACTGGCTGCTGAATGCTCGCGATGCCCGCCTGATCACGGGAGACGCGCAATTTGCTGTGGACATCCCGGAGTCAGCAGAATTTGCTGGTTCGAAGTGCAGGATAGAAAAGACTGATTCATTAAAGCCAACCGGCACGTAGACGCGGGCTTCGCGACTACGTGCTCGCGCGTTATGCCGTTACTGTATGAGGCGCAGTTTCGCGGCCGGCGGCGGTTTCCGCACTATGGCTAATCTGGGTCAGCGAAACCAGCGTGTAAGCGCCAACGCTCATCACGACGTCCCGCACAGCTACATCCAGATATTTTCCGGACACGATAAGAGTCACTGCAATCAGCGCCAGCCAGGCTGAAACAATGTATGCGCCGACCGCGGTGAAGCGCGACAGCACAATCAGTCCGGCCACAATTTCAACAACACCGACAATGTGCATGAAGGTTTGTGGACTGAAGGGCAGCAGTTCGGCAAACCGCGGATCGAGGTATTGCGCCCAGACCGTAAGCAGGTTGAAGAACTTATCCAACCCGGCGGCGACGGGCACCAGGCCAAATGTGATTCGAAGCAGCCGCTGAGTGGAATTGAGTTTTTCCAGAGTTGTTATCATCAATTAGCTCCTCCATTTGCTCTCGAACGTACAGAGTTCGCGAGGACGAGTTCGTTACACCTGTAACCTTTTTCCGGCGGCATACTCTGTAGGGATATGGCAGTGAAAGACCTAACGCAGGAAGCATCGATTTCAGACGAAGAAATTGTCAGGCGTGTCATTGACGGTGAGACTTATCTGTTTGAAATTATTATGCGCCGATACAATCAGCGTCTCTTTCGGGTCATTCGCGCAATTCTTCGGGATGACAACGAATCGGAAGAAGTCATGCAGGAAGCCTATGTTCGCGCGTTCGAACATCTACGGCAATTCGAGGGACGATCGAAATTTTCGACGTGGTTGACGAAAATCGCCGTCTACGAGGCCTATGCGCGTGGGCGCTGCCGCGAACGATTGTCAGATAGCGAAACGTACAGGGAGGATCTCATCGCAGCTAGAGATCGATCTCCCGAAGAGCGAACCTTCGATTCGGAAATGCGCTTACTGTTGGAGACAGCCGTCGACTCCCTGCCCGAGGAGCATCGCGCTGTTTTCATGTTGAGAGACGTCGAAGGAATGAGCACGGCGGAAACGGCCGAAACTCTGAACATCACGGAAGTGAATGTAAAGGTTCGCCTGTTTCGCGCACGCGCTGCCATTCGCCGTCAATTGTTCGAAAAGGCTGGAGCGGCGTCGAAGCAAGCCTTTCAGTTCCTGGGCGCCCGATGCGACCGTATTGTCCAGCGTGTTCTCGAACGTATCGAGTCTCGGCATTGATATGATTTGCGGGTATGACTGCAATTCAGGATCTCTATCCCGACGATTTTGCGCACTGCTACGGCTGCGGCCGGAACAACTCTGAAGGGCATCACCTGAAAAGCTTCGTCGAAGGTGACGAAGTCGTCGCTCACTTCACTCCATCGTCCTATCACATTGCTTTGCCTGGATTTGTTTACGGCGGCCTCCTGGCTTCGCTGGTCGACTGTCACGCCATGGCAACCGCTGCGGCTGGGGCCGAGCTTGCGGCCGGCCGCAAAATCGGAGAAAGGCAGGTTGAGCGATACGTTACCGCCGCCCTTCGGGTCGACTATTTGAAGCCGACGCCACTTGGTGGTGAGCTGGAGGTCCGCGGCCGGGTGACCGAACATACCGAGAAAAAAGCTGTCGTCTCCATCACGGTTTCCTCTTCCGGAATTGTAACCGTCCGAGCCGAGGTGGTGGCCGTCCGCATACCAAAAAACATGGAACGCCCGCACGGTTGAATCGTTTATCGGGGAAGCGGTTTTGACTAAGGAAAACGGTAGTCCCCTCCTGGAACAGGAGGGGTATCTGCGCACCAAGAAAATATCGCGACGCCACCTTTGAAAGCGCAGACGGGGTGGTCATTCTGGACTGACCACCCCGTCCGCTCCAATCAAAGGATGCCTTCGGCCGATATTTTTTGAGGTCGCGGCCTCCCCTCCTCTATGAGGAGAGGAGTATCAGCAGCTTTACGATTTCGTCCTTTACAGCAAAGCCAACATTTCGCGAACCGCGCGATCCAACCCGACCAGCGCTGCACGGGAGATGATGTTGTGACCGATATTCAATTCCACGATCTCGGGAATCGCTGCAATTGCCTTCACGTTTCGATACGTCAGGCCGTGACCGGCGAGGACCTGCATCTTGTTTGCGTGCGCAAACTCCGCCGCATGGCGAACCTCTTCCAGCGCCTGCATGCCTTCCCTGGTTCCCTTGTTCGTCAAATTCAAATCGGAATAACGGGCGGTGTTGAGCTCGATCGTACTCGCACCGAGCATAAGAGCAGCCCGAATCTGTTCCTCCGAAGGATCGATAAAGAGGCTCACGGCGATGTTTTCGTGCTTCAGACGACGGATTGCAGCACTGATCGCCTCACGGTTGTGGGTACAGTCGAGTCCTCCGGTCGTCGTGATTTCTCCCGGCAATTCGGGAACGAGCGTCACCTGGTCCGGCACGGTTTCCGATGCAATCCCCATCATTTCGTCTGTCGCAGCCATTTCGATATTCAGTTTTGTTTTTACGGTTTCGCGCAGGATCTTGACGTCGCGATGCTGGATGTGCCGGCGATCGCCGCGAATGTGCACGGTGATCCCATGCGCTCCTGCAAGTTCGCAAATTGCGGCCGCTGCAACAGGATCGGGTTCATTGGTGCGCCGTGCTTCACGGATGGTTGCAATGTGATCGATGTTTACTGAAAGAAAAGTCATCGATACTTCCCTGTCAGCGCATTCCATCGGATGCGCACGAGATCAGAAAACATCACGGTCGCGTGTTTCAGAAAGTGCACCTTGCTCCCTTCGGCATGGCTCCAACGCACGGGAACTTCGCGAATTTTCAGTCCATCGCGCTTGGCGAGGAAGAGCAGCTCAGGATCGAAACCAAAGCCGGCGGTTGTTTGCCGTTCGAAAATACGTCGGGACTTCTGCCGATGAAACAGTTTGAACCCACACTGCGTGTCATGCAAACTCAGGCCGAGAAGCGAACGGACCATTAAATTGAATGCAATCCCGCCAAGTTCGCGACCGCGCGACTGATGTTTTTCGATGTACGTGCGGTCGACAGCCCTGGAACCGATCACAACATCAGCGTTCTCTGTTTTTGCGACATTGAGGAGTTTAGTCAATTCTTCGATGGGTGCGGAAAGATCTGCGTCCGTGAAGAGGACATACTCGCCGCCGGCGGCGAGCACACCATCGCGGACGGTAAACCCTTTGCCCTGGTTTCGGGGATTTTGAATGAATCGCAACCGTTTGATGCTCA
>Ga0075424_100006447_pt1 | contig 11299 bp, 10 predicted proteins | sample SoiMethybrSBSTD3_FD_75301 | JGI IMG/M metagenome (GOLD analysis project Ga0075424, IMG submission 75301) | Bulk soil microbial communities from a Populus tree surrounding site in Tennessee, USA - Soil MetaG P. TD hybrid SBSTD3 | ecosystem: Environmental > Terrestrial > Soil > Tree plantation...
CCGCTGGGAGGTCGACCAGCAAGGCGGCGTGGGCTGTCAGACCCCCCGCCCCGCGCAAGCCTGCAAAGGCAATTGCAGCGACCACGTCATCATGCACACTCTATCCCGCCGAGGCGCAGGGGACAAGCGCTCGCGACGCACGGGCTGCGTGTCGGGTTTGACTCCAAACGAACGTAGCGCAGGTAGTACTTGGCAGGCGGCCTGCGACGGCCCGCACCTTCCTTGCGGAAGCGGGTTCTCGGCACCCTACGGGTCCTTGGCGCGCGACGAGGACGTCAAGCTCAAAACCCGAACCCGATGACCCGCCCACGTGGCGGTTGACGGCGCGGGCTTCCCCGGATAGCATGCCGGGTCAAGGCGTGGGCAGCCCGAGGAACCCGGCTCACGGGCTGGCCCTTACCCGAGCGTGGCCCCGGCGCGAGCCACGCTGTGCCTCAACCTCTGACCCGGTCAAGATCGCAGTTCGCCGGGTTCGGGCTCCTTCCCAGCGTCCTGGTGTGTCCGATGTGTGGTAGTCGGCCGGACTTTCCTCGAGAGGGGCACCGCCCTCCAAGGGCGGTGGAATAGCTCATGCTGTCGATCCCGCGAAGCGTACGGCGACCGGTAGGGCGCTACTCGAGTACACGGTGGCTAGCATGGACGAAGACCCGATCTCTGGCGTGCCGTTCGACATGGTCGCGCCGCCGCACGTGAAGCGGTACGCCCGGTGCGCCGACATGGAGGCGCACGGGCACACGGTCTGGCGGGAGACGTGAACGCGGCGAATCGCGGAGGAGGACGCCCATGAGACATCCGGTGCGGAACGCGGCGACTTTGATCGTGATCGCGATGATGCTCGGCGGCGTCACCGTCGCCCACGCCCAGAAGCGCGGCGGCACGCTACGCGTCGCCTACGGCAACGAGATCGCTGGCCTCGACTTTCACGTCACGGCCGGCTACGAGATGATCTGGGTCGCGACGAATGTCGGCTGCGGGCTCGTCAGCATCACGCCCGAGGGGAAGTTCATCCCCGACGCCGCCGAGTCGTGGCAGATCTCGCCCGACGGCCTCCTCTACACGTTCAAGCTCCGGAACAACGTGGTGTTCCACGACGGCACGAAGGTCGATGCCGCCGCCGTGAAGTTCAACATCGACCGCATCATGGACCCGGCCACGCGCTCTAGCGTGCGGACCTTCTACGAGGCGGTGCACTCGGTCGAGGTGCTCGACGCGCGCACCGTGCAGATTCGCCTCAAGCACCCGTACGCGTTCATGCTGCACATGCTGGCCGCGTACCGCATGGGGCTCGTACTCTACTCCCCGGCGGCGATCCAGAAGTACTCGCCGGAGGATCGCAGGGCCGGCAAGCCGGAGGCGACGATCAGCTGTGGGCCGTTCCGGCTGATCGAATGGGTCAAGGGCAACCAGCTCGTGATGGACCGCTTCGACAAGTACTTCGAGCCCGGCCTGCCGTATCTCGACCGTGTCATCATCCGCACCATCAAGGATCCGGTCACCCAGATGGCGGCGTTCAAGGCGGGGGAGGTCGATTTCCTGGCGGACTTCTCTGTCGACCACGTCGACACCCTGCGGGCCCAGAACCCGAACGCGCAGATCATGACGGGGAAGGAGACGACCCCGATGGTCGCGATGATGAAGGTGACGGTGCCGGCGGACGGCAAGCCGATGTCGAAGAACCGAGCGCCGCATCCGATCTTCGGCGACGTTCGCGTCCGCAAAGCACTGGGGTGCTACGGCATCGACCGCAAGGAGATCGTGAAGCTGGCCTTCAAGGGCCAGGCGACACCGTGGCTCGGCATCATCCCGCCGGGGACGCAGGATACCGTCGACGTCACGTCCCTCTGCCCATACGACCCGGCGAAGGCGAAGGCCCTGCTCGCTGAGGCCGGGTACGGGCCGCAGAAGCCGCTGACCTTGGAGCTCCTGACGAACACCGAGAAGGCCGTGTTCAATGTCATCGCCACCGTCATCAAGGAGCAGGTGGCCCGCATCGGCGTCACCGCCAACATCCGGCTCGTCGACAAGGTGAGCTGGCTCAACACCGCCACCCAGGACGGGCCCTTCGACATGTACGTGGAGGACCTCGCGTCGCTCCTGGTCGTGGACCAGAATGCGTACCTCGCGGCCAGCACGGCGGCCTGGAACAGCGCGCGTCACACGGACACGAAGGTCGACGACTACTTCGCCCGCTACGCGCGCGAGATGGATTCGGCTAAGCGGAAGGTCATCGCGAAGGAGTTCCAGGAGTTCTCGGTGGAGAACCTCTACTGGAACACGATCTCCGGCTCGCCGTTCTACCAGGTCGCGCAGCCGTGGATGAAGGGCTATACGTACCAGGCCGAGTTCAAGGTCATCTACAGGAAGGTCTGGCTGGACCGGTAGGCCGATGCGAATCTACATCCTGCGCCGGCTGGCCGAGGCCGTGCCGACCATCCTGATGATCACCCTCGTCGTGTTCGTCATGATGCGCTCGATCCCCGGGGACCCCGTGGTCGCCCTCCTGGGCGACGCCTTCACCGAGGAGGATGCGGCCAAGGTCCGCAACGAGTACGGGCTCGACAAGCCGATCCTGGTGCAGTACGGGCTCTGGCTGGCCAAGCTCGCGCAGGGCGACTGGGGCACGTCGATCCTGAGCGGCCGTCCGGTGCTGAAGGACGTGCTGGTGCGCTTGCCTGTCACCCTCGAGCTCATCGTGCTGTCGATGGCGGTGGCGCTGGCGATCGCCATCCCGGCGGCCATCATCGGCGCCCTGCGCCAGAACACCTGGGCCGACTACTCGGCGACGACCATCGCCATGATCGGCGTCTCGATCCCCGAGTTCTTCGCCGGCGTCCTCCTGCTCCTCGTCTTCTCCGTCGCGCTGCACGGCACCTTGCCCAGCTCGGGATGGGTGTACCTGCCGGGGACGTGCCCGATGCTCGTGTGTACCGGGAGCGTCTGGGCGAACATGATGCACGTGGTGATGCCGGCCGTCGCGCTCGGCATCGGCCGCGCCGCGCTGCTGACGCGGCTGCTCCGGGCCAGTATGTTGGAAGTCATCCGCACCGAGTACATCACCACTGCCCGCGCCAAGGGGCTCGCCGAGAAGCCCGTCGTGCTGAAGCACGCGCTCAAGAACGCGCTGATCCCGACCGTCACCGTGATGGGTCTCCAGGTCGGCTTCCTGATCGGCGGCGCGATCGTCGTGGAGGCGCTCTTCGCGATGCCGGGGCTCGGCAGCTTCGGCATCGACGCGATCATCGCGCGTGACTACCAGCAGGTGCAGGGGTTCGCGCTCATCACCGCGTTCGCCTTCGTGGTGATCAACCTGATCGTGGATCTGACGTACTCGTTGCTCGACCCCAGGATTCGCTATGCGTGAGGACCGCCCATGAACACGTTGCCCAACGTCGATCTTCCCGTGGTCGGCGAGCTGGCGGGCGCAGCGCTGGCGGCCGCGCGATCCGAGTCCCCCCTCGCCCAGGCGCTGCGGCGCCTCCGCAAGAGCAAGACCGCGCTGTTCGGCGGCGTCATCGCGGTGGCGCTCGTCGTCGTGGCGATCTTCGCCGACGTGCTGGCGCCGTACAGCCCGACCGCGAGCGATCAGCGTCACACGTTCGAGGCGCCCAGCCGCGCCTACCCGCTCGGCACCGACCAGCTCGGCCGCGACATGCTCTCGCGCCTGATCCACGGGAGCCGGATCTCGCTGGCGGTCGGCGTCGCATCCGTGCTGCTGGCGCTGTTCGTCGGGGTGCCGCTCGGCCTCGTCGCGGGATTCTATGGCGGCCGGCTCGACGCCGGAATCATGCGCCTGATGGATCTGGTCCTCGCGTTTCCGATCTACCTCCTGGCCATCATCCTCATGGTGATCTTCACGCCCACCGCCGGGCTGATCGGCACGATCAAGGTCGTGGGCGCCATCGCCATCGTGCGCATTCCGATCTACGCGCGGCTGGTGCGCGGCAGCGTGCTGTCGATCAAGGAAAAGGAATATATCGAGGCGTGCCGCGCCCTCGGCGTGGGCGACCGATCGATCCTCTTCCATCACGTGCTTCCCAACTCGCTGGCGCCGATCATTGTCACCACAACGCTCGGCATCGCCACCTCGATCATCGTCGAGGCCACGCTGTCGTTCCTCGGGCTCGGCACCCAGCCGCCGACGCCGAGCTGGGGATGGGATCTCAAGGCCAACGTCGCCTTCATCCACCAGAACCCCTGGCTGGCCCTCTTTCCCGGCCTCGCGATCTTCGTGACCGTGCTCGGCTTCAACCTCTTCGGCGACGGCCTGCGCGACGCGCTCGACCCGCGGATGAAGTGATCGGCGCGGAGCGGCGGGTCCTCCGAATACGGACCCGCTCGAGCGGGCTTCAAGCGTCCGGACGGCACGCCGCCACCTTGCGCTCGAAACTGCGGCAGCACCCGCTGAACGCGTCCGGTATGTCCAAGCCATATGAGCAAGACCACCGAGGAGCGCTCCTGGGGGCGAGGGGGCGCTGCGGGCATACCCCCGGCCGATAAGGCCTTTATGTCGCATACGCGCTCAGCCGGATCTGGATGGCGTCACTCAGACGAAAGCTCGGCCTGGTCGGCCTGTCATCCCCCTGACGCCGCTGTGCTTCGGGAGGTTGCGAGCGGGAGGAAGCGGCAGAAACTCCCGCGCCAAGCCGACCAAGCTCAGCTAATATTACCTCCTCGGACCGACCCGACCTGGCAGGAGGTTTCCCATGCGCCGGTTCACGTCCGTGATCGTCTTCGCGTGCGCCCTCGTCGGTATCGCGCTCGTCAGCGAAGTCCGAGGGCAAGGCCAGCCAGCCGATCAGCTCACCATCGCTTTCGATGTGTCGATTGCGCCTACGTTCCTCGAGCCCGCCGAGACCCCGGGTATCGGCACGCCGTTCGTGTTCCTCTACGCCCTGCACGACGCGCTGATCAAGCCGCTCCCCGGCAACAACATGGCGCCATGCCTCGCGGAGTCGTGGACGGAAAGCGCCGACGGGCTCGTCTACGAGTTCAAGCTTCGCGAGGGTCTCCGGTTCCACAACGGGGATGCCTTCACGGCCGAGGACGTGAAGTTCAGTTTCCTCCGCTACCGGGGCACCTCGGCCAAGCTGCTCCATGAGCGCGTGAAGGCGGTGGAGGTCATCGATCCACATCGCGTGCGGTTCGTCCTGCACGCGCCCTGGCCGGACTTCCTGTCGTTCTATGCGACGCCGGCGACCGGCGCCGCCTGGGTCGTGCCGAAGAGGTACATCGAGAAAGTCGGCGAGGACGGCTTCAAGAAGCAGCCGGTCGGCCTCGGGCCCTATCGGTTCGTCCGCGCGACGCCAGGCGTGGAACTGATCCTCGAGGCCAATGACCAGTACTGGCGCAAGCGGCCCTCGATCAAACGGATCGTCATCAAGGGTGTCCCCGACCGGACGACGCGACTCGCCATGCTCAAGACCGGCGAGGCCGACATCGCTTACCTGATGATCGGTGTCGAGGGCGAAACGGTGCGGGCCGACCCCAAGCTGCGGCTGGTCCACGTCATTCCGTCCGCGGCGTGGTGGCTCGACTTTCCCGAGCAGTGGGGCAAGGCGAAGTCTCCGTGGCAGGATCGTCGCGTTCGGCTGGCGGTAAACCTGGCCCTCGACAAGCAGGCGATCAATCTGGCCGAGCGCTTGGGATTCTCGAGGGTGACCGGCTCGATCATTCCGAGCGTGATGGATTTCGCGCTCCCGCTCGACCCATATCCCTATGATCCTAAGCAGGCGCGCCGCCTCCTCGCCGAAGCCGGCTATCCGAATGGCTTCGACGCGGGCGATCTTACCCCCGTGCCGCCGTTCACCACGTTCGCGGAGAGCGTGGCCAGCTATCTCGGGGCCGTGGGTATCCGCACGCGGGTGCGCAGCATGGAGCGGGCGACCTTCTTCGAAGCGTGGCGAACGAAGAAGCTGACGGGCGTGATCATGGGCGCCTCCGCGGGCCTCGGCAATGCCGCCGCACGCCTGGAAGCCTTTGTCATCAGCTCCGGTACGTACGCCTACGGCGGCCATCCGGACATCGATGAGCTGTTCCGGCTGCAGGCGCAGGAGCGCGATCGACGCAAGCGGGAGGTGGTGCTCCACCAGATCCAGAAGCTCATGTACGAGCGCGTGATGTACGCACCCATCTTCGAGCCGGCCACCCTGCACGGCATCGGCCCGCGCGTTGAGGAGCCGGCAGTGGGCCTGAACGCGCTTCTCTACTTCGCGGCGCCGTACGAGGAGATGCGCCTGAAGAGGCCTTGATTGCACTTTGAAGGACTTCTCCCTCACTGACCGCCAAGGCCCGTGGTGGTACGTTGTGGTCCGTCACGCCCGGTCTCGCTGACCTCGGACGCCCGATCCTGCGTGGCGGACACGCCACCTTACTGATTGGGCACAGCCTCGAACACGAACATTTTCGACGCTGGCCGTCCTTTCTCCTCCTCGGCCGGCGCGTAGACGCGATGAGTCCGCAGGTCGACGGCTAGGCTGTGGATCTTCGGCTCGACCGCGACGTCCTCGAGCTTGCGAAAGTGCGCGGGATCGTCCATCTGGAACACCGAGATCGCGCCGCTCGAACACGCGACGTAGATGCGCCCGAGCCCAGGGTCGAACATCACCACGTCAGCACCCCGTGCCATGGGCAGGTGCGCCATGGCGCGTTGGGCGTCGAGGTCGAAGATCGTCAGCACGTCGTTGCCCTCGCAGGAGAGAAAGGCGCGATGGTGCTCGGCGTCAATGGCCATCCCGTGATTCCCCCGGCATCCGTCGACCCGATGACGTCCTACGACCGTGTCGGTGGCCGGGTCGATCACCGCGAGGCTGTTTTGGTCTTGAAGATTGACGTAGACCTTCCGGGCCACGGGATCGTACTGAGGAACACCGGTCTCACTATCGAAGCGCAGGACCGTGACGATCGTATCGTTCCGGACGTCGATGACACTCTCAGCCTTGGCGCGCTCGTTCGACACGTACGCCTTGTGAAAGGGCGCGGCGTACGCGATGCCGTCAGGTTTGGCTTCGGTCGGCACACGCTTGACGACGGCCATGCGAGCCAGATCGACGACGCCGATCTTGTTCTCGCCCCAGTTCGCGGTGTAGACCTTCCGACCTTCAGGGATGTAGACGACGCCCTCCACCCCCGGCACGCCTGGCACCGTCCGAACGACAGCATTCGTGCGGAGGTCAATCACATGCAGGAGGCCCGGGCCGAGATGCGCGGAGAGGAGGTAATTGTCATCTTCGTCGATCGTCAAGTAGTCGAAGCGTGTGCCCGGCGACCCCGGCAACTCGAAAACCGCGATCTGGCGCAAAGACGGGCGCCCGACCGGAGGCTGCGTCATGCCTCGGCTCACGTCGAGCCACACTCCTCCGGCGATTCCGGCAATAAGCAGCACCTGCCAGCAGAACCGATGGGCTCGGGCTCTACGCAACATCTCCCATAGTCTCCCTCAGAACTGCCCCGCTTGCGGCCAGTGACCCAGGGAAACGACGCCGGCATGCGGGTCAGTCGGCGGCCTCGTCTGGCGCCCTCGCATTACTGACAAGACTCAGCAGGTCGTACACCATCTTGATCCCGCCGGGCAGGAAGAACGAGAGGCTCGTCGATGCCCGGTTCTCGACGAGCACGCTGGCCAGCATGGGCGATATCGCCGCTCTCAGAGACAGAACGACGCCCGTGACGCTCCGCTCGTGCATCTGACCTGCGTGAACCAGCCCTCGACGTCTACCGGAGCACTCCGACGACACGGAGGACCTGCAGGAACGAGCCCGCGGCCAGGAGCGCGAACCCAAGGCGACTCTTCCGCTTCCGGTGTTGTTCATCGAGCCTGTTGTCCTCTTCACTCCTTCCCCCGCCGACGAAGGTCATGGCGCCGGGACTCGGGCGCGAGGAAAAGTAGAGGTAGAACCCCGCAAACATCAGAGCGATCACGGCCAGAATATCGATAGCCCTGATCATGGCTCCCCTCCCTGATTATGGCCGGAATGGTACCAGCCGGATCGATCCTCCGAAGGGCCATCGAGGCCTTCGGCATCACAAGTCCCTAGCGGACACGAACGAGCGTTCGGAAGAATCAAGGACTATCGGGCGGTCGCCTCAACATGATCATCTCCGCGGTGGTCATCGCCTACGCTCGGCTCGGCGACAAGCCTGAACGCGTCGGAGCTCGACCGTCGTGACACGAGCGGCCGACTAGCTCGCGAGCCGGTAGAATCGCCGCGCGTTCAGCCCGAGGACTTTCCAGCGCGCCTCTTCCGACAGCGGCGCGAGCCGTTCCTTCAGCTCGCGCACGACGCCGAACGACGCGTCGATGTGCGGGTAGTCGGACGCCCAGACGAAGTAGTCGGCGCCGATGTGCTCAACCATCTGCGCGGTAAGCGATTCGTCGGGGTCCGCCGAGATCAGGCATTGCCGGCGGAAGTACTCGCTCGGCGGCATCTTGATCGGTGTCTGATGAGCGAGCACCCGGTACTTGTGGTCCAGACGATCGAGCCAGGCGGCGATCCAGTTCGAGCCCGCCTCGAGCACGACGCAGCGCAGGCGCGGATAGCGCTCGAACATGCCCGCGCTCAGCATCTGGGTGAAGGCCGCCATGACGTCGATGGCGAGGAACGCAAAGCCGAAGAGCCCGTCCGATGGGTCGCGTCGCTGCCACTGCCGAAACCACTGCTGATCGCGCACGACGACGTGGAAGCCAACGGGCATCTCGAGATCCTGCGCCGTCTCCCAGAAGCGGCCGAACGTCGGATCGTCGAAGTGCCGTCCACCACGCGCGGCGAGGTCGGGCGACAGATAGATACCCACGCAGCCGTCCCGGCGTGCGCGGATCGTCTCTTCGACCGCGCCCTCGGGGTCGAGCAGCGAGATGTGCGCCACCGGGTAGAGCCGCTTCGGCTCCGTTCGGCAGAATTCAGCCAGCCATCGGTTGTAGGCGCGCGTGTAGGCGGTCGCGAGAGCACCATCCGTCACGTGGCCTTCCCAGCAAATCCCGATGGTCGGATAGAGAAGGACCGCGTCGATGCCTTCATCGTCCATGACGCGCAGCCGCGCCGCCGGATCATACGAGCCCGGCGGGCTGCCCTCGGCGTAGCTGATCTGGCCGCGGGTCAGGAGCTTGGCGGTGTCCATGTCGATCCCGCCCAGCGCGCCGAGCTGGCCGCGGAGCGTCTTGAGGGGCTGGCCATCGATGAGGAGAACTTCGTAGCCCTGGTCGTCACGGGCGATGCGAATCGCGCGGTCGCGGTAGTGGGGATCGAGGTGCTTCAGCCAGGTGTCGGCGGGCTCGAGGACGTGGCCGTCGGCGTCGATCACGGTGCGCGTCGAATCATCCATCACAGAACTCCTTTGAGGACAGGACCCATCTGGTGGCGGACCGACCGGGCAGATTCAGCTACTTCACGCCGGCCGAAACTTCCAGAAGCACTCTACCCCCACGCGCATCCTAGCAGATTCAGCATGATAGAGAACAACGGCCCATGCAAACTGCCGAGGCGAACTAATGCGGGACGTCTTTCACTTTTAGGCACGCGCCCGTCCACGGCTTCATCGTCGTGGGCGGGCATTTGTGCTCTACACGCGGGACTCGAACCCGTGTCTACTGTCCGCGCGGATTCTCGCATCTTGGAATGCCGCGGCCGCCACTGGACAACACGGGTGACTATACCAGCCGTGAATCGTCGGGAAGACAAACCGTATCGCGCCTGAGATACTTGTTCGCATGCCACAGCTTCGCGCGGTGAGGAGTCTCCGGGTGGTAGCCAGCTCAGCGGCTCGCGCCCGGGTCCTGGCTCTGATGCGAGAGCAACGTGACCTGATTAGAGCAAAGGAACCCGGCACGCGGCTTGGGTCAGATCCCGAAGAACTCCATCAGATGCGCGCCGCGGTACGGCGGCTCCGAGCCATCCTGGGGGCCGTCCGGGACATGTTCGATCCCAAGTGGGTAGCTGGCCTGCGGGGCGAACTTGATTGGCTCGGCACATTACTGGGCGATCTCCGAGATCTCGATGTTCTTCGCGAATATCTAGGCACAGAGCTGGGCTCGCTCAAGCCAGCCGCACAAGTGGTGGGCGCCGATCTCTTGAATCTTGTGGACGCCCAGCGGGCTCGCGCAAGGTCTGCAATCCTCGTGGCCCTTGATGGAGGGCGATATGGAAGGCTTCTGGGTCGGCTTGGGCATGCGATCCAGCGCCCCAAAGTGGTCGCGGCGAACCTCTCGCTGTCATCCGTCGCGGCCGACCAGTTCAAGAAACTCCACAAGGCAGTCAAAGCCCTGCCCAAGGAGCCCAGTGATGTTGACATTCACGCGGTGCGGATCAAGGTGAAGCGTGCCCGCTATGCCGCTGAGCTCGCGCAGCCAATCGTGGGACGACCCGCTGAGCGATTCGTCGCCAGAACCAAGAAGCTGCAGGACATCCTCGGAGAATATCAGGATGCGGTGGTAGCGGAGGAACGTCTGCGGAGCCTCGTCGAGGGTGGCCATCAAAGGCCGGTGAGGTTGCTCGCGAACAGATTCATAGGGCGGCAGCGCGGCCGCCGTGAGGCGGCTCAAATGGACTTTTTCGAACAGTGGCCGAAGCTCAAGCGGCGAGGCCACAAAACATGGAAGCAGTCCTGACGACGCAAGAGATCGTTCCCTCCGGGCCCGCGGGCACCCGCGCCGCCAGCTGCGTGCCACCAATGAGGGCTTTCTTATCGCGTACGCGCTTAGCCTGGCCGATGCACAGGCCAGCTCCGCGGAGTTGACGACCCGGAGCGCGAGTGTCACCCTGACACGGAGACGCCCTATGGAAGCGATCATCCCGCGCTGGGAATGGCGCACCTTTGGTGCGAGCTTCGGCGAGGCGGACCGCCGGTTCAAGGCGCTCGAGCCTGGCCGCGCGCAGGAGAGTGACGAAGTGTATCTTCTCTCGCGGGAGACCGACGCCAACGTAAAGATCCGGGACCGGCTCATGGACATCAAGACGTTGGAGCAGGTCAGCACCGAGGGTCTCGAACAGTGGCGGCCAATCATGAAGGGGGAGTTCCCACTGCCTGCTGCCGAAGTGGCACGGGTCTGCGCGGCGCTGGGCGTCGCGCCTATCGCCGGCCTCGACGCGTACACGCTTGAACAGTTCCAGGCGGAGCTCACCCACGCCTCGCGGCGCGTGCGCGTCGTCCGGGTTCACAAGCGGCGCCAGCACTACATTGTCAGCGGCTGCAGCGCCGAGATGACCGACGTGGTGGCCGACGGAAAGCCGATACGTACGGTCGCCATCGAGCTCGAAGATCCGGCGCGTGTCCTTGCCGCGGTGCGCGAGATGAGCCTCGAGCAGTT
>Ga0075424_100006448_pt1 | contig 11298 bp, 11 predicted proteins | sample SoiMethybrSBSTD3_FD_75301 | JGI IMG/M metagenome (GOLD analysis project Ga0075424, IMG submission 75301) | Bulk soil microbial communities from a Populus tree surrounding site in Tennessee, USA - Soil MetaG P. TD hybrid SBSTD3 | ecosystem: Environmental > Terrestrial > Soil > Tree plantation...
CCCTGGCCAACAGCCGGCATGCAAACGTCCGGCGAAAGGACTTCGGTGATGCGCGCGCTCATGCCGAGACGGTCGAGGCCAGCTTTGGCGAGGACGATCGCTTCATATTCTCCGCTATCCACCTTGCGAAGGCGTGTGTCCACGTTGCCTCGCATCTCACGGATGTCGAGATCGCGACGAACGTGACGAAGCTGCGACGCGCGACGCAGGCTGCTGGTACCGACGCGCGCGCCCTTGCGAAGTTTGGAAAGCGTTTCGCCCTTACCGCCGATCAGCGCATCGCGCGTATCTTCACGGCGGCAGACCGCCGGGAAACACAGCCGCGACGGTACGTCGGTTGGAATGTCTTTGACGCTGTGAACAGCGAGATCGATCTGCTCGTCGAGCAAAGCTTCTTCGAGTTCCTTGATAAAGACGCCTTTGCCGCCAATTTGCGAAAACGGCGCCTGTTGCATGCTGTCACCGGTGGTCTTGATGATGACGATTTCGGTTTCGACGCCGGTGGCCTGGAAGATGCGCTTGCGGACGTACTCGGCCTGCCATTTGGCGAGCAGGCTGCCACGCGTGCCGATGCGGACCGGTTTCACGGGCGCTCCCGGCCGGGCAGAAAAATGTCACGGATAGCTTCGACGTTCTGAATCTTGCGGCGTAAATCCTTTTCGCCTTGCAAGCGGCGGGCGGGTTCGAGCAGAAGTTTTTCCAGCAAATCGTCCATGAGAGATTCCATTTGCGCGCGCTGTTCGGGCGAAAGGTGCGGGACCCGCTGAACGCGCTCGCGCACAAAGGCGCCGCGCTCCTCTTTTAGTTTGCCCCGCAACGCTCCGACCATGCCGATGAGCTCGACGCTCGCCTGCCACCTCAGAAACTTTTCGACATGCTGCTCAACGATGGCTTCGGCGCGAGGAATTTCGCTTTGCCGTGCATCGCGATTCTGCTCGACGATTTGCGTGAGGTCGTCAATGTTGTAGAGGTAGAGGTTATAGAGTTCGGCGGCCGAAGACTCGACGTTGCGTGGCAAGCCCAAATCCATCACAAAAAGGGGACGATTGCCGCGCGCGGTCATGGCCTTGACCAGCATGGCTCGTTTGAGAGCAGGTTCCTCGGTGGAAATGCTGGAGACGATGACGTCGGGAAGCGCCAGCGCCGTCTCCCAATCTTCCCAGCCGATCACCTTGCCCGAGAATTCGCGCGCGAGCAACTCCGCACGATCGCGCGAACGATTCATCACGTAAAGATGTGCGATATTGCGGTCACGCAGTTGCGAGACGACTTGTTCGCTGATGGTGCCCGCGCCGAGAACAAGGGCCGTACGCTGGCCGAGTTTGCCGAAGATGCGTTCCGCGAGCTTGACTCCCGCGGAAGCGACCGACATTGGACGCATGCCGAGTTCCGTTTCGTGGCGCACGCGCTTGCCAACTTCCAGCGCGCCTTGGAACATGCGATTGAGAACGGGCCCGGTGGCTCCGGATTCGTGAGCCAACCGGTACGCCTCGCGAACCTGGCCAAGGATTTCGGCTTCGCCGAGCACCATAGAGTCGAGTCCCGATGCTACGCGGAAGAGGTGGCGAACCGCGTGCCGGTCGTACTGCTGATAAAGAGAGCTACTTAATTGCTCGGGCTGAACCGCGTGAAATCGGCTGAGGTAATCGGACAGAACGGCAGCGGATTCGCGAGACGTTTCCGGCGGCACGCCATAAACCTCGCTGCGATTGCAGGTTGAAAGCACCAACGACTCGTGAAAAATCCCACGCGCGCGCAGTTCTTCAGCAGCCTGACGCGCCTGCTCAGCGGTGAACGACACACGCTCACGGACCTCAACCGGAGCCGAGCGGTGGTTTAATCCGACGAGCACAATTTCCATGGCGCTGATTGCGTACTCCTAGAAATACCGATGCGCGTGCGAAAAAAACAGGTTCACGACCGTAAAACTGAAGATCACGATGGCAAAATTTAAAATGCAGAGCCGCGAAGCGCGTGAGCCGCGCCAACTGGGATTGCGCGCCAGTCGTAGATAAATCACATACGCGGCAAGCACGAGCAGTGTGATGACATATTTCGGATCGTAGTGCCACACCCCACCCGTAAGGCGGTCAACCCACAAAAAACCGAGGGCCGTGCCGATAGCGATGGCGATGAGGCCAACGAGAACGCTGCTCTGGCTCATGCGATCGAGCAGATCGAGCGGCGGCAGACGCCACACGATGCTGCCGACCTTGTGTTTTTGCAGCAAGCGCTGCTGCGCCAGATAGATGACGCTGAGCACGCAGGAAAGCCCAAACGCGGCGTAAGCCAGAATGCTCAGCGTGACGTGGAGCGCAAACGCAACGCCTTTGGCGGGAACGGCGGCATTATGAGCGGCGGTGGCCACATTCGCAAAGAGAAAGAACGCCAAAACGAATGGAAGCACGAGCGCTCCGACCGAGCGCTGGCGGTGAAAGACTTCGAGACTCAGATAGGTGAGGGCCAGCAGCCAGCCAAAAAGCGACATAGAACCCGAAAGGTCGTGGTAGGGGACGGTGTGCAGACCGCGGGAGCGTTCGAGCAACGCGTAGTAATGAGCGACCAGACCCGCAGCCAGCAGCACTGTAGCGACGCGGCCAGACCACTCGCGGCCAGCTACCAGGTACCCCACGTAGCACGCAAAGCTGCCCAGATAGGCTGCAAGTGTGAGCGGGAAAAAGAGATGGTCCATGGATCGGGCCCGGGACGGCACGCAAAGCTGCAACCGGTGTGGCGCTCGGATTCCCTAAGGAAAAGTATAGCCTAGCGTCTGTCTCGCCGCTTGCACAACAGTCTCCCTGCTCAGCGGTTGGGCAGCGAATTTGCTATTCTGGCAACGCCCACATGACCGCGTCTACTGTTGCCTTGACCAGAAAAGAATTGTTCTTGCGCGCCTGCCGCGGCGAAGCCCTGTCGCGAGTGCCTGTCTGGATGATGCGCCAAGCAGGCCGTTACTTGCCCGAATATCGCGAGGTGCGCGCCAAGCACGCTTTTCTGGAAGTCTGCAAGACGCCGGACTTGGCGGTGGAGGTTTCGCTCCAGCCGTTCCGTCGCTTGGGCGTGGACGCCATCATCGTTTTCTCCGACATTTTGATTCCGGCGGAAGCGATGGGCGTTCCGCTGGAACTTGGTGATGCCGGACCTCGTCTGTTGGAACCGGTTCGCTCGGCCGAAGCGGTGCGCAAGCTGCGCTTGTTTGACCCGGAATCGGAAACCGGATTCCTGACGGAGGCGATCCGTCGTCTCGTTCGAACCGTGGGCTCCGATGTTCCCGTGCTCGGCTTTGCGGGTGCCCCGTGGACGATGGCCTGCTACATGGTCGAAGGGCGGACCAAAGAAGGTTTCGTCACGGTGAAGAGCTTCCTGTACTCCGAGCCGACCGTCTTTCGCGAATTGCTTCAGCGCATCGCGCAGGCGACGATCGGCTACCTAAAAGCGCAAATCGCGGCAGGTGCAGCAGCCGTGCAGCTGTTCGATACCTGGTGCGGCGAACTGGCGTTACCCGAATATCAGGAATTTGCTTTGCCCGCGGTGCAAGAAATCATCACCGGCATACGTGGCCTCGCGCCTGTGATTTACTACACGAAAGCTTCGCACCATCTGATGGAAGCGCTAGGCAAAAGCGGCGCGGATGTCTTGAGCGTGGACTGGCGCGTCAACCTCGAAGAGCTGCGGGCCAAGCTGGGTCCAAAGATCGCCTTACAGGGAAATCTCGATCCCGCTATTCTCGTCGGCCCTTCGCAAAATCTTGTGACCACTACGAAAGAAATCCTGACGCAGCTGGGCGGCAAGGGCCATATCCTCAATCTGGGTCACGGCATTTTGCCGGACACTCCCGTCGAAGCTGCGCAACTTTTCATTCGAACCGGCCAGGAGTTTTCCTTCTCAACCGCTGCCGCTGTCAGTTAAAGCATTCTCCAAACCGGCGGAAACGAATCGTCCGGAAGCCGCATCCTACTGGCACAGCCCTCGAAGGCGCGTGGTCAGCAGTGTCAATGATGAACCGGGAGAGGCAAATGCGACTTCGAGCACTTTGCGTTGTTGCAGGACTAGGATTCTTTTTCGCGGCCGCGTCCGCTCAGGGACAATATGGCCCCGGCAAATGGGAGTTCACGCCGTTTGTCGGCTACGAAACCAGCGGTTCCTATCCTCTGAATTCCCAAACTATCGGCGTTAACGTCAACGACCTTCGCGTCGATGGCGCAACCAGCTTCGGCGCCTTCATCGACTATGGACTAACCCACAACGCACAGGTCGAGTTCATGTGGGACCGCAATCAGACTTCCTACAGCGCGCAAGTACTCCCCGGCGAGCCGTTTTTCAAGGCTTATGACTCCGACATAGACCAGTATCAGTTCGGCTTGCTCTACATGTTTCTTGGCGAAGACCACAGGCTCAGGCCATACGCGGCGGGAAGTTTGGGCTTCACTCACGAGTTCAACAGCGGAGGAAATCCGACTCGCACCGACTTCTCTTACAGTCTGGGTGGAGGCGTGAAGTACGCCTTGGGCCGCCACGTTGCGCTGCGTGGCGATGCACGTTACATGCCCACCTATGCTAACTCTTCGCTGGCGACGTATTGCGACCCATTCTTCGGATGCTACACCGCTAAGGTCTCGAACTATCAGCACCGGGGCAATTTCGTGGCAGGCATTGTGTTCAAGTTTTAGCAGAGCCGCACATCCGGCGCGTTTCATCGCTGCCTGTTAGAATAGACAGGCTACGGCAGTGCAGCGATGACTCCATATCCCAGTCTCGAGCAAGCCAGACGCGAACTCCACGTCAGCGAAGAATTTCTGGCGCGCTACAACCGCCCCGGCCCGCGTTACACGAGCTATCCGACGGCCCCGGTGTGGAATGAGGGCTTTGGGCCAGCCGAGCTGGAACAAGTCCACGCAGCCGCGGACGCCGCACGCACTCCCGTCTCGCTGTACATGCACCTTCCCTTCTGCGAAAGCCTATGCCTTTTCTGCGCATGCAACGTCATCATCCAGAAAGATAAAAGCGCTTCCCTTCCCTACTTTGAAGTGTTGAAGAAAGAAATTGCCCGCCTGGCGCAGTCGGTTTCACGCGAACGCAAAGTTGTTCAATTCCACTGGGGCGGCGGCACTCCGACATACTCTTCCCCCGCGCAACTGGAAGATCTTTTCGGCTACACGAAAGAACGTTTCAGCTTTTCACGCGATGCAGAAATCGGCATCGAAGTCGACCCGCGTGTAACCTCGCGCGAACACCTGGAAACTCTGCGCCGCCTCGGCTTCAACCGCCTCAGTATGGGCATTCAGGATTTCCACGAGCCAGTTCAAAAGGCCATCCATCGCATCCAGCCATATGAAATCACTCGTGATTTGATTCAATCCGCCCGCGCTCTCGGCTTCGACAGCATCAACGTGGACCTGATCTACGGCCTGCCTCACCAAACCCCGGATACCTTTGCCCACACCGTGGATCAAATCATCGAACTCGCGCCAGACCGCATCGCGCTTTTCAGCTATGCGCATGTTCCCTGGCTGAAAAAGCAGCAGGGCGCATTTGCGGCATTTCTTCCGGAGGGCATGCAGAAATTCGAGATCTTTCGCACCGGCCTGCTGAAATTTTTGGAAGCCGGACATCTCTACATAGGCATGGACCATTTCGCCAAGCCGAACGACGAGCTTGCCACCGCTCAAACCAATCGCACGCTTCACCGTAACTTTCAGGGCTACACCACCAAAGCCGGAGCCGATCTCTACGGCATGGGCGTCACCGCAATCAGCGGCTTTCCTAACGCCTACGCGCAGAACTACCGCGAGCTGCCCGCATGGGAAAAAGCCGTGCGCGAACGCGGCCTCGCCACGATGCGAGGCTACCGCCTTTCTGAAGAAGACCGCTTGCGCCGCGAAGTTATCGGCCGTCTGCTCTGCCACACAGTGATTCCCAAGCAAGAAATCAACGAAGCCTTTGCCATTGATTTCGACGAACACTTCGCCGACGAACTTCACCGCCTCGAAATTCCAGAACAAGACGGCCTTCTCACAATCAGCAAAGACGAGATCCGCACCACTTCGCTGGGCCGCATCTTTATTCGAAACCTGGCGATGCTTTTCGATCCCTACCTGGAAAAACGGCACCTCGACGTTAAACCGCTTTTTTCGAAAACGCTCTAAGCCGTGACTGCATCCGCACTGACGGTAATCGTGGGCGCGGGAATCTCCGGCCTCACCTGCGCGTACTCGTTACGAAAAACAGGCCACAACGTTTTGCTGCTCGAAGCCTCCACGCGGCCGGGGGGCGTCGTTCAATCTCCTGCGGAAGACGGCTACCTCTTTGAACTCGGCCCGCAAAGCTTCAGTGCAACCCTACTTCTCGACCAACTCTGCAACGATCTGGGCTTGACCGGCCAATTGATCGAAGCTCCGCATGCCTCGCCACGTTTTGTCTTGGTTGACGGAAAACTGCTCCCTGTCCCGATGTCCCCGGCAAATTTCGTCAGCTCCAGCCTGCTCAGTTGGAAAACCAAGATTGCGATTCTTACCGAAGTACTGCGTACCACGCATCCGCCCGAGCCCGATGAATCCATCGCCGATTTCACACGGCGCAAATTCTCCGGCGAACTGCTCGACCGGCTGGTCGGACCGTTTGTCTCCGGCATTTACGCTGGCGACCCAGAACAGATCAGCCTCCGCGCCGCCTTCCCGAAAATCCGTGAGGCTGAGCAAGCGACCGGCAGCGTAGTCCGCGGAATCTTCCGCGCCGCCAAGGATCCAAAGACAGCAGTCGCCGAGAACCGCACGCGACGGCGACCTAGCCTGGTCTCGTTTCGGAATGGAAACGAAACACTTGTGTCCACACTCGCCGAAAAACTAGGAGGCAGCCTTCGCTGCGATGCTGTAGTCCGCTCGATCAGCAAAACGGACGCAGGCTTTTCAGTTCAAACCTCAACCTACGGAAACGCGCAAGGGATTCAATGCGACAAACTCGTAGTCGCTACACCAACAAGCGTGGCGGCATCGCTGCTCGAAAATTTTGTTCCTGCTGCTGCAACTCACCTGCGAGACATCCACTACGCTCCGGTCGCAATGGTCTCGCTCGGCTATCGCCGCGATCAGGTCCGCCATGCTCTCAACGGATTCGGCTTCCTAATCCCGCGTTCGGCCGGAATCCGCACGTTAGGAACAGTCTGGAACTCCTCCCAATTTCCGAGCCGCGCGCCGGCGGGCCAGGTTCTTCTCACCTCATTCATTGGCGGCGCTACCGACACGGCTGCCGTGAGCCTTGGGGACGGCGAGCTATCTGCGACCGTTCATCGCGAAATTTCCGCAATCCTCGGCATCACCGGCTTGCCGGCGAAGGAACGCGTCACGGCTTACCAATCCGCCATTCCGCAATACAACCTCGGTCACACCGAAAAACTGCAAAACATACGCGATGCCATCAGCCGCGTGCCCGGCCTATGGCTCACCGGCAACTACCTGCAAGGTCCGGCCGTGGGCACCTGCATCGAACATGCCCTTTCAGTTGCCGAACAAGTTCGGATCAGCTACAACTTTTGAGGCGCCCAGCGCTTCCCGCGGCTCATCCGCGTTGCCGCGTTTGCCGTACATCTCGTAGGAGACGACGAAGCCCCAACGTGTTCCTTGCGGTCCCCACACCCTCGGAATCGAGCGGAGTGTCGCTTGACGCGGCGCTGGTGCAGAGGCTTCTGCAACGGGACGTGCGCGCTTTCGAGCAACTCTACGACCGCCATTCCCGCATCGTCTACGGCCTCGTCCTGCGCATCCTGCAGCAGGCTTCCACCGCGGAAGAAGTCGTACAGGACATTTTCCTCCAGCTGTGGCGCAATGCCGCGCAGTACGACGGCTCGCGGGGCCCCTTTCTGCCCTGGCTGCTAACGCTGGCACGCAACCGCGCACTCGATCATTTGCGGCTTAAAAGCGAACGGCAACGCAGGCGCGAAGAGCAATCTGAACAACTCCCGCCGATAGTCGTTTCCGCGCCGGATTTTGAAGCGAAACTCGACGACAAGCGACGCGCCGCCCGCGTGCGCGAATTGATGTCGGCTCTGCAACCACAACAAAAGCGCGCCATAGAGCTAGCCTATTTCGAAGGTTTGAGCCATTCGGAAATTGCAGCGAGGCTTGAGGAACCGCTCGGCACGGTAAAAAGCTGGATTCGCAACGGCCTGTTGAAACTTAAGGAAGGACTGCAAACAACCGCGTGAGCAGCTCGGATACAACTCGCGATCCGTTCCTCAAGCTGATCGAGGCCTTCGCCCTGGGCGCGCTCGACGCAGACGAGCGCGCCTCCGTAGAAGCGCATCTCGCGGCGGGCTGCTCGGAGTGCGCCCAAGCTCTCGATCAAGCCCGCTGGCTGGTCAGCCAACTGGCGCATCTCGCGCCCGAAGCGCAGCCGTCCGACATCCTGCGCGGGCGCTTGCTGAAAACCGTGCGCGCCGAAGCCGCGGCAAATAGCGCACCCGCCCGGAGTTCCCAGCAGCGTATTCCCTTTTGGATGTGGGGCGCGGTCGCCGCCGTTGTGCTCTTTGCGCTATACAACCTCCGCGAAGCGCAATCTCTCCATGAGGCTCACCGCCAGATGCAGGCTGCGCTCGACGAACAAGTCGAGCTTCAGAAAAAATCGGCGCAGGAGCTGGCGCTTGCGCGCCGCGAGGCTTTGATCCTCACCGACCCGAAGTCCATAAAGATTCCAATGCCGGCCGGCAAAGCAGGTCTTCCGGAACTTCATGCCACGTGGCACGCGGCGTTCGGCATTGTGATTTATGGTGAGAAATTGCCGGTGCCCACCGGCAATCGCACGCTGCAGCTATGGCTGATTCCCAAGACTGCTGGCGCAAAAGCGATCCCTTCGGTGAACATCCGGCCGGAGAGCGATGGCAAATTCCATCTGCTCATCCAGGAACCACCGGACAAGCAAAGCGATACAAAGCTATTGGCTATTACCGAAGAGCCTGAGGGCGGCAGTCAGCAACCGACGACCACACCAATATGGGTGGGAAGTGTCGCGGGCAAGTAATCCGGCCCTGAGCTGGCTGTGAGCTAAGCGAGAATCCCTCTTTTAGGGGCTAGTCCTTGCTTCGCTGTTTCTTGTATCGCATCGCCAAGCGCACTTTTCGCCGTTCGCCCGCTTCGCGCCAACGCCGCTTCTCTTCCGCGGTCTTTAGAATCAGCGGCGGCACCGGCTTGGGCGCCTGCGTTGCCGCATCCAGGGCCACAAACGTCACGTAAGCCGTGGTGGTGTGCTTTCGCTCCCCGGTGAGCGCGTTTTCCGAAAACACTTTAACTCCTACTTCCATCGAAGTGTGAAACACGCGGTTCACCTGAGATTTCAGGATGACAAACTCGCCGACATTGATCGGATTGCGGAAATCAATGTAGTCCACCGAAGCCGTCACCACATAGCTGTTCGCGTGCCGGCTCGCCGCCATGGCCGCGGCAATGTCCACCAGGTGCATCACGTGTCCGCCCAGCAGTTTTCCCAGCTGATTGGTGGTTGCCGGCAGCACCACCTCCGACATCTCCGATCGCGATGCGCTAATCGGTTTCCCTTTCCGCGCGGGCGCATCGCTCGGATTCGCCCTTTTCTTTGTTGTCGGCATTCCCCCCTCAAACACTTCGGCGATTTGGGCCCGCTCTTTTCAGCCGCTATACTACCTGCACATCATGACCGAGCAAAAGAAATCGCGCCGCGAAGTGCTCGAAGCGTTTGTAGCGGAGAAGCCCGACGATGCTTTCTCACGCTACGGTTTGGCGCTGGAGTACATGAACTCTGGCGACGCTGCCAACGCGGAAACGCAGTTCCGCGAATTGCTGAAACGCAATCCCGGCTATGTTCCCGGCTACCAGATGTTGGGCCAGTTACTGGCGAAGCAGTTGCGAACCGATGACGCTCGCGCCGTCCTGCGGCAAGGGATCTCCGCTGCCGCAACCGCCGGCAATGGCCATGCACAGTCCGAAATGGAAGGCTTCCTGGCAGAACTCTAGCACTCGAAGGTTTCTGCTACTCCAAAAACTACTTCCGGTTCGTCGCCCGCGTTCCACTCTGCTATCCTTTACTCGTAACCGGAACGCGCCTATGCCGAATGTTCGCCTGCCGCTGTTTCCCCTGAATGTTGTTCTTCTACCTGGCGCTGATCTTCCCTTGCATATTTTCGAGCCGCGCTATCGTCAGATGGTCCGCGAATGTCTCGACACACAAACACCTTTCGGGATGCTCCTCGCCCTGCCCAATGGCATCGCTGGTATCGGCTGCACAGCGGAAATTCTGGAAGTCACGAAGCGTTACCCCGATGGCCGCAGCGATATCCTCACCGTCGGCCGCTCGCCCTTCCGCGTCGTCGAACTCTTCAAAGACGAACCCCTGCTGCGTGGCGAAGTCGACTTTCTCGAAGATCGCCCCTTGCCCGCCGATCCCCGCATTTGTCACGAGCTGAACGATCTGTATGAAACCTGCCACACGCTGATCTTCGGCGACTATCCACGCGACCTCTGCTCCGATCCCGACCTCAGCATTTCCTATTCTGTGGCTGCCAAGCTTCCTATGGACCTTCTCTGGAAGCAACGCATTCTCGAATTGCGCACGGAAGCCGAACGCCAGGAGCGTCTCGTCGCGTACCTTCGCGAGTGGGCGCCGCATCTGCAGGAGGCAACGCAGTTGCGCGCTCGCGCGGCGAGCGGCTGGAACTGAAGGTGCCTGTCGCTGAAAACTTTTTTGCACCAGCAGCGCATCTAATAGCAGGTTCGCCGGATTAGCGCATTCAGAACGGGGGCCCCATGACGACAAGCACTTCGCCGCATTCTTCCGGAGGTCGAACCAGGCCCGTCACGCTCGGCGAACTGCGCCGCATCCCGGACTTCGACGCGCGCACCGGATCGCGCTCGGTCAAGGATGAAATCCGCGCGAATCTTCTCCGTGCCATAGAACGCGGCGAAACGCTCTTTCCCGGCGTCCAGGGCTACGAAGACACGGTCATCCCGCAAATCGTCAATGCACTGCTCTCCCGCCACAATTTCATCTTATTGGGTCTCCGTGGCCAGGCGAAAAGTCGCATCCTTCGCGGCCTGATCAACCTGCTCGATACCGAAGTCCCCGTCGTAGCGGGCTGCGAAATTAACGACGACCCACTCAAACCCATCTGCCGCGCCTGCCGCGAACGCATCGCCGCCGACGGCGATGACACTCCGCTCGCCTGGATGCCACGCGAGTTGCGCTACGTCGAAAAGCTCGCCACGCCAGACGTTACCATCGCCGACATCATCGGCGACCTGGACCCTATTCGCGCTGCGCGCGGCGGCCGCGATC
>Ga0075424_100006449_pt1 | contig 11297 bp, 6 predicted proteins | sample SoiMethybrSBSTD3_FD_75301 | JGI IMG/M metagenome (GOLD analysis project Ga0075424, IMG submission 75301) | Bulk soil microbial communities from a Populus tree surrounding site in Tennessee, USA - Soil MetaG P. TD hybrid SBSTD3 | ecosystem: Environmental > Terrestrial > Soil > Tree plantation...
AATTCCTCGAGGACTCCGAGAAAGGTCATCTCATGCGCAGAGCGGGTGGAATCGTCTCACTGACGGGAATCGCGGTGGCTATCGCGCTGGCGACGCCCTTCGACTCGCCCTTTGGGCTCGCTCAGGGCAGGCCCTTCGACTCGCGTCTTGCGCTCGCTCAGGGCAGGCAGGGGGGCACCGGTCGCGCGTCGGCAAAGCCTTACACGACCTGGCAGTCGTACGCGGGCGGTGCACATTCCTCGCAATACTCCGCGCTCGATCAGATCAACAAGAAGAACGTCGCGAAGCTCGAGGTGGCCTGGAGCTTTCCAATCACCGGCAACAGCATCTTCAATCCCGTCATCGTCGACGGCGTGATGTACGCCCCGGTTGGGGGCGGCGCGCTCGCCGCGATTGATGCCGCGACCGGCAAGGAGATCTGGCGCAAGGAAGGCGTCGCCCCATCGGGCGCGCGCGGGATGAACTACTGGGAGAGTGCCGATCGATCCGACCGACGGTTCATCTACCTGCAGCGCGGCGACGTCATCGCCGTGAACGCGCAGAATGGTGAGCCGATTACGTCCTTTGGCAACAACGGCCGTGTGGATCTGCGCGAGGCGATGGAGCGGAAGCCGGCGGGTCCTGTCGGCACCAGCAACCCCGGCCGGATCTTCGAGAACCTCTTCATCATTCCGCTGCCCGGCGGACCGAACTACGGCGGCCCGCCCTCCGACGTTCATGCCTACGACGTGCGAACCGGCAAGCTCGCCTGGATCTTTCATGTCATTCCTCACGAAGGGGAATTCGGCTACGACACGTGGCCTGAAGGCCACTACAAGGTCGGAGGCGGCGGGCACAATTGGAGCGAGTTCACCGTTGACGAGGAGAACGGCATCGCGTTCATCGGATTCGGCACCGCGCGCTACGACTTCTATGGCGGCGATCGCAAGGGCAACAACCTGTTCGCGAATTCGCTCGTCGCGATCGATGCGCGCACCGGAAAACGGATGTGGCATCAGCAGCTCATTCACCACGATCTCTGGGACTGGGATATTCCACAGTCGGCGAAGCTGCTGACGATCCGCCAGAACGGCAAGCCGCGGCAGGTTGTCGCGCAGGCGACGAAGCAGGGATTCCTCTACGTCTTCGATCGAAAGACCGGCCAGCCGATCTGGCCCATCGAGGAGCGACCGGTCCCGCAGACCGACGTGCCAGGAGAGTGGACGTCGCCCACGCAGCCGTTCCCGACGAAGCCGGCGCCGTTTGCCAAGCAGTCGTTTACCGAAAAGGACATCAACCCGTACCTGCCGAAGGAAGCGCAAGACGAGTTGCGAGCGCGGCTGCGGACATATCGCAACGATGGAATATTCACGCCCCCGAGCTTCGAGGGTTCGATAGAGATGCCAGGGCATAACGGTGGCGCCAACTTCGGCACCAGCGCGGTCGATCCGGATCGCGGCGAGTTCTATGTCGTCCACAAGTCGCTGCCGACCATGATCCGGCTCTCGATGCCGGCGCCCCCTCGCGGCGCCGGACCCGGACCGGGCGGTGCCCGCGGTGCGGGCGGTGGCGGTGGCGGTGGCGGACGCGGTGGCGGCAACACCATCGTCACGCCCGAGCAGAAGGCCGAGCTCACGGCGCAGGCCAAGGCGCTTGTGGATGCCGCTGCTGCGAAGGGCGAACGAGTCGAGTTCACATCGCCGGTGAATTTTCTAAACATCAACTTCCCGGGCGGGTCGATGACCGCGGCGGCACCGCCATGGTCGGAGATGGTGAAGTACGACCTCAACACCGGAGACATCGTGTGGCGGATTCCGACTGGCGTGCAGGAGGCGCCGCCCGAGTACAACATCCCGAAGAACACTGGCGTGCAGTTTCCGCGGGATGCACCGCTCGTGACAGCCGGCGGATTGATCTTCCTGGCAACCGGTCCCGAACGAAAGGTGCACGCGTACGACAGGGACAACGGCAAAGAGCTCTGGCAGCACAGTCTGCCCAACGGGGCCGAGGGGATGCCGGCGACCTATCAGGTGAATGGGCGGCAGTTCGTCGTGCTGCCTGTGGCACAAGCGAACGCCACATTCCCCGCCGTGTTCAATAACGCGGGCGCAGCGCGAGCCGCAGGGCCACCGCCCGGTGGGGCCCCGGAAGCGGGCGCCGCGCAAGCCGGCCAACCCGGAGCAGCCGGTGGTCGTCAAGGTCGGGGCGGCGGCGGACCGACGTTGCCCAGCGCGTACATCGCGTTCGCCGTGCCGCAATAACCTGCCATGAGCACGAGGATCGTGAGGTTGCGCAGCTCCCGCATTCCACTCGTCCTCGTTATGCAGCTCACGGCGGCCGCACTGGTGAGCACCCAGGATCCGCCTGCATCGCGGGGCGGCGCGCAGCCGACGTTCCGCGGCGGCGTCAACGTCGTCCGCGTCGACGTCAACGTGACGGATTCCCGCGGTAACACGGTGACCGATCTCGCCAAAGAGGAGTTCGAGATCGTCGAAGACGGCCGGCCGCAGACGATCGATTTCTTCCGTCAGATTCGCATCGACGCGGCCGTGTCGGACGCCACACGGCCACGACAGGTGCTGACTCGCGACAGCGAAGAGCGCGAAGCGAGCCGCGACGACGTTCGCGTCTTCGCCATCATGCTGGCCGACTATCAGGTCTGCGCGCAGCGTTCGCGCCTGGTCCGCGAGGCGCTTTCGAGTTTCATCAACCAGCTTGGCTCGAACGATCTGGTCGCGGTGATGAATCCATTGACGTCGGTCAGAGATCTGGTCTTCACGTACGACCACGATTCGATCCTGCAGACGATCCAACGCTTCGAAGGACGGAGGGGTGAGTACACGCCACGGAACCCCATCGAGCAGGAGCACATCAACCAGATGGGATCTCCCGAGCCGATTCGCGCGGCGGTCGTGCGCGACGGCCTCAGGGCGCTCGCCGTGCGACTCGGATCGATGCGCGAGGGGCGCAAGGCGATCATCTTCGTCAGCGAAGGCTTCCCGGCGGGATGGTCCATGGATCCGCGGCAGCTGCAGGAGATCACGCGCGAGGCCAACCGTTACAACACGTCAATCTACCCGCTCGATCCGCGCGGGCTCGTGGCCGGCGACACTGACGTGGCGGCGACGGTCCGCCCAGGGTGCGGTCAGGTTCAGCCCACGCGGCTGCGTCTCACACAGGACACGCTGCGGGAACTCGCCGACGAAACCGATGGCCGAGCGATCGTCAATCGCAACGCGCTGGCCGAGGGTCTCGCGCAAATCCTACGCGATTCGAGCCTGTACTACCTCCTCGGATACAGTTCGACGGCCTCACAGGCTGACGGCAAGTTCCATCCGATACGTGTCCGCGTGAAGCGCCCGAAGCTCGAGGTCCGCGCCCGCAAGGGCTACTGGGCATCGACCGCGGAGGACCTGAGCCGTGCGGCGACTCCAACGGCGGTCACTCCGCGGCCGATTCTCGATGCGCTTGGCGCGATCGCCGCCCCCAATCAAGAAGGGCGGTTGGTGCGCACGTGGGTGGGCGTCGGCCGCGGCGCCGACGGCAAGGGGCGCGTGACGGTTGTGTGGGAACGGTTGGCCGCCGCGGCTGCACGCGGGGAAGTGGCAACACGCGTGTCGGTCACAGCAACACGCGCTGGGGAAAGCGTCTTCGAACGCTCACCCGACGATCTGCCAGACGGCACACCGCGTCTCGTCGCCTTCGACGTTCTGCCTGGCGCACTCGAGCTGACGATGACCGTGACCGATCGCGAGGGCAACACGATCGATCGCGAGAAGCGCGCGATCACCGTGCTCGATTATGCGGGCGGAGAGGTGGCGCTCGGGACCCTGCATTTCTATCGCGCTCGAACCCCCCGCGAGTTCCAGGCGCTTGCCGCTGGCGCGGATGCAACGCCGCTGGCATCGCGCGACTTTCCGCGCACGGATCGCCTGCTGATCCGCTTCGATGCGTACTCGCCTGATGGCTTGGCGCCGCCGCCGACCGCTGCAATCCTCAGTCGTGCCGGCCGCAGGATGTTCGAGGTGCCCGTCACGCGCGCCCCGACCGGTGCATCGCATCAAATCGACCTGGCGCTGAGTCCGCTGCCGCCGGGCGAGTACTTGCTCGAAGTCGTAGCCGCCGCGGATGGACCGAAGCAGCTCGCGGCGTTTCGGATCCGATAGCTCGCGTTCGGTCGTTTTACCGACCCGTTTATCTCGGCAGCTGGTATGCCGCGCGCCGCTCACGCGAAGAAGTCGGTCGCGTCTTGGTACTGGAATCCAAGCCGGCGGGCAAAGCCAGGGTCCTGCGGGCCCGAGCCGACGTAGATGCAGCGCGACGGATCGAGGCGATGACGCTGGATGAAGACGACGCCCAGACCGGGCAGCGGTTTTCTACACCAGCAGGTGGGCGGGCCCGCCGCGTGCGGACAGTAGAGCACCTCGATCGAAACGCCGATCTGATCCTGCAGCCGGGCGAAGCCTGCGTCTGCCTCCTCGACCGTCATCGTCTGGTCCGCGATTTGCGGACGCCACGCCAGCCCGAGCAGCAGCCAGCCCTCGCTTTGATAACGTCGAAGTACGTCGGCGCGGCGGATCTGAAGATCGCCCGCGACGTCACCGATGAGCGTGCCGTCGCACCAGACGATCAGCGCCTTGTTTGTCATCGCCGGATCGCGCGTGCGCTCGAAGGGCACGATGTCGATGCGTGAGAAGCCTTCCGCCGGATCGGGAGGTTCGAGCTCGCGCTGATGGCGGAACTGCACCGTGGGCGCGAACGCACTGATGTCGCGCTTCACGGCCTGCTTCATCTCTTCGGGTCCGAGCAGACGTCCGTGGTTGGCGATGATCCGCGACACCGCGTTCACCTGGGCGTCCTCGACGCTGGTATCGAGCCAGACGCAGCGCACGGGGAGGCCAAGGGCCTGCGCCGCATGGACGACACGTGCGCGCGAGGCGCGCGACATGTAGGTGTTGTCGAGGACGATTCGCGTGCGGCCTTCTCCGATGAGCCGTTGAAGATCCGGCAGTAAACGACGCAGCGTGCCGCCGGCATCGTCGCGGTTCAGCCGCGCGTAGCCGTCATTGGCAAACCTGCGCGCGGCCGTGCTCTTGCCGGCGCCGGGCAAGCCCATGATGAGCACGACTTCGCCGTCCTTGGGCGAGCCTGAAGACTCGCCCCTCCGATCCGATCGATACCGCGCGTCCAATCGTTCTCGATCGTCCGCGCTCAATTGCACGCGGCGCGCGCCGACGATCGACTGGACGGTCTCGATCCGGGTGGCGCCCGGGATCGTGACAATGTGATCGGATAAAGTCGCGAGCCACGCCAGCGCGATCTCGGCAGGAGTCGCGCCACAACGCTCTGCAACCTCCTTCAGCACGGTCTCGTGCCGCAGTTGCGACACTTTGCGCCGGCCGCCCAGCGGTCGATAGGCAATCACCTGGATGCCGTGAGTCAGGCAGTGATCGACGACGCCGTTGAGGAGGCTGTCGTCGTGCGAGACGCTCAACTCCACCTGCACGGCGGCAATTTCTGTGATGCGACGCGCGTCCTCGATCTGACTCACGTTCACATTGCACAGGCCGATGCGGGCGACCAGTCCTTCGTCCTTCAATGCCGCCATCGCGCGCACGCTGGTTGCGAAGGGCACTCGTGGATCCGGCGCATGAAGCTGATACAGATCGATGCGCTCGACGTCGAGCGCCTTCAAACTGGCTTCACATGACGAGCGCAGGTGATGGGCCCTGCCGTCGGGGACCCATCGACCCTCTGGCCGCGTCAGTCCGCCTTTCGTGGCGATGACGATGCGCGAGCGGTCGCCGCGCCACGCCTGCAACGCGTGGGCAATCAGCCGCTCGTTGTGGCCGGTCTCGGCGTCATTCAGGCAGTACGCGTCGGCGGTGTCGAGGAAGTTGACGCCGAGGTCGAGCGCGGCGTGCAGGACGTCGATGGCGCGCGCCTCGTCGCGATCGCGCTCGGTCGAAAGGCGCATGCACCCCATACCGATTCGGGGGTATTCGGGAGACGACATAAGCAGTCGCTGTAAAGACAGACGCTTTCTTCGCGGGGAAAGGATACGATCACCACCGCGTGGAGGAAGCCATGCGGGTGATTGCAACCGTCCTGACGTTCATCCTCTCATCGGCCGCGCCGGCGCTCGCTCAGGAGTGGACCGACTTCGTCAGTCGCGACGATGGCTTCAGGGTGAACTTTCCGGGCCAGCCGAAGATCAGCGAGACCACCTATACGTCGGAATACGGCGCCGACTTGCCGGCACGGGTCTACAGCGCCGCACGCGGCGCCGAGCGGTATTCGATGACGGTGGTGGACTATCGTCCGATCGAGAAGATCCTCACGGAGCGGGCGAAGAAGTGCCCACCGTGGGCCGATGAGCGGTGTACCGGCTTTGGCGCCGGAGCGATCGTTGGCGCGGGATACTGGAAGACCGATATTCGCGGTGCCCTGGTCTGGGCGTCGTGGCAGTTCATGCAGCGCGACGTCAAAGTGACCCACTACATGTGGAACTTCATCGACCTCGTCGAAGGGCATCAGCTGCAGCTCACGAGCAACGTCGACCGCTCGCGAACGTTCGTCGCGATCTACATGCACGACAACCGGCTCTATCTCCTCGAGGGGACTGTGCCGGATCGGGCACCCGAGCCCGGACTCTTTCAGCAGTCCCTTGGATTCGTCGACAAGGAAGGGAACGGCATCCGATATCGCGACTATTACGACAACGACTACCCGCCGCCGCCGCGCGTAGGGCGCGGACCGGCAGGCCAGTGAATGTCCGAGCCGTTCCGGTCGATAAAACGGATCACCGCGCGATTTCGTCAAAGTAGTCGATAATCGCCACGCTCCCCTATGAAACATCTGGGCCTACTACTCGGACTCGCAACCCTTGTCTGCGTCGGATCGTCGGTTCACGCACAAGGGTCTCGCACGGAGCTCTCCCTCCCGAATGGTTCCGAACCCGCTGCCGCCAGGGCCGCCACTGAATACTCCCGCGCCCGTCTGGACCTGGATCTCATGGCGGTTCGGATGTTCCGGCCGGAGTTCCCCTTCTGGCGGCACATTTTCACGATTCCGGACGGACGCATTGCGTTCGGCAGCGCGCAGGACGGACGGTTGCTGGCGATTTTTCCAACCGACGGCGACTGGGTGCGAGATGGTGTCTGGGAAGAGCAGGCGTTGAATGGGTTCCTGAATGGGCAAACACTGCCCAAACAGCTGGACGCGCGGCGCGACGAGCTCGTTCGTCTGCTCACACCGGTTACCGGCGCGGTCGTGAACAACCCGACGCGCGGGATGTTCCTCATGCCGAATGCACAGCGCTACGGCAACTTCCTTCGCGAATGGGGAACGATCTACGAGCGTTTCGGCGTGCCGGCTGAAATCGGGTTGGCGCAGGCGATCCTCGAATCGGGCCTCGATGGGCGCGCCCGCTCCCGGGCCCGAGCCATCGGCTTCTGTCAGTTCCTGAGCCGCAACTGGGCGTTTCTGAACAAACTGGCGCCGTCCGTGCTCGAGGCCTACAACCAGACGACCCAAGCGCCGTACTGCGCGGCCTACCTGACGATTCTTGCGACGATGTACGACAGCTTCATTCCGGCGCTCTCGGAACATCACGCCGGCGGCGTCAACGTGGGACGCACCGTGATCAACGGCGAGCGGCTTGGGGGCATGGGCTCACGCGAGCAGTATTTCCTCGGGTCAGACTTCGTCGCGCGTCTGCGGGAGATTTCCGTTCAGCGCTATCAAGACCTGTTCAAGACCTACGGCTACAAGTCGTCTCTCTATGCCGAAATGGTGTTCGGCAACATGATCAACGTGAAGCGATTGACCGACGAGTACCCGCAGTCGCCGATCTTCGCGATGCGCCTGTCGAAAGCCATGCCTGCGCTCGACATCACGGCCCGCACCGGTCTCAAGCTCGATGAAGTCAAGCGCTTCAACCCGGCCCTCGACACGCGAGTTCCTGCGCAGGCAAATCTGTACTTACCCTTCTACGTGCAGGCGTTCGGACCCGACGTCTCGTTCTGGCATCGTCCACCGACACCGGAATATGCCGCGGTGCTCAACGACTTCCTGCGTATCGACAGCGGGATCAGTCGCTGGCTCGAGGCGTCGTTCGAGACCACGCTGCGAACGTTCCAGGATCGTTTCGAGGCCACGCGAACGGAAGAGGGATCGGTGATGGCCACGACGCTTGCGTACGTGATCAGCGATCTCCGGGCCAGCCGGCGAGCGGCGATCCTCGAGGAGTTCCGCACCAGCGGACGCATCCTGGATCTGTTCAAACAGGGCGTTGAAGAATTGGGCGTGACGATCCGGGGTCTGTAAAGGCGAGTCGATGACAATGCTGGGCGCGACAGCGGCCGTTGTGCACCTGGCGTATCACGTGGGCGCCATCCGGCGGCTGTTCACGGTGGCGGCCGGCCCGACGGCGACGGCATGAGGCAGTCACTCGCAGCGCTCGTGGTGATGGCGATGACGATCGTCCCCGTGCGGGCCTCCGCCGCCGGCCAGGACCAAACGACCGAGGCACAAATCCGCGAAGGACTGTTGCGTAGTGGGCGAGGCGAAGTTGCGTTTCAGGACGCGGTGCGGTTGATCGAGCTGATCGATCGGGCCGCGCAGATCGTGAGCGGTCGCGACGCGCAGGCCCGATTCGCGCTGTATCGCCTGCGATCGATGAAGAACGCCGCCGAGGCGATTGAAGGGCCAGGGACGCCCGCATACGCGCGACCGTGGGTCGACGAGCACATCTCCCAGCTTGTGTACAGTGACCCGGCAGGTGAGTGGCTGCTCAACTCGGACGTGGTCCTGCAGATTCATGACACGTGGAGCGATACGGTCGTGGCCGACGACATCGCATGGCTCATGGTCGAAAACGGCTGGCCTGCCGAGTGCGAGGGCGACGTGCCCTGCTACGTCCGCTGGCAGAACGGCCTGCATGGCGAGTACCTCCGGCGGCATCCGCGGGGGCGGCATGCCGACGCCGCCAACCGTGGGGTCGCGGGCGCGCTGAACGGTGCCATGAGCAACTTGGAGAAGTACTCAGCGGTGCTCGGCGAGTTCGATCCCAAAACGCGATGCGGCGAGTTGCATACCGATCTCGATCCGCTCGTCGCGGCGATTCGGGCGTCGCGCTCGCAAGCCAAGGCGCGAGCGCTGTCCGCTACGGATCGATTCGCGCGGCTCTGTCGACGTCGATGAACGGTCCGGCTGAAGCCGGACACTACGTGAGAACAGCTGGACGCACGGCTTTCCTGCGCTCGCACGCGACGCCGCCAAGCACGGCCCCCACAAGCCGCAACGCGTTGACGGTCACGAACGTCGTTGGTCCGTAGGCAGCAAGGGCACTAGACATCTGCCCGGAACCCGCCACGAGACCAAGGTAGAGCAGCGTGGCCACCAGTCCCATGAGAAAGCCCTGCAGCACGACATGGCTCTGGATGCCGCGGCCCAGCCAAAGGACGATCAGGAAGGCTGCGGCGAAGCAGCCCACGCCGATGACGACCGCGGAAGCCGTCGAGACGCCGTTGGCGATATCCACACCCGCCGCGGCAAATCCGCCAAGGAGCACGACGGCGAGAACGACCTCGATGAGAAGACCGCCGAGCAGCACACGAAGCCAATGAATTCTCATGACGTCACTCCTCAAGCCATCGCCCTGGCGCGGGTTGACGTTGTGCCCGCTGCGAGGGCGTGGCACACTCGCGCTCACGAATGAGGCCCGGTTTCTCTCTTCTTCTTGTTGGCGCTCTCGCTATCGCGGCAGCGGCTGCGCCGAAGTCTCCCGGTGTCGTCATCAGCGTCGACACGAAAATGGAGGCGCCGCCGTGGGCCGTGCTGGAGCGTCGTGTGCTCGACACGAGCGCTCCAGCAATGACGGAGTTCTATCACAAGTACTACGACGAGAAGGGCAGCGTGCAGTGTGTGCTGCGTTGGGGCGCCGACGACGGCCCGGACGACGCCTTCGAGAACTTCGCCGGCTGGCCCGAGTTTCACGCGCTGGGCGGAAGCGACGAAACCTTGCGGTTGTACATGAAAGGTCTCGAGGGAATGCTTCGCCAATACACCGAGGCGAAGACCACACAGGTACCCGCTGGCCTTCACGGAATGTACTACAAGGAATTCAGCACCCAGGCCGATTGGATGCATCACGGCGAAGGCCTGCGGGTGTTCAATCGCATGGGCCTCTCCGTGCCGGACGACGCGAAGTACAAGGAGCGCGCCAGAAGATTCGCGGGACTCTACATGGGCGAGGATGCGGAGGCGCCGAACTACGATCCGGAGCGCAGGCTGATCCGCAGTGTGATTAATGGCAGCCGTGGCCCGATGCTGCGCAAGGCCACCGCTCTCGACTGGGTTGGCGATCCATTCGACATCTCGAAATTCACGCTCGGTCACAGCGAACGCAGCTTCGATGAAATGCTCGCGCACTACGAGGAGTACGGCGACGTCGTCGGCGACTCGTTCCTGAATCTCGTCGCCACCACCTTGCCCCTCGATGCCTATCTCGTAACCGGAGACGAGAAGTACAAGAAGTGGATTGTCGAATACATGGATGCCTGGTTGGAACGCATGAAGCGGAACAACGGAGTCATCCCGAGTTTCGTGGACCTCGACGGGAAGATCGGTGGTTCGGAGGGCAAGTGGTGGGGCAACGCCTACGGTTGGGGATTCAGCCCGGTGAACCCGGTGACCGGCCGTCGCGAGAACCGTAACCGCATTCCGCGCGCGCTGGTTGGCTTCAACAACGTGCTGTTCGTGACCGGCGATCAGAAATACGTGGATGCCTGGCGACACATGATCGACGCCGTGAACGCACAGAGGACGACCATCAACGCGCAACTCCAGTATCCGACGATGCATGGTGCCGATGGGTGGTACGGCTGGCAGGCGCAGCCCTGGAATGTCGGCGCTCTCGAGGTGTGGTATTGGTCGATGAAGCCGTCCGATCTGCCGCGCGTCGGCAACGATGCGTGGGTGGCCTACCTGCAAGGGAAGAATCCGAGTTATCCGGAGACAGCGCTGCAGCGCGATCTGCAAGGTACTCAGAATCGGCTCGAGATGATGCGTCGAGATATGTCGACGGCCTCGCAGCGGCTGGCCGACAACATGATGGACGTCAACCCTGTCGCCGTCGACGCGCTGATCCGATTGTCGCTCGGCGGTCTGCCGCCGGGACGCGATGGCGGGTTGCTCAATGCGCGATTGCGCTACTTCGACCCGGCGCGCAAACGCGCCGGCCTTCCCGAAGATGTAGCGGCGCTGGTTTCAGAAATCACTGATACGGGCGCGGTGGTGACGCTGGTCAATTTGAA
>Ga0075424_100006450_pt1 | contig 11297 bp, 7 predicted proteins | sample SoiMethybrSBSTD3_FD_75301 | JGI IMG/M metagenome (GOLD analysis project Ga0075424, IMG submission 75301) | Bulk soil microbial communities from a Populus tree surrounding site in Tennessee, USA - Soil MetaG P. TD hybrid SBSTD3 | ecosystem: Environmental > Terrestrial > Soil > Tree plantation...
TGGCGATCGAGCTGATCACGCCGGTGGCACTGGAAAAGGGACTGCGATTCGCAATCCGTGAAGGCGGCCGCACGGTCGGCGCTGGAACGGTAACCGACATCATTGCTTAAAACTTATGCGTGACATCATTACAATGCAGTGCACCGACTGCAAAGAGCGAAATTACTCAACAACCAAGAACAGAAAAAAGACAACGGAACGTCTCGAAAGAAAGAAATTTTGTCCGCGGTGTCGCCACCATACCGTTCATCGCGAGACGAAATAAGCTACTTTGGTGTACAATATCTGGATTGTCTTTTTGACGACGTGCAGGCCAGTAGCTCCAACTGGTAGAGCGCCGGTCTCCAAAACCGGATGCTGGGGGTTCGAATCCCTCCTGGCCTGCCAGCACTTTATTCAATGAATCCGGCAGAAGCAATAAAAGAATGGACGCAAAAAGCGAAGCAATTTTACTTCGACGTCCGCAGTGAAATGAAGAAGGTCTCCTGGCCGAGCCGCCAGGAGGTGACGGGTACAACGCTGGTTGTCATCATTGCCGTTTTCTTCTTCGGTTTGTACCTTGGGCTCGTCGACTACCTCCTGGCCATGGGATTGGACCGGGTGCTCCGTTACTTCCGGGTCACTGGAGGCGCATAGTTGGTGTCCAAAAATTGGTACATCATTCATACGTACTCGGGATTCGAGCGTAAGGTTGCAGAGAGCCTACGAAGCCGCGTGAAAGCGTTCAATCTCGAAAACGAGATATATAACGTCCTGATTCCGACAGAAGAAGTTGTGGAAGTGAGGGGCGGCAAGCGCGTCGTTTCGCAAAAGATGTTTTATCCCGGCTACGTCCTCGTGGAAATGGAAACCACGGAAAAGGGCGGTCCGAGTGACGAGGCATGGCATTTGGTTAAGAACACGCCTCGAGTAACCGGTTTTGTGGGTTCGGGACAGAATCCGACTCCGCTCACCGAAGAAGAGGTGCAGCAGATTGTATATCGTGTCTCGACTGCTGCGGATAAGCCGAAGCCGAAACTCACCTTTGAGAAGGGTGAGGCCGTTAAGATTATCGACGGGCCATTTGCAAGCTTCACCGGTGTCGTCGATGAAGTGAATACCGACCGAAACACGCTCAAGGTCATGGTTACGATCTTCGGGCGCGCGACTCCAGTCGAACTGGATTTTCTTCAGGTGGAGAAGACTTAAAGAATGGCAAAGAAAGTCATTGGGCAGGTAAAACTGCAGATCCCCGCGGGCAAGGCCACCCCGGCTCCACCCGTTGGTCCGGCGCTTGGTCAGCACGGCGTGAACATCATGGATTTCTGCAAGGCGTTCAACGCGAAGACGTCCGCCAAGGATCAGGAGGGGTTGATCATTCCGGTTGTCGTGACTATCTATGCGGATCGCTCTTATAGCTTCATTACGAAGACTCCGCCTGCTTCCATCCTGCTGAAACGAGCGGCGAACATCGCCAAGGGATCCGGCGAACCGAACAAAAGTAAAGTCGGGTCGGTCACCCAGAAGCAGGTTGAGGATATTGCGCGCCTCAAGATGCCCGATCTGAACGCGGCCAGTTTGGATGCCGCGATTCAGACGGTGAAGGGTACGGCGCGCAGCATGGGGATTGAGGTCGTTTAGTCTATGTCGAAATCGGGTAAGAAATACGAAGCAGCGAAAAGCCAGATCGAACCCCGGCCGTATACCGTAGAGGATGCGATGGGCGTTCTGAAGAAGGTCCATTTCGCGAAATTCAACGAGACCATCGAAGTGCATATGCGTCTTGGCGTCGACCCCAAACATGCCGATCAGATGGTTCGCGGCACGGTCGTTCTCCCGCACGGGCTCGGGAGATCCAAGAAAGTTTGCGTCATCGCTTCGGGTGACAAAATCAAAGAGGCCGAACAGGCGGGGGCCGAATATGTCGGTGGCGACGATATCGTCGAAAAAATCGCGGGCGGCTGGATCGACTTCGATGCCTGTATCGCGACGCCGGACATGATGAGAGGTGTCGGCCGGCTTGGCAAGGTGCTGGGCCCCCGGGGTCTGATGCCTAATCCCAAGATCGGTACGGTAACCACGGACGTGGCTAAAGCCGTAAAAGAAGTCAAAGCCGGCAAGGTGGAATTTCGTGTCGATAAGACTGGGATAATTCATGCTCCTGTGGGAAAAATCGAATTCACAAAGGATCAATTGGCTGAAAACGCCCATACGCTCATTGACTCAGTGATCAAGGCGCGTCCGGCAGCACTTAAGGGTAAGTACGTCAAGCGCATCACTATAGCGTCGACGATGAGCCCGGGCGTCGACCTGGATTTGGTAGCCCTTGACGCGAAGTAAGAGGATCAATCATGAAGTCCAAAGGTAAAAAGAAGGAAGAACTCGACGATCTTCAAAAGGATCTGAACGAGGCTAAAAACCTGTTTGTCGCGCAGTTTCAGGGCATCACCGTAGCCCAGGATACCGAGTTGCGCATGAAGATCCGGGATACCAAGAGCAAATACCGCGTCATCAAAAACACGCTTGCCAAGAAGGCTGCGCAAGGCACTCCGGCGGAGGCCGTTACAAAATCGTTCGATGGCCCCACGGCCATCGCTTACAACGCCAGCGATCCGGTGTCACTCGCAAAAGCACTTACGGCCTACGCGAAGGCGAATCCCGTGTTCGTTTTCAAGGCAGGACTGGTCGAAGGCCGCGTTATCAACCTGGCGGACATCACCAGCATTGCGGCGATGCCTTCGAAAGAAGAACTCATCGCAAAAGTCCTCTTCTTAATCAATGCGCCGGCTCAACGATTGGCGATCGTTGCCAACGGCGTTGCTCGGAATCTGGCCGTTGTCATGAAGCAGGCGGTCGAGCAGAAGAAATTTCACGAGTAATTGGGGTAGCGGCTCGCCCGTGATCCAAAAAAGTTATTTATGTTAGGAGATACCAATGTCTAAGGTTCAAAGCATTATCGAAGAGATCAAGGGATTGTCGCTGCTCGAAGCTTCCGAATTGGTCAAAGGCCTGGAAGAAGCCTTTGGCGTCAGTGCTGCTGCTGCGACCGTGGCCGCCGCTCCTGCCGCGGGTGGCGGTGGTGCGGCTGCGGCAGCGCCCGCGGAAGAAAAGACTGAGTTCAATGTTATCCTCACTGCAGTAGGTGGCAACAAGATCGGCGTCATTAAGGCTGTTCGCGAAATCACAAGTCTTGGCTTGAAAGAAGCCAAGGATCTAGTCGAAGGCGCACCAAAACCAATCAAAGAAGGTGTGAATAAGGACGAAGCCGAGAACATTAAGAAGAAGTTTACGGAAGCCGGCGCGACGGTTGAGATTAAGTAGGGCTTTGTCCTGCCAGTCATCATGGCAAGAGCGGGACGAGACTCGAATGTAGCCTCGAATTTCACAAGCTGACTCGAAGGGCGTAGTCCGCCCACGGGCCGGCCTATTTGTCTTTATGGCGTGGGGGAACCAGCCAGAAGCGAATCAAAGGGCGCGAAGCGCTGTACCGCAAGTGGCATGGCTGGTGGGCCCGACGGTTAAAGAAATGGAGTAATTGAGAAAAATGGCGGAAACCAAAACTACGACCTCGAGAGACAGAACGAATTTTTCGAAAATCCGGACAGCGATCCAGATTCCAAATCTTATCGAGGTACAAAAGAATTCCTACGAGCGGTTCCTCCAGATGAACATGCTTCCGGAGGAGCGCGACGATACCGGCCTTCAGGCTGTGTTCAATTCCGTCTTTCCGATATCCGACTTCCGTGGTGTTTCTACACTCGAGTTTATCAGCTACTCGATCGGGAATTGGGAGTGCAAATGCGGAAATTTGAAGGGCCTCCACCATCTCCGAAGCACTTGCAAGTCCTGCGGCGCCACTATCGCGACAAACCCGTTCCAGTCGGAACCGACGGTCATGTGTCCGAAATGCGGCACGACCAACAGGAATCAGGTCACTTTTTGTAATAAATGCGGAGACCCAGTTCAACTGAACCTGAAGTATGACGTGGCGGAATGCCAGGAGCGCGGCATGACGTACGCCGCGCCTCTCAAGGTCATTATCCGCCTGACCATCTTCGATAAGGACCCAGACACAGGCGCGAAAACGATTCGCGATATTAAAGAACAGGAAGTGTATTTCGGTGAGATCCCACTGATGACGGAGAATGGCACGTTCATCATTAATGGAACGGAGCGCGTCATCGTCAGTCAGTTGCATCGCAGTCCCGGCGTGTTTTTCGAGTCGACTCCGAGCAAGAGCTACTTTTTGGGCAAGATCATTCCGTACCGCGGGTCATGGGTGGAGTTCGAGTACGAAACGGCGAAGAACATCCTGTATGTCCGTATCGATCGGAAGCGCAAATTCCTGGGCACCATCTTCCTTCGTGCTCTCGGCCTCAAGAATGAGAATCTGAGAACGGATGATGGAATCCTGCGAACTTTCTATGACACGGATCGGCTTTCCATCGAGGGTAAGAAGATTTACTGGAATACCTCCGATAACATTGTCGGCCTGAAGGTTTCCAAGGACATCGTTAATCCGAAAACGAAAGAAGTCCTTGTTCACGCCGGCAAGAAAATCACAACTTCGGTTTACAACCACATCAAACAGGCGAAGGTCGAGCGCTTCGAGGTCAATCCGGAAGACTTGGAAGGAGCGTTCGCCGCGGCGGACGTCGTCGATACGAACACGGGTGAAGTCATTGTCGAGACCAATAGCGAATTAACGCAGAATATCATCCGCCAGATCATCGATGCCGGTGTTCCGGAAGCGATCGTATTCTTTCCAGAGCGCGACGATATCGGTGTTGTTCTCAGCCAAACGATGCGTAAGGACACGATCAAGACCACGCAGGAGGCGTTGATCGAAATCTATCGGAAGCTTCGGCCTGGCGATCCGCCGACACTCGAAACTGCTACCGCTCTGTTTGAAGGAATGTTCTTCGACGCGCGAAAGTACGATTTCTCGAAGGTTGGCCGGCTGAAGTTCAACATCAAGCTGGATCTCTCTACTGCACTTGACCATCGTGTGCTCGAAGCCGCCGATTTCAACGCAGTGATTTCTTATCTGCTCAAGCTGCGCAAAAATATCGGTCAGGTGGACGATATCGATCACCTCGGGAACCGGCGCGTTCGCGCTGTCGGCGAGTTGCTCGAGAACCAATTCCGCATCGGTCTGGTTCGCATGGAGCGGGCCATCAAAGAAAAGATGTCCGTGTACCAGGAAATGGTCACGGCCATGCCGCACGACCTCATCAACGCCAAGCCCGTTATCGCAGCAGTCCGCGAGTTTTTCGGATCATCACAACTCTCGCAGTTCATGGATCAGACCAATCCGCTTTCCGAAATTACGCACAAGCGGCGCCTCTCCGCATTAGGACCGGGCGGTCTGTCGCGTGAGCGGGCTGGATTCGAAGTTCGCGACGTGCATCCGACGCACTACGGACGTATTTGCCCGATCGAGACACCGGAAGGTCCGAATATCGGACTCATTTCGTCGCTGAGCTGCTATGCGCGCATTAACGACTACGGATTCATCGAGAGTCCTTATCGCAAGGTGAAAAACGGCAGAGTGGTCGACTATGTCACCGTCATCAGCGCCGGGGACTCGAAGTTCAAAGTCACTGACCATGTCGAGCGTGAGGCAGTCGAGGCGGAGAACGAAGATCTGAAAGCCAGAAAGAAGAAGCGGGCCGAGTATCTTCCGTACTCTTTCTATCTTTCCGCCTGGGAAGAGGATAAATATCTCATTGCCCAGGCCAACGAAGAAATGGATAAGAACGGCCGCCTGACGCACGAACTTGTCAACGTCCGGCAGGCCGGTAACTTCGTACTCAAGCATCGAAATGAAGTGGATTACGTTGACGTGTCGCCGAAACAGCTGGTTTCGGTTGCGGCGTCGCTGATTCCGTTTCTCGAAAACGATGACGCAAACCGCGCGTTGATGGGGTCGAACATGCAACGCCAGGCTGTGCCGCTGCTCCGTACGGCGGCGCCGCTGGTCGGAACCGGAATGGAAGAGATCACGGCACGTGATTCCGGGGCCGTTATCGTTTGCAGACGCAATGGGACTGTCGACTCTATCGATTCCGAACGCATCATCGTTCGCGTGGAATCCGCCGAGGATGGCCATTTTTCACGTGAAGTCGGCGCCGACATTTACACCTTGACGAAGTTCAAGCGTTCCAACCAGAACACGTGCATTAATCAGAAGCCGATCGTTCGTAAAGGTGATCGCGTGACAAAAGGCCAGGTACTCGCGGACGGGCCATGCACCGAAAAAGGAGAGCTCGCTCTTGGACGCAACGTTCTCGTCGCGTTTATGCCATGGCGCGGTTACAACTTTGAAGACGCGATTCTCGTTTCCGAGCGGCTCGTTAAAGACGACTACTACACTTCGATCCACATTGAGGAATTCGAGATCGAAGCACGGGATACGAAGCTCGGACCTGAAGAAATAACGCGCGACATTCCGAACGTCAGTGAATCGTTCCTCAAGGATCTCGACGAAGCCGGCATTATTCGGATCGGTGCTTACGTGAAGCCCGGAGATGTGCTCGTCGGTAAAGTTACACCGAAGGGTGAAACGCAACTGACCCCTGAAGAGAAACTGCTTCGAGCCATCTTCGGTGAGAAAGCCGGCGACGTAAGAGACGCTTCGCTGATCTGTCCGCCGGGCATTGAGGGCATTGTCGTAGACGTGAAAATCTTCTCGCGTAAAGGCGCTGAGAAGGATGAGCGTGCGAAGATGATCGAGAATATGGAGATCTCGCGGCTGGAGAAAAACCTTCGCGATGAGATCCGAATTCTCACCGACGAGCGCAACAAGCGCCTCGTGTCTCTCCTGGAAGGAAAGGTCGTCGCAAACGAACTCGTGCACGAACGGACCGGCCGAAAAATCGTAGCCAAAGGCACGGAGATGACAACCGACGTCATCGAGAACCTTTCTTTACGCGAGTTGTTGAAGCTGAAGTTCAAAGACGGAGCAAACCCGCACGATCAAATCCAGGAAATCGAAGAGATGACCACGCGTCAGATCGACGTTCTTCGCAAAATTCACGAGGAACGAATTTCCAAACTCCGCCGCGGCGACGAATTGCCGCCGGGTGTGATCAAGTTGGTCAAGGTTTATGTCGCGATGAAGCGCAAGCTGTCGGTAGGAGACAAGATGGCCGGCCGCCACGGCAACAAAGGGGTGATTGCGCGAATTCTTCCTGAAGAAGATATGCCTTATCTTCCGGACGGGACTCCAGTGGAGATCGTGCTGAACCCGCTCGGTGTGCCATCCCGAATGAATGTGGGACAGATTCTGGAAACGCATCTCGGGTGGGCTGCCCACGCGCTCGGCATGTGGTTCGCGACACCGGTGTTCGATGGGGCGACGGAGTCCGAAATCAAAGGGATGCTGGAGAAGGCGAATCTGCCGAAAACCGGTAAGACCCGCCTCTACGATGGTATGACCGGCGTGCCATTCGAGCAGGAAGTCACTTGTGGCTACATTTATATGTTAAAGCTGTCGCACCTAGTGGATGACAAGATCCACGCGCGATCCATCGGTCCCTACTCACTTATTACGCAGCAGCCTCTTGGCGGTAAAGCGCAATTTGGTGGACAGCGTTTCGGAGAGATGGAAGTGTGGGCGTTGGAAGCATACGGTGCCGCTCACATCCTCCAAGAACTACTCACGGCAAAGTCCGATGACGTGTACGGAAGAACCAAGATTTACGAGGCAATTGTGAAAGGTGAAGCTGCAATGGAGCCGGGCGTACCGGAATCATTCAACGTTTTGATCCGCGAGCTGCAGAGCCTCTGCCTCGATGTCGAACTTATGAAGCGGAAACCGACTGCGTAGGCCGCGCAGTCAGGAGGTATTTAAATTGATTAGATCGAATCCTTATGATCGGGCGGCGTCAATCGCCGATTTTGACAGCATCCGGATCAGTTTGGCTTCCCCTGAAAAGATTCGTTCTTGGTCTCATGGCGAAGTAACCAAGCCTGAGACCATCAACTATCGAACCTTCAAGCCGGAGAAGGACGGGCTCTTCTGCGCGCGCATTTTCGGCCCGGTAACGGATTGGGAATGCCTCTGCGGCAAGTACAAACGCATGAAGCATCGCGGAGTCATTTGCGACAAGTGCGGTGTTGAAGTCACCCTTTCCAAAGTCCGGCGCGAACGGCTTGGCCATATCGAGCTGGCGAGTCCGTGCTCGCACGTGTGGTTCTTCAAAGGTTTGCCAAGCCGGATCGGGCATCTTCTCGACATGTCGCTGCGCGAACTCGAACGGGTTCTTTATTTCGAAGCGTACGTCACGATCGATCCGGGTGACGCGCCGCTGAAAGAGCGCGAACTCCTTACTGAAGAGAAGTTCCGGCAGCTTCAACAAGAGTATCCCGGAAAGTTCGTTGCCATGATGGGCGCCGAAGCCATCAAGGAACTCTTGAAGCGTGTGGACATCGACGAATTGTCGGGCGAACTCCGCACGAAGATGAAGAACGAGAACTCGCAACAGAAGAAGATTAAATTTGCGAAACGCTTGAAGGTTGTTGAGGCATTCGTGAAATCGGGCAATAAGCCGGAATGGATGATCCTCGATGTCATTCCAGTGATTCCACCGGAGCTTCGGCCTCTCGTCCCCTTGGATGGCGGGCGTTTTGCCACCTCCGACCTGAACGATCTCTATCGGCGAGTGATCAATCGCAACAATCGATTGAAAAAACTGATCGAGCTGCATGCTCCCGACGTCATTGTGCGAAACGAAAAACGCATGCTGCAGGAAGCCGTCGATGCGCTCTTCGATAACGGCCGGCGTGGCCGCATCCTGCGTGGCGCCAACAATCGGCCGCTGAAGTCGCTGTCCGACACACTGAAAGGTAAGCAGGGCCGGTTCCGCCAGAATCTGCTTGGAAAGCGCGTGGATTACTCAGGCCGTTCCGTAATCGTGGTGGGTCCCGAGCTTCATTTGCACCAGTGCGGATTGCCCAAGAAGATGGCGCTCGAACTATTCAAGCCATTCATCTACAACCGCCTTGAACAGGGCGGACACTGCACGACCGTTAAGGCCGCCAAGGAAATGGTTGAGCGGCAGGACTCGGTGGTTTGGGACATTCTTGAAGAGGTGATCAAGGATCATCCGGTGCTGCTGAACCGCGCTCCTACGCTTCACCGCCTCGGAATTCAGGCATTCGAACCGGTACTTGTCGAAGGCAAGGCCATCAAGATTCACCCGCTCGTGTGCACCGCGTTCAATGCAGACTTCGACGGCGATCAGATGGCAGTGCACATCCCGCTGTCACCTGAAGCGCAGATTGAAGCATCGGTTCTGATGCTTTCGACCCAGAATCTGCTCTCACCCGCCAGCGGCCAGCCTGTCGCCGTTCCAACGCAGGACATGGTGCTTGGAGTTTATTACCTGACGCGACCCAAGCCGGGCGCGAAGGGTGAAGGGCGGATGTTCGGCTCGATCGATGAAGTGCTGATGGCCTGGGACGCCGGAGAAGTCGAGACGCAGACCGCCATCCGTCTGCGTTATAGCGGTTCCCTGATCGATATGACGACGGCATACGACGAGCAGGCAATCGTGCACGCGGAATCCATCGAAGCGAAGAATCACATGCTGTCGACGACTGTGGGCCGCGTGATCCTTTACGACAACATGCCGAAGGGGATGCCATTTATCAATGGCCTGTTGAAGAAAAAAGGTCTCGGCCAGTTAGTGAGTTACGTGTATTTGCGATACGGGCCCGAGATGACGGTCACGATGCTGGATCACATCAAACAGCTCGGATTCTTCTACGCAACCAAGGCCGGCATCACGATTTCGATCGACGATCTTATCGTCCCACCCGGCAAGCGCGAGTTCGTCGAGAACGCTCAGAACGAAGTCGTGAAGGTCGATCAACAGTATCGCGATGGTGCGATCACCAACGGCGAGCGATACAACAAGGTCATCGCCATCTGGTCGGATGTTACGGAAAAAATTTCCGACATGATGTTCAACGAGATGGAACGAGCCGAAAAGGCAAGTCATGGATTCAATCCCATCTTGCTGATGGCCGACTCCGGCGCACGCGGATCCAAACAACAGATTCGTCAGCTCGCCGGAATGCGCGGCCTGATGGCGAAGCCGTCGGGGGAAATCATCGAGACGCCGATCACGGCAAATTTCCGCGAAGGTTTGACTGTGCAGCAGTACTTCATCTCCACGCACGGTGCACGAAAGGGCTTGGCGGACACGGCGCTCAAGACAGCAGACTCCGGTTACCTGACCCGTAGGCTCGTTGACGTCGCTCAAGACGTGATTATCAGCGAGGCGGACTGCGGCACGGTGGACGGCATCTACGTCGGTTCCATCGTGGAATCGGGCGAGATCATCGAGCCCTTGAGAGATCGTATCGTCGGCCGCGTGTCACTCGAAAAGATCAAGGATTACGAAGGACGCGTGATCGTGGAGATCAACCAGGAAATTTCAGAAGATCTTGCGAGCGCCATTCAGGCGGCCGGTATCGAGCGCGTCAAAATCCGCTCCGTGCTGACGTGTGAATCGCGCCGCGGGGCCTGCGTCCGATGCTACGGCCGCAATCTGGCGACTGGAAAGCTCGTCGAGATCGGCGAAGCTGTCGGCGTCATTGCAGCGCAGTCGATCGGCGAACCTGGAACACAGCTCACGATGCGGACATTCCACATCGGCGGTACTGCAAGCCGTGTCGCTGAGCAGACGAGTCTCGAAGCGAAGAACTCCGGAACCATCAAGTTCCATCAACTGCAAACGGTTCGCAATCAGGAAGGGTTCCTCGTGGCGATGAACCGCAATGGTGTGCTCGCCATCATGGACGAAAAAGGCCGCGAGAAAGAGCGATACACGATCGTGTATGGCGCGAAGCTCAAGGTCAACGAAGGCGATCAGGTGAAGGTCGGTGCGACGCTTGTTGAGTGGGATCCTTACACCTTCGCGATTTTGACGGAGGTCAGCGGCACGATCCAATTCAAGGATCTCCTCGAGGGCGTAACGATGCACGAGGAGCTCGACGAAGTGACCGGACTTTCACGATGGGTTGTCACGGATTCGCCGGACGAAAAACGTCAACCGACCATCCAGATTCGAGACGACAAACACAAAGTCCTGAGGAAGTATCTTATCCCTTCCCGCGCTCACCTGATGGTTGCGGATGGGGATACGGTTCACCAGGGCGACGTGCTTGCCAAGATTCCTCGAGAAACGACGAAGACGAAGGACATCACCGGCGGTTTGCCGCGCGTCGTGGAACTGTTCGAAGCTCGCAAGCCGCGTGAGACTGCAGTCATTACGGAAATCGACGGCATCGTCAAGTACGGCGATATC
>Ga0075424_100006451_pt1 | contig 11296 bp, 6 predicted proteins | sample SoiMethybrSBSTD3_FD_75301 | JGI IMG/M metagenome (GOLD analysis project Ga0075424, IMG submission 75301) | Bulk soil microbial communities from a Populus tree surrounding site in Tennessee, USA - Soil MetaG P. TD hybrid SBSTD3 | ecosystem: Environmental > Terrestrial > Soil > Tree plantation...
TCCGTGCCGATCGCGAAGCGGTGCGACATCCACGTGAGTGGCCGCCACTGAATCGTGGCACTCGCGGTGAGCCGGTCCAGGAGCTGCGCGTCGTACTGCACGTTGAACGCTTCGGGCGGCGTGCTCTGGAAGCCGCGCACGTACGTGCACCCGACGTTGCCCGAAGGGCAGAACTGCGGGAGGTTGGCGGGATTCGAGTACATCGACTCCCACATGGCGCCGCCGCAGCCCGCCTCGCAGGAAAGCTGTGTGTTGCTGTTGATGTAGCCGACGCTCGTACTGATATCGACCTTCGAGTTCGGCGTGATGTTGAGATTGGTGCGCACACTCCGCTGGTTTCGCGAGTTGGTGCGCTCGGCGCCTTCGCTCGTTGCGACCTCGCCGCTGCCGAAGAATCGGAACAGGGTGTTGCCGCCGCTCACGTTGGCGGCGTAGTTGCGGACATCACCCGTGCGGAAGATCGGCGTCCCGCGCGCCTCCTCCTGCTTCACGACATTGAGCCCAAGCAGCGGGCCGGCCGCCGAGTTCGAGTTGAGGCATTTGTCGGGCGTTGGCTGGACGCAGTAGTTGGTCGCGATGCGGCCCTGAGCATCCTGGAACCAGTTGTTCCCGCCCTGCACCTGGAAGGAGTACTTCGTGCCGCCGGCAGAGCCCTTCTTGGTGATGATGTTGATGACGCCACGCGCAGCTTCGGTCCCGTAGAGGGTGGCTGCTGCCGGGCCCTTGAGCACTTCGATGTTCTCGATCTCGCTCGGATCGAAGTCGTTGAGGCGCGACACGACGCCCGATCCGAAGGCCTGCACGGCGAGCCCGCTTCCGGTCGCGTTGTTCACCCGGATGCCGTCGACGTACACGAGCGGCTGGCTCGAGAGCGAGAGCGTGCCCATGCCGCGGATGCGGATGTTGGCCCCCGCGCCGACCTGTCCGGTGCCCGGAAGCACCACGACGCCCGGCGTTCGGCCGTTGAGGATCGATTCGACCGTCGGCACAGCGGTCTTGGCCACGACGTCGGAGACGTTCACCGCCGCCACCGACGTGCCTAACGAGCGAAGCTGCTCGCCGCCCGCGGTGCCGGTGACGACGACCTGGTTCAGCTCCACGGCGCGCGCAGAGAGCACGAAGCGGATGTTGTTCGCGCCGATGGTCACCGTCTGCGTCTCGGGCCGATAGCCGAGCGAGCGGACGCTGAGGGTCACGCTGGTGCCGGTGAGTCCGCTAATGCGGAACCGGCCGGAGGCGTCGGTGACCGCGCCGATGTTGTTTTGTCCCTCGACGACGACTTGGGCGCCGGCCAGGGGGCGTTGCGCGCCCTCGACGACTACGGTGCCGTTGACCGTGCCCTGCTGGGCCTGCGCGGCGATGGGCACAGCGAACAGCATCGCCGCGAGGGTGAGCGCGAGGTTCGCGACGCGCGGCGGCCTCCAACGGCGGCCCGTGAGGCAGCACTGCCTGACGGTGTGCGTAGCGAACGAGACGAATCCGGTTTGGGTCATCGGGCTTCCTCCGCTGGATCGGGATCCGAAAATGCCGACGGAAGCATCGCCACGCCGTTGTGCACCACAATGGTACACCGTTTCGTTGCCGCGAAGCGTCCGCCGCCTCAGGTCAGCTATTCGGCTCACCTGACGCCGCAACAGTGCGGTCGGCAGGCGCCGCTCGCAAGCACGGTGCGACGTTCGGCTTTTGTGAAATCGCGAGCGCGAGCCAGATTTGAGGAACCTCATGCGACAGTCACCGACATCGTCGTCCGACCCCAGGTCGTCCGGGCTCAATAGTACGGCTCGCCTCGCGCGCGAGCTCGAGAGCCTCCAGGTCCTCATCGACTCGATGGGACGGGAAGCCGACCTCGTGCCGCTGCTCACGCGCCTCCTCGACGTCGCCTGCGAGCTGATCGGCGCCGATCACGGCGCCATCGGCCTGGTGGACCGCGCGCGCAACGTCGTCCGCACGGCCGCCGTCCGCAACATGCCGCCTAACGAGCTCGGCGCCGAGATGGGCCCCGGCGTGGGCCTTGCCGGCCACGTGCTGGCGACCGGGGCCACCGTGGTCGCGCGGCGGTACGGCGACCTCGCGAACCCGACCCAACCCGCCCTCGTCGAGCACGTCGTCCTCGGCGTCCCGATTCGGTGGGGCAACGACCTCATCGGCGTCTTTGGGCTCGGACGCGAGCTCCTGCCCGCGCGACTCCTGGGGAGGTCGCGACGGCCGCTGTTCGCGCCACGCGACATCAACGCGGTAGAGGAATTCGCTCGCTACGCGGCGATCGCCGTGTACAACGCGCGGCGCTACGCGGACGAGCGTCGTCGAGCAGAACGCCTCGCCGTAGTCGCACGCGTGGCGCGCCTCATCACGGGCGACCTGAACCTCGATGACCTGCTCGACGGCGCGGCGCAGGCCATTCACGAGTTGTTAGGCTACGAGAACGTCGCCATCGCGCAGCTCGCCGACGACGCGCCCGAGACGCTCGTCGTACGCAGCTTCGGCGGGTCGTACAAGGACCTGATTCGTGGATCGTATCACATCCCGTTCTCGACCGGGCTCATGGGCGCCGCCGCGCACGACCGCGAGATCGTGCTCGTGAACGACGTGACGGCCGACCCCCGGTACATGCCCACGCCCGGCGTTTCCGGAACCCACGCCGAGCTGGCCGTACCGATTCTGCTCGGACGCGACGTGCTCGGCGTCGTGAACGTCGAGCGGAAGCAACCATTCGACCAGGATGACGCCGAGGCGCTCCGCATCGTGGCGGATCAGCTGGCGGTCGCCATCGAGAACGCGCGGTTGTACGAGGCCGCGCGACGCGGGGCCGTGCTCGAGGAGCGGCATCGCATCGCGCGCGAGCTCCACGATTCCGTCACCCAGCAGCTCTTCACCGCGACGCTCGTGGCACAATCCGTCGCGCCCGCGTTCGCGCGCGATCCGGCAGAAGGTGAGCGTCGGGCGAGCATGCTGTTGGACCTCGCCCGCACCGCGCTGGCGGAGATGCGGGGCCTCCTGGCCGAGCTCCGCCCTCGCCACTCCACCGGCGAATGGCCGGCGATGCCACCGATGACGGACCCGGGGCTCACGACCGTTAGGCGCGGCGGACTCGTCGCGGCGCTGCGTGCCCACTTTTCGTCAGCAGGCTTCGGCGACCTTCGGGTCCGCCTGGACGCCGATGCCTATGTCCCGCAGCCGCCCGACCGGGAGGAAGCGCTCTACCGCATCATCCGCGAGTCGGTGCATAACGTGTTGAAGCATGCCCGAGCGACCGAGGCGGAGGTAAGGCTGGCCGCCACCACCGACGGTGTGAAAGTGACGGTGCAGGACAACGGCGTCGGCTTCGCGAGCGACGAGCGAACCAACTCCGGTCGCTTCCGCGCCGCACACGGGCTCGGCCTCGTCTCCATGCGCGAGCGGGCGACCGAACAGGGCGGGCAGTTCCGGATTCACAGCCAGCCCGGTCGCGGGACGCGTGTCGAGGTCACGTTCCCGGTCGCAGGCCCCTCGCCTTCATTGGCATTCCCCGAGGCGGCGGAGGCCCCATGATCGGCTGCCGCCTCGTCACCGGTGCCAGCTGGCGTTCCGAGGCCAAAAACTAGCTACGAGCAGTACCGTCGTTTAGTGTTTGCGGGATCGAGTCGAAGCGCACTAACTACGTGACCGCGCGGTTGCGGCGCGGGTTCGAGCGGTCCATGTCCCTGCTGTCTCTGGCAATGCGTTCACCCTTGGTTCGATGGGCAACTCTCGCGGTCGCCGTGGTTTTCGCTGCGCCGGCGGTCTCGGCGCAGCAGCGGCCGAGCCCGCAGGAAGCGGAAGCTCTGCTGCGCGCCAATCCAGACCTGGCGGCGCAGGTCCGGGAGCGCCTCCAGACTAGCGGCCTGACACCCGATCAGGTTCGGGCTCGACTTCGGGCCGAGGGCTACCCGGAAAACCTCCTGGACGCCTACCTGGGGCCGGGGGCCGCCGCGGATACGTCTGCGGCGTCACCGATGGCCATCTCCGCCGCGCTTCGCGTGCTCAACGTCCGGGCCGATTCCGATACCGTCGGTCAGCCCGCCCACACGAATCGCCCGTGGGAAGGTGCACCACGCAACACGATCAAATGCGACACGGTCGTCACGCCGGTCCCCGCGCTGGACTCGCTCCCTATCGACGCTCGGGTCGGGCGCGCCAGCTCCAGAACGCTCAAGTGCACAGCGCAGGACGGGACGCCCGTTGCGCCGCCCGACAGTGGTCGCACGATCTTCGGGCTCGATCTGTTTGGGAACGGCTCGACGCAATTCGACGCCAACTTCGCCGGCCCGGTGGACGCCTCGTACAAGCTGGGGCCGGGAGATCAGCTCGTGTTGTTGCTGACGGGCGAAGTGGAGCTCGCGCACCGGCTGGATGTCACACGCGAAGGATTCATCTTCATCCCCCAGGTGGGGCAGCTGCACGTCGCGAACCTGTCGCTGCAGCAGCTCACGGACATGCTGTACGGCGTGCTCGGGCGCGTCTATCCGGGCGTCCGCCGCGGGGCGAACGCGAGGACCCGGTTTTCGGTATCGGTCGCGCGGCTGCGTTCCCTGCAGGTGTTCGTAACGGGCGACGCTCAGCACCCGGGGAGCTACCGGGTCTCGTCGGCCGGCACGGCGCTGACGGCGCTGTATGCCGCCGGGGGCCCGACACCTAACGGGAGCCTGCGCCGGGTCGAGATCCGGCGTGGAGGCAAGCTGGTCGAGACCCTGGACGTGTACGACTACATCGTGCGAGGCGACGCGACGCACGATCCGCGTCTCGAATCCGGCGACGTCGTGTTCGTGCCCGTTCGCGGGCCGACCGTGCGAATAATTGGTGAGGTCAATCGCCCGGCGACCTACGAGATGCGCGCCGGCGAGACGCTGGCGGATGTCGTTCGCACAGCCGGCGGGTTCCGACCGACCGCCGTGCCGAGCCGCGTGCAGATCGAACGGATCGTTCCGGCTCGTGACCGACGCGACGGTGGCGCGGCCCGCGTAGTGCTCGACGTGAACACGTACGCGACGCGCAACGCGAACGGAGACAACGCGGGCGGGGAGGACACCGTGCAAGTCGCGCTGGAGGACGGCGACGTCGTGCGCGTGTTCTCGATTCCGGATCGTGTGCGGAACCGGATCAACGTCTCGGGCAACGTCTGGCAGCCGGGTTCTCAGGGGTTCGTCGAGCATCTCCGACTCTCCGACGCCATCGCGCGGGCCGGCGGCGTCCGCACCGACACGTATCTCGGGCAAGTACTCGTGACGCGGACTCTGCCCGACTCGACGCGGGTCCAGCTGCGCGCGGCGCTGCGTGCCGATGGCTCGGCGGCGGAAGACATCCCGCTCGCCCCCGATGACGACATCCGCATCTTCTCGATCGCCGAGTTCCGCTCGGAGCGGCGGGTTGCGATCACGGGCGCGGTGAGGAAGAGCGGGCGCGTCGCATACCGCGAGGGGATGACGCTTCGCGATCTCGTGCTGCTTGCCGGCGGACTGGAGGACGGTGCGTATCTCGGAGAAGCGCAGATCGCGCGGTTTCCCGAGAACCACGCGGCGGGCGCCACCGCGCAGATGATGCATGTGCAGCTCGACTCGACGTACCTGTTCGCCAACACGAATGCGGCGAGGCCTAACGGGTCACAGGAATTCGTGCTCCGCCCCGACGACCAGGTGCTCATTCTCCGTCAGCCAAACCGGCTCGCGCCGCGGTCCGTCGTGCTCTCGGGCGAGGTGAAGTTCCCGGGACGATACGCGCTCGAGCGCAGCGACGAGCGACTGCACGTGCTGCTGGACCGCGCGGGCGGTCTCACCGCCAACGCGGACTCGGCGGGTATCGTGTTCGTGCGCGCGCGCGAAGGGGTCGGGCGTGTCGGTGTCGACCTGCCGCGCGCGCTCCGCGACCCGAAGGCTGTGGACGACCTCGTGCTGCAGGACGGGGATTCGGTTCACATTCCCCCGTACAGCGGGATCGTCACCGTCGCGGGCGCCGTCAACGCGCCGATCTCGCTGGCGTACGTGCCCGGCGCGGATCTCGACTACTACGTTCGAGCGGCCGGCGGTCCGACGCGTAGCGGGGACCGGTCGCGCGTGTACGTGAGGCAGGCGAGCGGCCGGGTGGAGACCGTGCACCGACGGCCAATGTTCCCCGACGACGTGCCGAAGGCCGGACCCGGGAGCAAGGTCGTGGTACCGGAAAAACCACCGAGCGAGAAGGGACTGTGGGTCAGCAGTCTGCCGGTGATCGCGTCGATTGTGGGGAGCCTCGTGGCACTGGCGGCGATCCTCGTGAAATAGGGCGCGTCGGTCGCGATTACGGCACCCAGCGGAGGCGCGCGGTCAGTGACGACGCCGTCCAGCCAGCGCTCCCGTGCTCGATCGTCGTGCCTGCCTGAAGCTCGAGCCACGTCGTTAGGCGATATTCCGCACCCGCGCTGCCGCCGACGCTCCGGCCCTCCCGGGCCGGCGAGTAGAGGTTGAACGGGCCACGGTCGCGCACGAACACGCGGCCGTCTGCGCGGAACCGGCGTGCCCCGTCGTCGACGCGCCCATACACGAGCCACTCGGTGCCGTCGCCGCCGAGCGGATGACCTATCGGCTCGCGATCGAGCGTCCAGCCATCCATGAACACGTAGTGGCGGTACCACGTCGCGTAGTAATTGCATGCGCACCCGTTGCAGGTGCTGCAGGGCGGCGCGAACGACGCTCGCTCGAGGCCGAGCGAGAGCGTCGGAAGCCCCGGTACCGACGTGACCTGAAGTCCCGCGACGACCGCGGGGAACTTGAACCAGGCCGCGTGATTGTCGTCGCTGCCCCACTCGACATACAGCACTGCAGGCAGGGCGGGGATGGGCGGTCGCCAGCGGGCCTCCACCGACGCGATCCCGTTCTCGAACTCGGCGCCGGCCACGTGGATGCCGTGCGTGAGGAACATCTCCTTGAAATTGCGAAACGTGAACGGCGGCTGGCCTTCTCCACTGAACATGAATCCCTGCGTCGCGCCGAGGAGCAGACGCGGGTGAGGCGAGATGGACGCGTGGGCGGCGAACACCCACGGGTGGCGTGAGGCCGCACTGCTGTCGATGCGTGAGAGGAACGCTTCGCCCGATACCGGACCGAGCAGGCGAAAGAGCCAGGGAAGCCGGATAGGGTTCGCGAGCAGGAAGCCCCCGCCCGTGAATTCGTCATTTCCATCGAAAAGGAGGCCGCCGCCAGCGCCGGGTCCGTAGTCGAGTGCTCGCTTACCGACCCAGGCGTTTATCGACGAGACCCCGCCGACGACCTGCCAGTCGCGCATGCCCCACGTGCCCTCATGACGCCCACCGGCGGCATCGGCCGAGAGGTAGCGGCCGGCCAGACCGCCCGCGCGAGCCTCGAAGTCACCTTCGTGAACGTCGGCACGTGGCTCCGGCGGGATGACGTTCTCCCGCGTCCGATCAACCGAGCGCACCGGCAGCAGTTGGCCATGGTCCGACGAAAAACCGGCGGCGACGCTCGCGTGGCCGACGCGGGACGCGGCGTGTTCGCTCGACCGGGTCTCCTGCGGAGCGAGCCGCGCGGCGACTTCGGGGAATTCTCTAGCGAAACGCGCCCAGTCCGCGGCCACAGCGTCGTGTATCGCCGGAGCGATCGATGTGGACCGTACGCTGGCCTCGCGCAGAGCCCAGCCGGCGAGGGCCTGCGTGAGCGACCCCTCCACCCACCCAATCTCGCGGGGCGTAAGTCCCAGGACGACCGCTCGTCGTGCGGCGCTGACCGCCCAGTGATCGGGAGGTAGCGCGGGTGACGCAAACCGTGGCGCACCCTGGGCGCTGGCGCGCGCGCTAACCAGCGCGAGCGCGGCTATAATGCAGCGGATGACCCAGCGATGCGCCACAAGGTTCTGCACCGGGATTACAGTAATGGGTGTGATGAAAGAACGAGTGAGAGCGGCAGTTGACCGTCATGACTCGGCATGACGAACGCCGGTGTTCAAACAGAAGTCACGTCTGCGTACCTGACGAGTCGCGGGGCGGCTCGCGCGTTGATGGCGACCGCCGCGCTCGCGGTTACGCTGTTCTTGACGATGGCCAGCTCCGTAACGGTAACGGGCGGGCTCGTTGCTGAAGAAGCCACCGCCACCCCGAAAGCATACCATGCGCTGCTCGTGCTTGCCGGACTCGGCGTTTTGGCACGTGGCAAGATCGCGCGCCCCCGTGCCGAGGTGCTGGTCTATTTCGGGGTAACTGTCGCATCCACGCTGCTCGCATACCTCATCTACGAGCCGCGCGTAGCGGGAATCAAGCTGCTCATCGCCCTGTACGCGGCGCTCGTGGCAACGAGCCTGGGTTACGTCGCGAATCGCGACATTGTGCTCCGGGCTTGGCGGGCAGCCGGTGTGGCGTTCGCCATCGTGGTTACCCTGAAGAACTTGACTCACGTGCCGGCGTTCATCGCGTTTCTCGCACGACCGTTCGGGCATCCGGACGTGCCGAGCCTCGCCGGCGGCGGATTGAACCTCGAGGCCACGTGGCTGGCCCTGTCGTCGTTTTTCATGATCGGCACGGTGTTCTTCGTTCCGGTGACGTTGCTGGCTGCGGCGACCAGCGCGCTCTACGCGAGTCGCGTCGGTGTCGTGATCGCCGTTATGGCGCTCTGCGGCGCCGTCGCGCACGCGTGGGGCGTGGGTAGGATCAAAGCGCCTTCTCACCGGCAGTCGATCAACCGAGCCCACATCTTCGTGCGTCGCATCGTGGCGCTCGTGTTTGTGGCGACGAGCATTGGCGTGGCAGCGGCAGTCGTTCGCACCGCGAGACAATACGGTGACGCGACGTACGTGGCGCAGCGGTTCGGCACGATCGGTGAGGATCCAGGCTCGGTCGGACGCCTCGTGTTATGGCGCGGTGGTCTTCGCGTGTTCGAGGAGAACCCGCTCGGCGTCGGTGCCGGGAATGCGGTGCCAACGCTTCGTCGCGTGTTGGGCGTGGATGTGCCGGAGGACAATCTCCACAACATCTACCTCCAGCACGCGGTTGAAACCGGGATTCCGGGCCTGGCGGCACTGCTCCTGTTGGCGGCCGTGATCGCACGTCGCGTCGTGAGGTCACGCTGTCGCGACCAGCTGTTGCTGTTCGTCGCTGCGTATCTCGTCGCCGGCCTGATCCAGTTCAGCGGTGTGGACGTGATTTTCTGGCTCGCGTACGGGCTGCAATCCGGATTGGCCAGCCAGGGCGCCGATGTCTGAGCGCGCCTCGCGGGACTCGCCATCCGTCGCGGTGCTCATTCCCGTGTTCAACGACGACGGGCAGCTCGACGCGACGCTCCGCTCGATCGACGATCAGCGCGTTCCCGTCGTCGTGGTCATCGTGGACGACGGCAGCGACACGCCCGTGGTCGTTCGCCATCCGTCTCGCCACGAAATCGTGGTGTTGCGCCACGACGTGAATCGCGGCATCGAGCACGCCCTGAACACGGGGCTCGCCTGCATCGTCGAGCGCGGGATTGCATATGTCGCACGCCTCGACAACGGAGATCGCTGCGCTCCCGCCCGTCTCGCGCGTCAGCGCGACTTCCTGGAACAAAACCCCAGCGTCCATCTGGTGGGCTGCTCCGTTGTGGAGTGGCGCGACGATGCCGGCCGGTCACGATTCACGCGAGTGTTTCCCACGACACACGACACGATCGTCCGAGCGCTCCACCACACGACGGTGTTGTATCACCCGGCGGTAATGTTTCGGACGAGCGTCGTGCGTACGGTGGGGATGTACTCGGCGGCGTATCCGGCCGCCGAGGACCTCGAGTTCTTCTGGCGCATCGCTCGCCAGCATCGCGTCGCCAACCTGCCCGAGACGCTCGCCGTGACACGCTTCGATCCATCCAGCCTGTCGATCCGCCGGCGGCGCGAGCAACTCTGGAGCACGTTCCGCATCCAGCTCGCGTTCTTCCGGCCATCGACCTGGGCGAGCTATTACGGCATCCTGAAGACGTTAGGCAGGTTCGTCGTCCCGTACTCGGTGATCGTCGCCGTCAAGGGTGCGATGAGCCGTCGCGCGCGGGTCGAGGCGATATGAAGGGTCATCAGCGTTCGCTTCACATTGTGCTCGTCTGCGAGCCAGATTACGAGTCACTACGAAGGGTTCCCCTATTGTCACCTCTTTTCAACGCATGATCGGTCGCCTCGCTACGCTCTACTGCAACGCCGTCGACGATGCCGCGTGATGTAACGACCACCGCCGCACCCCCCGCGGATTCGGAGCTGCCACTCGGCCTGCTGGTGCGCCCGTACCGGCGCCGATGGCGTCTCGTGCTGGCCGCGCTGGCTATCGCTTGGCTGGGTGCGCTCGCGGCGGTGCTCATTCCCGCACGTCGGTACACCGCCAGCGTGGTACTGGCGGCGGTGCCTAACGCGCGAACCACCGGGCTGTCGGGCGGTCTCTCGGCGATCCTCGGGTCGGCCCAGCTGGGTGGGGTTCAGTCGACCCCCTACTTCATCGCGAAGCTGATGCTGCTTCGCAGCGTCATCACGCAGGTCGCCTCCGAGCGCGTAGCCGACGCGCGAGGGGGAACCGTGATCGAGCGCGTGCTGGAGGAACGAGGGTCCATCAAGCCGGCGCGCGTGGAGCCCGCCATGCGACAGGCGGTGTCGGCCGAAGTGGACAAGCAGACCGGCTTGATTACCGTCCAGACGACGCTCCCCGACAGTGCCGTCGCCCGGCTGATAACGCGCCGTCTCGTTGAGAAGGCGAGCGAGGCGTTCGTGCGTGTGAGCCGGGCGCAGGCAACCAGTCAACGCGTTTCGCAGGCGGAGCGCGTCGACAGTGCCCAGCGCCAGCTTCGCCGGGCGGAAGAACGTTCGCGGGGGTTTGTGTCGGCGAACCGCGCCTACACGGCGTTTTCGGAGGCGGCAGTCGCACGGCGTGCGATCGAGCGTGAAGTCAGCAACGCGCAGACGGTGTACAGCCAGGCGCGCTCCGATTACGAGACTGCTGTCGCCCGAGAGCTGGAGGAGACGCCCGCGGTGGTCGTGGTCGATTCCATTCCGAATCGGCTGCTGCCGGATCCGCGACACGCCCCGCTCAAGCTCGTGCTCGCGTCCGCGCTGGCGTTGCTGATCGTCACGCTGATCCTCTGGTCGCAGCGGGAATTTCAGGAGCCGCGGAGCGCACCACTCACCGAGCCGGGAGACGGATCGCTGCGCGTCGAACGACCGATTTCCGAGCGCGTGGCTAGTGGCGACTGAACTGCAGGCGACGGGGGACGGGCGACGGGGGACGGGCGACGGAGGACGGGCGACGGCTACGAAGCGAGAACCCTCGAGATGCTTCTCTCACCAGGAGGGGAGA
>Ga0075424_100006452_pt1 | contig 11296 bp, 4 predicted proteins | sample SoiMethybrSBSTD3_FD_75301 | JGI IMG/M metagenome (GOLD analysis project Ga0075424, IMG submission 75301) | Bulk soil microbial communities from a Populus tree surrounding site in Tennessee, USA - Soil MetaG P. TD hybrid SBSTD3 | ecosystem: Environmental > Terrestrial > Soil > Tree plantation...
CGCAGCGAGTCCTGCGAGTTGAAGAACTGCGAGTGCTCGCGATGCGGCCGCGTAATCCCCGGCACGGTCATCGACAGACTCTGGAAATTGCGGTTGAAGGTCAGCGGCAGTTCCGACACCATCTTCGATTCGATGATTCGGCCCGTATCGGTGCGGTCGGTCTGCAGAGCCGGGCTCTCGGCCGCGACGGTGACCTCTTCAGTCATCTGTCCGACGCTCAGCGCGAGATCCACGCGCACGGTCGTGTTCACGTCGACCTTGACGCCCTGCCGTGCGGTCTTCTTGAAGCCCTGGATTTCGGCGTCCACCGTGTAGGTGCCGTTCGGCAGGCTGTTGAAGATGTAATAGCCCGATTCATTGCTGACCGCGGTGCGGCCGATGTTCTTGTCCACATCGGTCGCGGTCACCGTGGCGCCTGGAATGGCGGCACCGCTCGAATCGGTGATATTGCCGAGAAGCGTCCCGGTCACCGCCTGGGCGGAGGCAGTCGAGGGGATGGTGATCAAGAAAGCGCTCATGGCCAGCGCCACGAGGAGTGGTGCGAAGGACGTACGGGACACCACTGACACACTACGTCGCATGAAGTAGTTCCTCCTGATTAACGGGGGGCAGGTCCGGTCGGGGGCAAGCAGTTACCGGAGCAGCCGGATGATTCTACAGCGAAATCGGGACGAACGGCTAAGCCGGCGGATATAGCCGGGCGCGGGGGTCTGAAGACCCCGGCCTATCGTGGTTGGTAGCCGCCGGTAGGGCAGGGTCTTCAGACCCCGCCCTACCCTAGATCCGCCAACTCCGCCAAACCCTAGAACGTGAACCGCAATCCCACCTGGGTCGTCCGGGGGAAATTCACCTGGCTGGCGGTGCTCACGACGCCGAAATTCGCGCTGTTCGGGTCGGTATTCGGTCCGCCGTAAATGCGGACGTTGAACACGTTGAACGTCTCGATGCGCACCTGCATGTTCATCCGGCCGCCGACGTGCGTGTTCTTGAAGAACGAGAACGACCACTGCGGCACGGTGGGTTCGCTGACGTTGTGGAAGCGGAAACCGACCTGCCGGTAGTCGTTCTGGCCAATCACGCTCCACGCGTACGTGCCGTCGGGGCGCGGGTTGCTCACGGTGCTGTTGTCGAACCACCGATCAAATGACTGCTCGCTCTTGGGCAGCGCGATGTCCGGGTCCAGCTGGATCGCGTTGCTGCTCATGCCGAGCGGGCGGCCGGACTGAATCTCGCCGATCGTATTGAACTGCCAGCCCCCGATGAGCGCGGCGGCCAGGCCGCTCGTGTTGCCGCCAATCCACTTGCCGGGCCCGAACGGGAGATCGACGAGCGTCGTGATGACGAGGCGATGACGCCGCTGATCGCCCGACAGATCGCGATACGGCTCCGTGTCGTACGTGTTGAGCAGGCTCGTCTGCTCTTCCAGCTTCATCAGCGTGTAGTTGACGGCGAACATCACGCCATTCGAGTAGCGCTTCGTGGCGACCGCCTCCAGCGCGTTGTAGTACGCCGAACCTTCGTTCATACGGTTCATCGTGATGCCGCCGAATTGAGCGTATGGACGCAGCAGCTGCGAGCGCGCCACCGTTGACGCGTTCAATCCTTGTCCGGGAACGAGCCCAGCAAACGGGTTGGGGAACGTCTGATTGAGGTACCCGACGTTGCCGCCGAGCCGGGCGATTGCTTTGTCCTGTTCGGATTGCGGGATCGAGTTGATCGATCTGCTGATTCCCATCTTGCTCACCTGGTTGCCGACGTACGCGAGGTCCAGGCCGATGTTCCACGGCATCTGGACGTCGACACCGGCGCTCCATTGATCGGTGTAAGGGATCTCATAGTCCGGGTTGGGGACCGTGAAGCCTGTACCGATTCCCGTCAAGAGGCCGAGCTCCCCGTTCAGCGGCTGCAGGAACCCATCAGGGAACGGGTTGGTCCAAGGCGTGCCCGGGTCGACGTTGTTCGGCGCCTTGGCGATGAAGGGGGTCGTTCGCTGGAAGTCCGTGGTGTAGACGCCCGCCTGGCCGCCGCTCGACAGCCCGAGATACGACCTGCCGTAGTTCGCGCGACCGACCATCCAGTTCGTCACCTTGTAGGTGACGCCAACGCGCGGCTGGATGTTGTCCCAATCGTTCTTGTACGGCGCCTTCGCCCCGCCGTGGTTCGCGAAGAGCAGTCCTCCGCGCAGGTTCAGCGGCTGCCCCGTCGCGGGGTTGATCGTCGTCGTCAGCTGCGATTGCAGCGGGTTGACGGTCGTCGTGTCGAACCCTGATACGGTGAGGTTGTTCTTGACGGTCACGGCCGGCTGGTAATCCCACCGCAGACCGAGGTTCAGCGTTGCGCGCGCCGAGAGTTTCCAGTCGTCCTGGAGGTACAGTGCGTAATAGCGGTACTGCTCGGTCCGCGGGGTCCCCGCGCCGACGCCCCCGCTCGTCGGAAGGCCAAGGAGAAACGTGGCGAAACCGTTACCCGATGCCGGATTGTTGTTGTTGTTCGGATCGCGACGCGTGAAATCGTTGCCGAAGCTGAACTGCCCATTCGTGTTCACTTCGTCGTATCGATAGAACTGATACGCCCGGAGTTCGGCTCCCGCCTTGGCCAGGTGCCGGCCCATCGTTCTTGCAAGCGAGGTGTTGAAGGAATAGGCATCGTTCTTCACCTCGCGGAATGTTCGCCCGTACATTCCTTGATATCCACTGATATCTATCTGCGGGAATGGCGGCGGAGTGGTCTGGTACTTACCGGTGAACGGCAGCTTCGGATCGATGTTGGCGTATTGCTTCTCGTGCGGCTCGTCGAAGCGATCCCATGACAACCTCGACGTCCAGAGCGTCGTCGGATTGATCGTGTAGTTGTGTTCCGCGGTCGTGAGGTAGTGATTCCGATGGGTGGGGTAGTTGTCGCTGCGAAGCGCCGGCTCGGGAAGCGCGTTCTCGTTGCGGAACTCGGTGCCCCAGTTGCTCGTGTTGGTCAGCGACAGCCGGTTCGATGGGTTGAAGTGGTGATCGATGCGCGTCAGGTACGAGTTGTAGCGATAGCGGCCAAGGTTCGGCGAGTTGATGAAGTTGTCCGACCCTGCCAGGTTGCTTGGCGTCGCATTCGGCTCCGGGATGAAGGGGACGAAGGCCTTCGCGATCGAATTCCAGCGTTCCGGTGGAATCCTGTTGCCCGGGAATGCCTGGCGCGTGCAGACGTTTGACGCGTTGCACGTGGTGGTCGCCGGATCATAGACGACGATCAACTGTCCCGACGACGTGAAGGTTTGTGAGAAATCACCCTGCCGCTGCAGCATCGTGGGAACGGTGCGTGTGACGGGAAACGGAATGTTCTCGTAAAAGCCCTGGTATCCGCCCATGAAGAACGTCTTGTTCTTCTTGATCGGCCCGCTCACCATCGTTTCATTGTTGTAGTACTGGTGCTGCGTGTTGGGCAGGTTATTGCGGATGTTTTGAATCTGGTTCGAGTCGAGCGCCGTGCCCCGATAGAGGAAGATCGTGGACCCGCGCACCTGGTTCGTGCCGGATCGCAGCGTCATGTTGACCACGCCGCCGCTGGTGCGGCCGTACGACGCGTCGACGCTCGACGTCTGGATCTTGAACTCTTCGATCGCGTCCACCGGCGGCGCGTAGTTCCACGATCCTGTTCCGCCGCCGGTGCCCGAGCTCGGCGCGCCTTCGATCAGGAACTCGTTGTTGCCCGTGCGGCTTCCATGCACCGACAGCGAGCCGTTGACGTCCCACGCACGCGTTCCCGAGAATCCTGTCGCGCCGAACGTCGTCTGCGTGAAGAGCGTGCCGGCCGTGAGCTGCATGATCATGTAGACCTGCCGCCCGTTCAGCGGAAGTTCGGATATCCGCTTGTTCTCGATCGTCTGGGCGATCGTCGATTCGTTCGACTCGATTTTGCTCGCCTCCGCCTTGACGGTGACGACCTCCTCGACCGCTCCGAGCGCGAGCTGCACGTTGATCGTCACCGTCTCTGCCGTCCGCAGCGTGATGCCTTCGCGCACGAACGTCTTGAACCCTGGCAGCGATGCCGTGATGCGGATCGGTCCGGGCTGAAGCTTTTGAATGTTGTAGACGCCCGCCTCGTTGGTGACGTCTTCGGTCGAGACGCCGGTGTCGGTGTTGACGACGGCGACGGTGACGCCCGGGACGACCGCGCCCTGCGCGTCCTTGACGATGCCGGTGACGGTGGCGCGAGTCTCCTGCGCACGCGCAGCCGATGGGAACGAAAGAGCGAGCGCGAACAACATCGCGCAGGCTGTGAAAGGTTTGTGACTGAGCAGGGAACCGTAGACGGAAGGCATTGACACTCCTCCAGAGATCAACCTCGCGATGTTAGTCTCGCGCGCGAAGGCGCCGCAAGCTCCACTCCGGATGAGTTTCGCCGTGAACGTCTGATAGCATGCTCGGGCTCGCGGCTCGCGGGTCGCGGCTCGTGATTCGTGATTCGCGGTTCGCGATTCGCGATTCAATGATTTCCAGATTCCCGATTAGGGATTCCCGATTGGGGATTGGTGATTGATCTCGTATGCCCTACACAGCAACAAAGGACTTGATGCTCCCCGCCACCGTGACCGGCTCCTGGCCGCGGCCGCGGTGGTTCGACATGAGCATGTGGGCGCGGCCGCTCGACACCTGCATGATGGACGTCCGCTTCCGCGAGAAATTCCAGGACGCGCTGGCGGTCGTCATCAGCGACGAAGAGCGCGCGGGGCTCGACATCCTGACCCATGGCGACGTCCATTGCGACGAGGACTTCGCCGGTCGCAGCTGGCACCACTATCCGCTGCAGCGTTGGGCGGGGTTCGAAGGGGACTACCTGCAGTCCGAGGAGACGCGCAGCCCGTGGCTCCGCTACCCGCCGGGTACGCTGCTGAACGAGATTTACACCGCGTGGCGCTGGCCGCGCGTGACCGGCAAGATCGAGCATCGGCCGCTCGATTACCCGAAGATCTGGCGCATCGCGCAGGGCAAATCGCGCAAGCCCGTGCGCTTCGGCACCTGCTGCTCGCAGGTCATGGGCCTGTTCCTCGACATCCACACGAACAAGTACAAGGACAATCGCGAGGTCGTGTGGGACATGGCGGTCGCGATGAACAAGGAGCTGCTCGCGCTGCGCGATGCCGGCTGCCGCTGCATCCAGATCGAGGAGCCGACGCTCCACTTCATGGCCAACACCTACGGCGCGAAGGACGAGAAGGTGAAGTTCATGGTGGAGTGCTACAACCGCGAGGTGCAGGGGCTCGACGACGTCGAGATCTGGATCCACACGTGCTGGGGGAACCCGAACATGCAGCGCGTGATGGAGGACACGAGCTACAAGGCGTCGTTCGAGCTGTACCTCAACGAGATGCGCGGCGACGTGTGGACGATCGAGACGAAGGACCGGAACTTCACCGACATCGAACTGTTCGGGCAGTACAAAGGAAAGCTCCCCAAGAAGATTTGCATCGGCGCGGTCAGCCACCGTGTGCTGCAGGCCGACCGGGCCGAGGATGTCGCCGGCGCAATTCGCACGGCGTTGAAGCACATCGCGCCGGAACAACTGATTGTGTCGAGCGATTGCGGCTTCGGACGGCAGGGCGCCAACCGCGAGATCGCGTTCTACAAGGCGAGCGCGATCGCGCAGGGCTGCAACATCGTTCGGAATGAGCTCGGGATCAAACCGAGCTATATTCCGGCGGCGGATCCGGGGCTGCAGACCGACATCGTGCCGAAGACGGCGACGGTCTAGCCGGGATCCGGGACGCGGGATGCGGCCCTTCGAGGGCCTCAGGGCCGCCCTGAGCCTCGTCGAAGGGCGGGATCCGCTCTGCGCTTTGCCTCGTCGATGAGTTCGTTGTTTCGCTCGTATGACAGGCCTTGCGCTTCAGCAGCAGGCGGGTACTGGTGCTTGGCATAGACCGGGTATGCTTCTGTTCGCAGATGCGCGAGCATGCTGTGGCCTCGGCGTGATTCGCGCTCGTGGCGCAGCGCGGTGATGTCGATCGGCGCGACAACGATGCGTTCGCCAGGCCCCGGTGACGCTTCGGCGAGCATGCGGCCGTCGTAATCGACGATCTGGCTGCCGCCGGGCCACGAGTACGGCGGATAGTGCCGGAGGCTCGCCCCCTGGTTCGCCGCGACGACGTACGCGGTGTTCTCGAGCGCGCGGCAGCGATTGACGATCGTCCACCAGTTCATGGGCTCGGTCGCCCCCCACGGGTCCATGTACGCGGAGACGCGCAGGAGTACCTCGGCGCCGTTCGCGGCGAGTTGACGCATCGCTTCAGGAAACAGCCAGTCGTAGCAGATTGCGCAGCCGATCCTCCCAATTGCCGTGTCGGCGACCGGAAAGAGCGGATCGACGTAGCCCTCGATCTCGTGCGGGCTGGAGTGGACTTCGTAGGGAATCCACGGATTGACCTTCCGATACTTGTACAGGATCCCCTCGGGGCCGATGAGGCAGGTCGTGTTGAACACCACATCGGGCCACCGCGGATCGACTTCGATCATGGATCCGCTCTGGATGTAGATGCCGTGCTCGCGCGCCTTCGCGGTCAGCCGATCCGTGTGCTCGTTCGGGATCGGGACCGCCAGCTTTGCGAGGAGCTCCTCGACCGTCGGAAAGATGGGCGCCGCGTGTGCGAACTCCGGAAAGACGACGAGCCGCACGGGCAGGAAGGGCGCGCTGCCGGCAACCGCCGCGTCGATCAGTGCGAGCACGCGATCGGTATTGGCGCGCATCTGCGCGCGATCGATCGGATTGGGCTGATCGGTCTGGCACGCGGCGGCCGCGTATCGGATGACGGTGCGTGTTTCCGTCATGTACCGGAATCTACCATAATGCGGGTGACCGCATGATCATCAGCGACGCGCCCACGCGCGCCGGGACGCGGACCTTCGCCGGCCTCTTCCTCGTCACGCTCTCCACGCTCACCTACCAGCTGCTCCTGACGCGGACGTTCAGCGTCACGATGTACTACCACTTCGCCTTCGTCGCGATCTCCGTGACGATGTTCGGCATGGCCGCGGGGGCGCTGCTCGTCTTCCTGCGTCCGCAGGTGTTCCGGTCCGATCGGACGCACCGTCACCTCGCGGTCGCCGCCGCCGTGTTCGCCTCGACCATCGTCCTGAGCTACCTCACGCACCTCGCTGTTCCCTTCGTGCTGGACGCGTCGGTGGTTCCGATCTACGCGATCGTCTTCACCTACGTGGCCCTGTCGATTCCGTTCGTCGCCAGCGGCGTGGTCGTCTCACTCGCGCTGACGCGATTCCCGGCGCAGGTCAGCGCGCTGTACGCGGCCGATCTGGCCGGCGCGGCGCTCGGCTGCCTGATCGTCGGGCCGATCCTCCGGTTCACCGATGCGCCGACAGCGGTGCTGGCGACCGCGGCGCTCGCCGCGCTGGCAGCCGTGTGCTTCTCGCGCAGGACGGCGAACGCGATCCTGGCCATCCTCCTCGGCGTCGCGGCGGTCGGCCAGGGGATCGCGGCGCGCAACAACGCCCCGTGGCTGCGGCTCGTGTGGGTCAAGGGACAGTACGAGGCGCGGCCGCTCGTGGAGAAATGGAATTCCTTCTCGCGCGTGCGCGTGATCGGTGATCCGAACAAGGTGGTCAAACCATCCGGCTGGGGTCTGAGCAGCACGCTCCCACCTGATCGCCGCGCGCGCGAGCTTCACCTGGATATCGATTCGTACGCGGGCACCGAGTTGACGGCATTCCACGGCGATCCGTCCGAGGTCGACCACCTCAAATACGACGTCACGAACGTCGTTCACTACCTCCGGCCCGGTTCGCGCGTTCTCGTCGTCGGCACCGGCGGGGGGCGGGATGTCCTGTCGGCGCTCGCGTTCGGCCAGCCGGGCGTCACCGGAGTCGAGATCAACGAAGGCATCCTGGATCTGGTGAATCATCGGTTCGGCGATTTCACGGGGCATCTCGATCGCGACCCCCGCGTACGGTTCGTCAACGACGAAGCGCGAAGCTACGTCGCGAGGCTGCCGGATCGCGCGGACATCATCCAGATCTCGCTGATTGACACGTGGGCGGCGACGGCCAGCGGCGCGTTCGTCCTCACCGAGAACTCGCTCTACACCGTCGAGGCGTGGCGGACGTTTCTGGACCATCTCGCGCCGCGCGGGATTCTCTCGGTATCGCGGTGGTACTACGCCGATCGTCCCGGCGAGGTGTACCGGCTCGCGTCGCTGGCCTCGACGACGCTGCTGCAGATGGGGATCGAGCGGCCCGGCGATCACTACGCGATTGCGCGGGCGCGCCCGGCCGGCGCGTCGAACGGGCCCGATGGCATCGGGACCATGCTCGTGTCGCGCGATCCATTGTCAGCCGCCGATCTGGACGCGCTGGACGCCGTCGCCGCGCGGATGCGGTTCGAGATCGTCCAGAGTCCGCGGCACTCCGCCGACGGGACGTTCGCGGCGCTCGCCGATGGCGCGCGGATGGCGGACGCAATCGCCGCCACCGAGCTGAACATCGCCGCGCCAACCGACGATACGCCGTTCTTCTTCCACATGCTGCGTCTCCGCGACGTCTTCAACATCGCGCGCTGGCACGATCAGGGGATCGTCCGGTTCAACATGACGGCCGTGGGGATCCTTGGCGTCTTGCTGGTTACGGTGATCGTGCTTACTGGCGCGTGCCTGCTCGTTCCCTGGATCATGGCGGGGTCTAAAGACCCCGCCCTGCGGGAACGTGCAGGCAGTCATCTCGCATTCTTCGCGGCGATCGGGTTCGGGTTCATGCTCGTCGAGATCTCGCAGGTCCAACGGCTCGCGATTTTTCTCGGCCACCCCGTCTACAGCCTGTCCGTCGTCCTCTTTTCATTGCTGCTGGCCAGCGGCGCCGGCAGTCTTTCGACGAAGAACGTCTCCGGCGAGCCGCGGCAGGCGCGACTCCGGATGGCGCTGCTCCTGGCGAGTCTGATTGTCTTCGGCGCGCTGACGCCCTCTGCGATTCGCCATGACGCAGCCGCATCGACGCCGATCCGCATTGCGATCTCGGTCGCCATCCTCGCGCCGCTCGGGTTCTTCATGGGGATGGCGTTCCCGATTGGGATGGCGCGCGCGCTGCGGGAAAAGCCGGCGCTCGCGCCGTGGCTGTGGGGCATCAACGGCGCGGCGTCCGTGTGCGCGTCGGTGCTCGCGGTCGTCATCGCGCTTGGGGCGGGAATTTCGATGGCCTTCTGGGTGGGCGTGGCGTGCTATCTGATTGCGTTGGTGTCCTTGCCACGGCTTTGAAACCGTCCTAGAATCCCGCTTCATCCTTACCGCCACCCGCAATTGTCTTCTTCGATTCAGTCACTGAACGCATGGAGGCGGGTTATGACATCTCGATTGGCGACGCTGCTGGCGGTCCTACTGGCAGTGACCGGGATTCCACACACAGCAACCGGCCAGAGCTTCCAGGGCGGGGTGCGGGGCGCGGCGCGCGACGCGGGCGGCGTGGTGCCCGGCGTCACCGTCACGCTTACCAATAAGTCGACAAACCTGAAGCGATCGACAGTCACGAACGATAGCGGCGAGTACGTCTTCGCGGCCGTCGATCCGGGGACGTACTCCCTCAAGGCGACGCTGCAGGGGTTCAAGACGATCGAGCAGGACGGCTTGCGCATCGGCACGCAGCAGTTTCTCGTCGTCGATCTGGCCATGGAGGTGGGCACGCTTGCCGAGAGCGTGACGGTCACGGGCGAATCCCCGCTCATCGAGACGGCGAACGCGTCGCACGGCACCGTGCTCGATGCCGCGGCGCTGCAAACGCTGCCGGCGCCGGGGCGCAATGCCTTCATGATCGGCGTCACGGTCCCCACGGTGATTCCGACCGGCGACACGCAGTTCAACCGCCAGCAGGATCAGACCAACGCCTCGCTGCTCTCGCTGGGCGGTGGCACGCGGCGGGGGAACAACTACACGATCGACGGCGTGCCGATCACGGACATGCGCAACCGCGCGAGCGCGAACCCGACGATCGAGGCGCTGGAGGATCTGAAGGTCCAGGTCCACACCTACGACGCGGAGATGGCGAGGACCGGCGGCGGTACGTTCAACACGACGGCGAAGTCCGGCACGAACGTCTGGCATGGGTCGGCCTTCTTCCAGACGAGACCGATCTGGGGACAGACGAACAACTACTTCAGCGAGAAAGCGCGTCTGGACGCCGTCAGCAAAGGCAACACGGCGCTGGCCGCGACGCTCGCCAAGCCGAACAGCCCGTACTATCTCGGCGGCGGCAGCTTCGGCGGCCCGATCGTGCCCAACCGGACGTTCTTCTTCTTCGCGACGGAGAATTACCACGACGTGCAGACGCGCAACGCGAGCGTGCTGATGCCGACGGAGGCGGAGCGTCGCGGTGATTTTTCCGCGCTCACCAACGCCTCGGGCGCGCCGGTCACCATCTACGATCCCCTGACGCGCACGCCGTTTGCTGGCAACGTCATCCCGCCGGAGCGCATCAATCCGGTCGCAGCGGCGATGGCCAAGTACCTGCCGCTGCCCGACACCAGCGTCGACAACGGCAGCGCGAACTACAACCGGACGTCGCTCGTGAACAACAAGTTCGAGCAGCAGTACACGATCAAGGTCGAGCACAAGTTCACTGACAAGGTTTCCCTGAGCGGCTTCTATCTTTACAACCGGACGGACGAGCCCTGCGCGAACTACTTCGGAAACGCGACGCAGACGGATCCGAACCACTTCGCGGACCCGAACGACTATCTCCTGAAGCGTCGCCCGCGGATCCTTGCGCTCAACAACACGTGGGTGCTCAGCAACAACACGGTCATGTCGCTGCGTTTCGGGATGACGCGCTTTCCCGACGATCAGACGATCGCGGATTTCGACCCGGCGACGCTCGGCTTCTCGCAGACGTACCTGAACCAGATCACGCTGAAGCGCTTTCCGTCAGTTCGCATCCGTGGCTACGATCTGTTCTCTGCCGGGACGCTGGGCACCACCTATCAGAAATACGATTTGAACTGGAAGTCGACGAGCGCCAACGGCACGTATTCGAAGCTCGTCGGCACCCACACGTTCAAGGCCGGCGCCGACTTCCGGAAGATCGGCGCCGATAACTTCAATCCGGGCGACGCGGCCGGATTCTTCGATTTCGACAAGGACATCACGTCGTCGAACGGCGGCAACAGCAGCACGACCGATGGCAATTCGTTCGCCGCTTTCCTGCTCGGCTTCCCCTCGGCGCTCTCGAGCAGGCAGAGCTCGATCACGCTGTCGACGCCGATGAACGTCTACGCCTACTATTACGGCGCCTACGCGCAGGATGATTGGCGGATCGGCTCGAAG
>Ga0075424_100006455_pt1 | contig 11296 bp, 9 predicted proteins | sample SoiMethybrSBSTD3_FD_75301 | JGI IMG/M metagenome (GOLD analysis project Ga0075424, IMG submission 75301) | Bulk soil microbial communities from a Populus tree surrounding site in Tennessee, USA - Soil MetaG P. TD hybrid SBSTD3 | ecosystem: Environmental > Terrestrial > Soil > Tree plantation...
GCACGACACCGAGGAGCCTCCGCTCGAAAAGAAAGATCCGGCCAAGGCCGATGCCACGGTTCGGGCGAGCCGCACCATCGACGGCACCTACAACGACCTCACCTATCCCGCAATGGGATCGGTGGGCCGCCGCTTCGGACGCAACTTCGCGCTCGATCAGGTCAAGCCCGATACCGCGAATCTGATGAATCCAAGTCCGCGTGTCGTGAGCCGCACGCTGATGACCCGCGAGCAGTTCCAGCCGGCGACGATCCTCAACCTGCTCGCCGGCGCGTGGATTCAGTTCATGGTCCACGACTGGTTCGTCCACAAGCGATCGGCGACGCAGAACGTTGACATTCCACTCGCGCCAGGCGACGACTGGAGCGATGGAAAGATGACGATTCCGCGGACCGAGCCGGATCCGGGACCAGCGGGATCGACCCGTCCGCCCGCGTACGCGAATCTCAACAGCCACTGGTGGGACGCGTCGATGTTGTACGGCTGCAACGCCGACGTCGCCTCCAAGGTGCGCGCCAAGGTCGGCGGCAAGCTGCGGATCGAGCCGACAGGCCTGTTGCCCACTGATCCCGAGACCGGCGTCAGCTTCAGCGGCTTCACCGACAACTGGTGGATCGGCCTCGCCATGCTCCACACGCTCTTCACGTTGGAGCACAACTACATCGCCGATCTCCTCGCGCATCAGAATCCCAACTGGACCGACGACCAGATCTTCGTCAAGGCCCGACTGATCAACTCGGCGTTGATGGCCAAAATCCATACCGTCGACTGGACGCCGGCCATCCTGCCGAATCCGATCACGTATCAGGCGATGCACATCAACTGGTCGGGGCTCGCGGGCGAGGATCTGCAGGAAGCGCTGATGTTCCTCAACGAGAGCGAGGCCATCGGCGGCATCGTCGGATCGAAGCACGATCACCACACCGCGCCGTATTCGCTGACCGAGGAGTTCGTGTCGGTGTATCGCATGCACCCGCTGATGCCCGACGAGATCACGTTCCGAGCGCTGGCGACTGGACGCGCGGTCGAGACCCTGCAACTGCCCGATGTGACGGGGCGCAAGACGCCCGCCGTCGCCGAGCGGCACTCGATGCCGGATCTGTTCTACTCGTTCGGCGTCTCGCACCCGGGCGCGGTGACGCTGCACAACTATCCGAGGCATTTGCAGAACCTGACGCGCGACAACGGCGAGCATCTCGACCTCGCGGCGGTCGACATCTTCCGCGATCGCGAGCGCGGTGTGCCGCGCTACAACCAGTTCCGCCGGCTGCTTCACAAGGATCCGGTGAAGTCGATCGACGAGCTCACCGACAACCCGACGTGGCGGAAGCAGATCAAAGACGTCTACGGCGACATCGACAAGGTCGATCTGATGACCGGCTTGTATGCCGAGCCGCTGCCGCCAGGATTCGGGTTCAGCGACACGGCGTTCCGCGTGTTCATCCTGATGGCCTCGCGCCGGCTCAAGAGCGATCGCTTCTTCACCGACGACTGGAAGCCGGAGATCTACACCGAGTTCGGACTCAACTACATCAAGACCAACTCGATGCTCTCGGTCTTGCGTCGTCATTTCCCGCAGCTCGCTCCGGCGCTCGCCGGCGTGACCAACGCGTTCGCGCCATGGAAGCAGGTGACACCGCAAGTCGGGCCTTAACCGTTTGCGCGTGCGTAGCGGCCGGCTTCAGCCGGCCCAGGAACGGACGATGAGACGAGCGATCAAAGCAGCGTGCGCGGTCTTCGCGCTCAGTGTGACGATGGTGCAGTGCGGGGGCGGACCGCAACAGCCGAGCGACATCGTCGAGCACTTCAAGTACGGCGCGATCGGCACCGAGGCGCGTGCCGGCGTGCCGTACTGGATCTGGCGCGTGCTGCCGATCGTCTTCGCCGACAAGCTGCCCAATCGGCCGGGCAACGGCTGGGAGAAGCTCGGGTTCATCTACGAGTCGAAAGACAACGATCATCCGATTGGCACCACGCATACCAAGAGCCAGCTGACAGAGGTCGTGGGACTGAACTGCGCGACCTGTCACGCCGGTACCGTGCGCGACGCGCCGGGATCGATGCGCCGCGTCGTGCTGGGTATGCCATCGCATGGCATGGACGTGCAGGGCTATCTGCGATTCCTCACCGCGTGCGCGCAGGACTCGCGGTTCAACGCCGACACGCTGATTGCCGCGATCGAGAAGATCAATCCCAACTTCGGCTTCCTCGATCGCATGGGTTATCGCCTGCTCGGCGTGCGTCGTACGAAGGACGGCATCCTCGATGGCGCGCGCGGGAATGCATGGTTCGATTCGCGGCCGCCGCAGGGGCCAGGCCGCGTCGACACGTTCAATCCCTACAAGGTCATGTTCGGCTTCGATATGTCCAAGGACGACACCGTGGGCACGGTCGATCTGCCGTCGTTGTGGAATCAACGACCACGTCGCACCTTGTGGCTGCACTGGGACGGGAACAACAACCTCGTCGAAGAGCGCAACAAGAGCGCGGCGATCGGAGCCGGCGCGACACCGCAGTCGCTCGATGTCGCGGCGCTCGGCCGCATCGAAGCGTGGATCATGGATCTGAAAGCGCCCGCGTATCCGGCCGAGCGGATCGATCAGGCTCGCGCCGCTCGCGGCAAAGCCGTCTATGCGACGGAATGTTCGTCGTGTCATGACTTCGGTGCGAAGGACGTCGGACAGGTGACGCAGGTGGCGAAGGTCGGCACCGACCCCGAGCGCGTGCGATCGTTCACGCCCGAGCTGGCGATGAAGATGAACACGCTGGGCGAGGGATATCCCTGGCGGTTCTCACATTTCCGCAAGACCGACGGCTACGCCAACATGCCGCTCGACGGCCTCTGGCTGCGAGCGCCGTACCTGCACAATGGATCGGTTCCCACCCTGCGCGCACTCCTCTGGCCCGAGACGCGGCCCGCGCAATTCTACCGGGCGTACGACGTCTACGATTGGAACGACGTCGGCTTCGTCACCAGCGGCCCGGATGCCCAGCGCGACGGCGTGCTGTTCGACACCAGCCTCAAGGGCAACAGCAACACTGGACACGTCTACGGCCAGCAGCTTCCAGCCGACCAGCGCGAAGACCTCCTCGAGTACCTGAAAACCCTCTGACGGGGTGATAATGAGCGCGTCGCCGCGGGGGCTGAAGCCTCCGCTCTACGAGTGACCGTAGAGCGCAGGCTTTCGCCTGCGCGGATTGCGAGGAGCTCTCATGATTTCTCTGGACGTCAACGGGACGCGGCGTGATGTCGACGTCAGCCCCGATATGCCGTTGCTGTGGGTGCTGCGCGATACGCTCGGCTTGACCGGCACGAAGTTCGGCTGCGGCCTCGGACAGTGCGGCGCCTGCACGGTGCATCTCGACGGCGTCGCCACACGCGCCTGTCTCACAGCGGCATCGGCCGCGGTCGGCAAGAAGATCACGACGATCGAAGGCTTGTCGCCGAACTCGAATCACCCGCTGCAGGTGGCATGGGTGGCCGAACAGGTGCCGCAGTGCGGCTATTGCCAGTCCGGACAGATCATGTCGGCTGCCGCGCTGCTCGCCAAGACCCCGAAGCCTACCGACGCACAGATCGATACGGCGATGACCGGCAACATCTGCCGCTGCGGCACCTATCAACGCATCAAGCGCGCGATCCGTCGCGCCGCTCGAGCATAACGGGAGGCGCACATGACTCGATCAGCCAGCCTCTCCCGCCGCACCTTCCTCAAGACTGCGACTGCCGTCGGTGGCGGGTTCATGATCGGCGCGTATCTGCCGCTGCCAGGCGCGACCGCGCTGAATGCCGCCGGCACCTTCGACCCGAACATCTGGATCCGCATCAACGCCGACGACAGCGTGCGCATCATGCTCACGATGCTCGAGATGGGCCAGGGCGTCATGACGTCGATGCCGATGCTCGTGGCCGAAGAGCTCGATTTCGATTGGAAGAAGATCAAGACCGAATGGGCCGGTGCCGACCCGAAATACGGCAACCCCAACTTCGGCGGACAACAGCTCACCGCCGGCAGCAACAGCGTGCGCGGCATGTGGAAGACGCTGCGCGAGTCGGGTGCGGCCGCGCGCCTGATGCTCGTCACCGCCGCGGCGCAGACGTGGAACGTTCCGGAGAACAGCTGCACCACCGACAACGGCTTCGTCATCCATCAGGCCAGCGGCCGCAAGGTCAACTACGGTGCGCTCGTCGACAAGGCCGCGGCGCTGCCGGTTCCGAAGACGGTGGCGTTGAAGGATCCCAAGACCTTCAAAGTGCTCGGTCAGTCGCTGCCGCGGCTCGACGTCCCCGAGAAGGTGAATGGCACGGCGGGATTCGGCATCGACGTGAAGCTGCCGGGCCTGCTCACCGCGCGCGTCGTGCGCTGCCCGGTGTTTGGCGGCAAGGTGGCCACGTTCAATGCCGACAAAGCGAAGGCAGTGCCGGGCGTCAAGAACGTGGTGCAGATCAGCACCGGCATCGCAGTCGTGGCCGACAACTACTGGTCGGCCTCGAAAGGGGCGCAGGCGCTCGAGATCACCTGGGACGAAGGCACGCTGGCGAAGCTCACGAGCGCCGACATCCTGAAGAAGCAGATCGATCTCGCGCAGCAGCCGGGCAAGGTGGCGCGCAACGACGGCAATGCCGAGGCGGCACTCAAGACCGACAACGGGTTCGAGCGCACGTTCGAGGCGCCGTTCCTCGCGCACGCCACCATGGAGCCGATGAATTGCACGGCCGATGTGCGCGCCGATCGCTGCGACATCTACGTGCCCACGCAAGGTCAGACCGCATCGCAGCAGGCAGCGATGGCGGCATCGGGTCTTTCTGCGGACAAGGTCAAGGTCCACGTGACCTACATGGGCGGCGGCTTCGGGCGCCGCGGCGAAGCCGATTTCGTCACCGATGCCGTGGAGACGTCCAAGGCGATCGGCAAGCCGGTCAAGGTCGTGTGGTCGCGCGAAGACGACATGCAGCACGACTACTACCGTCCGGTGAGCTACGCGCGTATGTGGGGTGCGGTCGACGCATCGGGCAAGCCGACGGTGTTCATGCAGCGCATGGTGCAGCAGTCGCTGATGAAGCGCATCGGCGGCCTGCCGCCGAACGGCGTCGACTTCATCTCGGTCGATGGTTCTGCGAATCTGCCCTACAGCATCCCCAACATCCGCGTCGAGTACATCGAACACGATCCAGGGATCCCGTTTGGTTTCTGGCGATCGGTCGGCGCGTCGTTCCAGGGCTTCGTCGTCGAGGCCTTCATCGACGAGCTCGCTGCCGCGGCAAAGAAGGATCCGTTCGAGTTCCGTCGCGATCTGCTCGGCAAATCGCCGCGCCACAAAGCCGCGCTCGAGCTCGCGGCCGAGAAGGCAGGCTGGGGCAAGCCGCTGCCGCAGGGACGCGCTCGCGGCATCGCCGTGATGGATGCGTTCGGCAGCATCCTGTCGCAGGTCACCGAGGTGTCGGTCGATGCGCGCGGGAATGTGAAAGTGCACCGTGTCGTGTGCACCGTCGATACCGGCTGGGTGATCAATCCCGACACGATTAAAGCGCAGATGGAGGGCGGCATCGTCTACGGGTTGACCGCTGCGCTCAAGGGCGAGATTACGATTCAGAACGGCCGCGTGGTGCAGAAGCACTTCGGCGATTACCAGGTGCTTCGTCACAACGAGATGCCCGAGATCGAGGTCTACATCGTCCCGAGCACCGAGACGCCGGGCGGCATCGGCGAGCCGAGCACCGCGCTCGCAGCGGGATCGCTCGTGAATGCGATCGCCGCAGCCACGGGCAAGCGGATTTACAAATTGCCGATAAAACCCGAGCTGCTTCGTGGGGGGACTGCGTAAGACATGCCGGGTCTAAAGACCCGGCCTCCACTGCAGAACCCTCGCGCGAGGCTCGTGAGATTCTCTGACCTCGGGCCTGGGTTGCTGCTCGCGGCAACCGGAATCGGCGTCGGCGACATGGTGTCCTCCACCATCGCCGGCGCATCGTACGGCCTCACGCTCCTGTGGGCGCTCGCTGCCGGTGTCGTCCTCAAATACGCGATCACTGAAGGCGCGGCGCGCTGGCAGCTGGCTACCGGAACGTCGCTGCTCGAAGGCTGGCGCGATCACATTCCGCGCGTCGCGGTCTACGCGTTCTTCATCTATTTCGTCATCTGGAGCTACTTTGTTTCGAGCGCGCTGATCGCGGCAAGCGCGCTGGTGCCGACGGCGATCATGCCTGCGGTGCCGCTGCCGGTGTGGGGCGTGATTCACGCCATCGCCGCGTTCACGCTCGTGTGGTTCGGGCGCTACGAGCGCTTTCTCGCGGTGATCAAGTGGTTCGTCGGATTGAAATTCGCGGCGGTGATCGGGTCAGTGCTGCTGATCGTGTTCTGGTCCGGCGCCGACTGGTCGCACTTCGGCGCGCACCAGCCATTCTCGATTCCCTACACGCTGTCACTCATCGGCGGCGTCGGCGGCACCGTCACGCTCATCTCGTACGCGTACTGGATGCGCGAGGCGGGATGGTCGGGCGCCGAGCGCCTGCCGATGGCGCGCGCCGATCTCACCGTGTCGTTCGGACTGGTGTTCATCTTCTCGTTCTCGATGATTTTCCTGGCGACGCAGATCGATTGGACCGGGCAAATCCTCGACGAAGGCCCGCGGCTGTGTCTGCTGCTGGCCGATCGCATCGGCGCCGAGATCGGGCCCATCGGCCGCGCCGTGTTCCTGCTTGGATTCTGGGGCGCAGCGTTCTCGTCGGTGCTCGGCGTTTTTCACGGCGTGCCGTTTCTCTTCGACGACATGTTTCATCTGTGGCAGAGTCGTCCGCGAGGCGGGCAGCAGGGGAGTGCCTATCGCGCGTGGGCCGCATATCTCACACTCGCATCGATCTCCGCATTGGTGATTCGCCGTCCCGTGTGGCTGGTGTTCGCGTACACGATCGTCGGCTCGCTGTTTTTCCCGTTCGTGATCTCGACGTTGTTGTGGTTGAACAACTCCAGGCACACGCCGCGTCTGACGAGGAACAGCGTGCTCGTGAATATCGTCCTCGCGGCGGCGCTCTTGCTCTACGTGTTCCTCGCGGCCCGTTCCGTCGCCTGAAGCAGAACGTGTAGGCCGTCGCGATGGCATCGAGTATCCGAAACCTGATCGGGATCGCGCCGCAATTCCTGGTCGACGATCTCGAACGCTCGATCGAGTACTACTGTCGGCGTCTCGGATTCGCAGTCGATTTCATCTACGAGGGCTTCTACGCAAGCGTGAGTCGAGACGGCTGTTCGATTCATCTCAAGTGCGCACCGAAGACCGAAGCCGATCGACTCCATCGCAAGCAACAAGAGCATCTCGACGCCTACATCGACGTCACCAATGCGACCACGCTGCACGACGAGCTGACCACTCGTGGAGCAACCATCACGAGCCCGCTGGAAGACAGGCCGTGGTCGTGCCGGGACTTCTACGTCGCAGATCCGGACGGCTACATCCTTTGCTTCAGCCAACGGATCGCCTGACGGGCCTTTTGAACGTGCCGCCGGGTCTAAAGACTCGGCCTACACTGGGGCCCGGCCTACTCTGCTCATTTCTCGCGCCGATAACAATTTGCGCAACGTGCCGCGACGCACGCGGGCGGTCGTCGGCGGTTGCCTGATGACGATGGGGAATCGGCTCAAACTCAAGCAGGCCAGTATGATCGCGGGGCTTCTGCCGGTGCTTACCGGGGCGCTGGTGGCCTGGGTGCTGCTCTATTCGTCGTCCAGCCCGTTGCTGGCGGTCGCGATCGGAGCGGGCGCTGGAGCCGTCGTGGCCATCGGCATAGCCGGTCTGGTGGGGTCGTGGATTGGTGGGGTCATCGCCTCGTCACGCGACTCGGTGGCGCGAACGGCGCAGGAGATTGCCGCCACCGTCGATCAGCGTCAGCGGCTCGCCTCGCAGCAGGCGGCGGCCGCCCAGGCGACGACATCGGCGATGGAGAAACTGGCGGCGTCGACCAACCAGTCGGCCGCGCAGGCCAACGATCTGGCGGTCGGCGCCAGGCACGTGCTCTCGCTCGCCGATGAGGGGGCGCGCACCGTCGCACAGACGCTGCGCAGCATGAACAGCCTCAACGACAAGGTCAACGCGATCGCGCAGATGACCGCCCATCTCAACGAGCAGGCCTCGCAGATCGGCAGCATCACCAACATGGTCACGGAGGTCGCGAGCCAGACCAACCTGCTGGCGCTCAATGCCGCGGTCGAGGCCGCGCGTGCCGGCGAGCAGGGCCGCGGCTTCTCGGTGGTGGCCGCGGAGATTCGTAAGCTCGCCGATCAGACGAAGACATCGGCAGGAAAGATCAACACGCTCGTCAACGGCATCCTGCAGACCATCGACGACACCGTGAAGGCCACCGACGATGGAACGCGCACGGTGGCGGAGAGCGTGCAGACCGCCAATCAGACTGTGCAGGCGTTCATCGGCGTGCGCGATGCGATCAGCAGAGCCACCGAGAACACGCAGCAGATCTCGACCAACGTTCGCGATCAGTCGCTCGCCGTTGACAACGTGCTGCGGTCGATGACCGAGTTCGGGGGCAATGTGAAAGTGACGGCGGCGACGCTCAGTCAGGGGCGATCGCGTGCCGAGGCGCTGCAGGAGACGGTTGCCGGTCTTAGTGCGATCATCTGAACGGTGATCCCTCTTTCGGTGCTCGATCTCGTGCCGGTGCGCGCCGGCTCGAACGCCTCCGAGTCGCTTCGCGAAGCCGTCGATCTTGCGCGCGCGGTCGAATCGCTCGGCTACACGCGCTACTGGTTCGCCGAGCATCACGGCATGGCCAGCATCGCCAGCTCGGCCCCTGAGATACTCATCGAGCACATCGCCTCGGCGACGACGCGAATTCGCGTCGGCTCCGGCGGCATCATGCTGCCGAATCATGCGCCGCTTCATGTGGCGGAAGCATTCCACACATTGGAAGCACTGCATCCCGATCGCATCGATCTTGGCGTCGGCCGTGCACCCGGTACCGATCCGGCGACCTCGCGCGCGTTGCGTCCGTTCGACGGCGAGCAGTTCCCACAGCAGCTTCAGGAACTGATCGCGTTATCGCGTCAGACGTTTCCCGCGGATCACCCATTCGCCTCGGTCCGCGTGGTCCCGTCCGGTGTTGCGCTTCCACCAATCTGGATCCTCGGATCGAGCGGCGCCATGGCCGGCTTTGCTGGATCGCTCGGTCTCGGTTACAGCTTTGCGCGTCACTTCAGTCCGAATCCGCCGCTGCCGGCCATTCGCGCCTATCGCGAGCACTTCGTGCCATCGGCGCAGTTTCCTGCGCCGCATGTGATCCTTGGCGTCTCGGTCATCTGTGCGCCGACCGACGACGAAGCCGAGTATCACGCCGCGTCCACCGATCTCGCGTGGGTGCGCCTGCATCGCCGTGAGTTCGCTCCGCTGCCCAGCCCCGAAGAAGCGATCGCGTACCGCTACTCGCCGCAGGAGCGCGCCGTCGTCGACATGAATCGCCAGCGGCATTTCATCGGCACGCCGTTCAAAGTGGCCAGCACGCTGCGGCATCTCGTCGACGACACCGGCGCCGACGAAATCATGGTCACGTCGATGATGTTTGGCAGCGCCGCGCGACGCCGTGGCTACGAGCTGTTGGCGGCGGAGTGGGAGCTCGGGCAGTGAGATTTATCCCTCTCCCCGATACCAAAATCCCGAACTCCGGAGACTTGTCGCCAGTCACAAAAATGTCCTGTGTCCTCTGCTGATGCGCGTCGCCCCGGTTTTGCGCAGAAAGGCATGGCGGACGACGCGAACCGGCACGCGAGACAAGGCACCGTCGCGCGTTTTTCGGGCGGCAGGCTTTTTGTGTAATGTGGAATTGTGCTAAAGGTCGAACTGCACGCCCATTCCTCGGACGATCCCCAGGACGCGATTCCCCATACGACGGCGCAACTGATCGACCGCGCCGCGCTGCTTGGCTACCAGGCACTGGCGATCACGTTGCACGACCGCCAGCTCGATGTCCGGACGTACCGTTCGTACGCCGCCGATCGCGGGATCACGCTGATTCCAGGCGTCGAGCGCACGATTCGCGGGAAGCACGTCCTGCTGCTGAATTTCAGGCGCGGCGCCGACGACATCAGCAATTTCGACGAACTGGCCACGCTCAAGACGCGCGAGCCCGGGCTGGTGATCGCGCCGCATCCATTCTTTCCGGGTCGTAGCTGTCTACATGGCCTGGTGCATCGCTACGCCGATCTCTTCGACGCGGTTGAATTCAACGGGATGTTCACCGACCGGATCAATTTCAACCGCGGTGCCGAGCGATGGGCCAAGAGCCACGGTAAACCGATTGTCGGCAACGGCGACATCCATCGTCTGCGTCAGCTGGGGATGACATATTCGCTCATTGCCGCCGAACCGGATCCCGATTCGATTTGCGAGGCGATTCGCGACCACCGCGTCTCCATCGTCGCGCGGCCGCATACATTGGCGACTGCCGTAGGGGTCATCGCGGAGCTGATGTTCACCCACGTTCTCCCGCCCGGCTTCTGGGATCAGGCCGCCGACGACCTGCCGCGCAGCGCCGCGGTCGAGGGCGTGCCCGTGCCGGTCAATGTCCGGCGCATCCCTTCTGCAGGTGCGTCAGTGAGGCCACCTTCAACGTCAGGGGTTTAGGCGGATCCTGCACGTAGGCCTTGCCCTCCTCGCGGCCGCCGAGTGTCACGTTTGTCTTACCGATCTTCTTTGTCGTAACAGTTGACGACGCGTTGTTCGGTGTGGCGGGGACCATGACGATCCCTTCGATGCGATCGTAGTGGCCGTCGTGCGAATCTTTGATCTGCTGCAACAGCGCGCGCGGGCCTTGCAGGATGAATTCCGACGCGCGAAGCGTCGCGTAGAGGGAGTCGAGTCCTTCGAGGTCTGATGCGCGCAGGTGTTTGCCCCGAATACAGCCAGTGACAGCTACGGCGTACTCGTTCGCCTTCAGCGCTGACGCTCTGTTCGGGGCGGGCGTCGCCGGAGGCGGCGTGACCGGTCCTTGGGCTCCGGTCGGCGGTGCGATGGCGAAGATCACGACGATGGACACGGCCAAGGCTTTCATGGACGGCCTCACATCGGGCTGGCGCAGACTAATATAGCAGCCTGTGCTCGAGACTGCGGAACTGACCCAACTGCTGCATGACGTCCTGACGAGTCGTGTGTACGACGTCGCGCGCGAGACCGCGCTCGACGCCGCACCGCGCCTGTCGGAGCGCCTCGGCAATGAAGTGCTGCTCAAGCGTGAAGACTTGCAGCCGGTCTTCAGTTTCAAGCTGCGCGGCGCTTACAACAAGATCGCGCA
>Ga0075424_100006458_pt1 | contig 11294 bp, 7 predicted proteins | sample SoiMethybrSBSTD3_FD_75301 | JGI IMG/M metagenome (GOLD analysis project Ga0075424, IMG submission 75301) | Bulk soil microbial communities from a Populus tree surrounding site in Tennessee, USA - Soil MetaG P. TD hybrid SBSTD3 | ecosystem: Environmental > Terrestrial > Soil > Tree plantation...
TCCAGGGGCGGCACCGCTGGTCAGGCAGGGGGCGCGCGTGACCTTCGAGGATATTTCGTTCAGTTATCCTGACGGCCATAAGATCTTCAGTACTTTCAACCTGGACATCGACCCCGGACAGCGCCTCGGCCTGATCGGGCGATCGGGCAGCGGCAAGTCGACTCTGTTCGCGCTCGTCCAGCGCTTTTACGACGTTCAACGTGGGCGCATCTTGATCGATGGTCAGGACGTCTCCCGGGTGACACAGCAGAGCGTGCGCGACGCGATATCGGTCGTGCCACAGGACATCTCGCTGTTTCATCGATCGGTGATGGAGAATATCCGTTATGGCCGGCCGGATGCTTCCGACGACGAGGTCATGCAGGCGGCCATCGCTGCGAAATGCGACCAATTCATCGCGGCCCTGCCGGAGGGCTTTGACACGATCGTCGGTGAGCGGGGCGTCAAATTGTCAGGCGGTCAGCGCCAGCGCATCGCAATCGCGCGGGCGTTTCTCAAGGACGCACCAATCCTGATGCTCGACGAGGCCACCTCGGCGCTCGACATCGAATCCGAGGAGGCGATTCGCGAGGCACTGGTCCGCCTTGTGCGCGGACGAACCGTCATTGCAATTGCACATCGGCTGTCGACGTTGCGCAGCTCCGATCGCATCGTTGTGCTGCGCGAAGGACGCATCGAGCAGGATGGGTCTCCCGACAAATTGATCCTGAGCGACGGCCCCTACCGCGATCTGATCATGCAGGAAATGTCTCGTCTCGGAAAGGAAGCGGCCTGACAAGACTCATACGAGGCGCTCAGACGCGGAAAATCCCTCGAGCCGTCAGCTTATCGCTAAGCTGGGATCGGCTTCTACAGCCAGCTCACTGCTTCCACGCCTTGAAGGCTTCCTCGAACGCACGCTCGCCGGGCGTGCCCTTTTCGAGCGCCAGGATCGCACGCCGGTTGTTGCCGTAGACGACCGGGATATCGAACCAGGCGCGCTCCTTGAGCAGCTGCACGTTGCGCTCGCGATCGGCCTCGGTCGAGGACAGCCCGATCAGGAAGAAGCCGGTGGTGACCTTGACGGCGAGGCCGGACAGCGGCGTGCCGCGGCTCTGCTCGGCCTGTTTCATCAGAATGCCAGGCACATTGGAGACGCCGCCTGACGGGAAATCCTGCGGCAGCCGGAACATGATCTCAACCGTGTGGCTCGCCGGCAGGTTGGGATCGCTGTTGCGTCGCAAAGACCACGTCATGGCGATGCGCCGCTCCGGAATCTCGACATCGGCCCGTACGGCGACCTCCGCCGCCTGTCCCGGCCCCGGCGACACGGTTTCGGTACGCCAGATGGCGGAACCGACAAAGCGTTTGCCCTGCGGGTCGGCCGGATCCTCTTCGTAGAGAACGACGCGCTGCGCCACCGCGGCGCTTGCGGGCGCTGTATTCGTCGGCAGCGGCGCCGGCGTCACTGCCGGCTGGCCTGCGGCGCCGGGCTCAAACCGCTCCCCAATCTTCACGCGGTTCGATGGCGTCGACACCGTCGGCTCCGATGCCACCTCAACCGGAGTGGGCGAACGCAGTGACGAATAGAGCTGAGAGACGGTCGGCCACAACACCAGCAGACTGCCCGCCAAGGCACCCAGCAGCAGCAGCACCAGCAGGATCTTGACGAAGGCCCGGCCCGATCCCTTCTTCTTCGGCTTCTCGCTTGCCTCTTCGCCGACTGCCAATGGCGCCATGCGAATGCGCGACGGGACCGACTGGGTCTCGTCGTCAATGGCCGGCTCCAGCATGCGCGGCATCGGCGCATCCTGCAGCATGTCGTCCTGGCCGCGCCCGTCCGGAATATTAATGTTGACGCGATCGAAGTCGCGCGACGAGGGCGCAGCGTTATCGCGCGCCGTTCTGGTCGAACGAGCCGTTGCTCCGCCGAGCTCGCCTGACTCCGCGAGCGCATTGCGCAAACCGGCAAGCCCGGAATCCAACAGCGACCGGCGATCGCCGGTCATCGGACGTTCGCTGGCCGGCCGCTCGCTCGGACGCTCGTCGCTGGTCCGCTCGCTGGCCGGACGACGCAGCGGGTGGCGCTGCGGCGGCACCGGTTGCGGCTGAGCCTTTGCCTGCGGACTCGTCAACGGCTGATCAAACACCGGATCGACGTAGCGTTCCTCGCCCAACATCGGATTGGGCGCCAGGTTTGACGACTGCCGCGGCAATGGCTTGCGCGCGAGCGAGTCGGAGCGCGATGTCAGCGGCGGGCTGCTTGGACGCTCGGAGGCCGGCGGGTTTGGCGAATCCCAGCGCGGCATCTCGGGCGCGCGCACGCGGCGCGAGGTCTCTTTCTGCGGAGCGGGCTCGGACATGGTCTGCCGCGCCGACTCAGCCTCAACCTTGCGGATTGCCTCCTCGAGCGCGAGGCGCTCGCGCGTGACGTCCGACTCGCTGAGCGCCGGGGTTACGCCCCGCAACTGGGCGACCAACGCCGTGCGCGCGCGCTCGTAGAGCGCACGCCGAGCGTCGCCAGTGTTCCGTTCGAGGCCCGCAACGGCGCGGGCGATCAGCGGGTGGTAGTCTGCCATACTACTAGCTTACACCTTCATGCTCCGATTTCCGCCCCTAGTTTTCAAACGGATTGTGGACCAAAATTGTGTCCTCCCGCTCCGGACTAGTGGACAGAAGCGCGACCGAACAGCCCACCAGCTCCTCGACCCGCCGAACATACTTAATGGCCGGGGCCGGAAGCTCGGCCCAAGAGCGTGCCAGAGCGGTCTTACCCTGCCAACCCTCGACCGTTTCGTAGACCGGCTCGACACGGGCCTGGGCATGCTCGCTCGCCGGCAGATAGTCGATTTCACGGCCATCGAGCCGATAGGCCACACAAACCTTGATCTCCGGCAGGCCATCCAGGATGTCGAGTTTGGTTAACGCCAGCCCGCTGATGCCGCTGGTCCGCACGGTCTGGCGCACCAGCACGGCGTCGAACCAGCCGCAGCGCCGCGGCCGGCCGGTGACCGTTCCGAACTCGTGTCCGCGCTCGCCCAGCAAGCGGCCAATGTCGTTTTTCTGTTCAGTCGGGAACGGTCCCTCCCCGACCCGGGTCGTATAGGCCTTGCAGATGCCCAGCACGTAATCGATCGCAGAGGGGCCGAGGCCTGAGCCGGTCGCCGCCTGCGCTGCCACCGTGTTGGACGAGGTCACGAACGGATAAGTGCCGTGGTCAATGTCGAGTAGCGCACCTTGCGCGCCCTCGAACAGGATTCGCTTGCCCTCGCGGCGCTTGCGGTCGAGCAGCGACCACACCGAATCCATGTAAGGCAACACGCGCGGGGCCACGCTCGCGAGCTGCTCCTTGATCGTTGCGCCCGCGAGCGGCTCGAGGCCGAGCCCGCGCCGCAGTGCATTATGGTGGGACAGCAGGCGCTCGATCTTGCCGCCGAGCGCCGGCAGATCGGCAAGATCCATCAGGCGGATCGCCCGCCGGCCCACCTTGTCCTCATAGGCCGGACCGATGCCGCGGCCGGTGGTGCCAATGCGTGTTACGGAATTGGAAGTCTCGCGCGCCACATCGAGCTGCTGATGCAGCGGCAGGATCAAGGTCGCATTCTCGGCAATGCGCAGGCTGTCAGGCGTCACGGAAACCCCCTGCCCGGCGAGCCGGTCGATCTCTTCGATCAGCGCGCGCGGATCGAGCACGACGCCATTGCCGATGACCGACAGCTTCCCCGGCCGCACCACCCCGGAGGGCAGCAGCGACAGCTTGTAGGTCGTGCCATCGATAACGAGCGTATGACCCGCGTTGTGGCCGCCCTGGAAGCGTACCACGATGTCGGCCTGCTCCGAGAGCCAGTCGACGATTTTTCCCTTGCCTTCGTCTCCCCACTGGGAGCCGACTACGACCACATTGGCCATGAGCTGTCCTTCCGCCGTGTGGCCAGAAATGATCGCAACTCAGCAGTGGATTACCCAAGCTCCGGCCCTCCCGGAATTATCGGAAGCTACCGCCGCAGGCAAGGCGGCATGGGGGCCAAGCACGACCCTTAGGCAGCCGACGTAGGGCGGCCGCCCCTCTCCCTGGCTTGGTAGGCGGAGCAGGCCTGACGAATCAGAACACTAGAGGGCGTTCTCGCGGCCATATCTAGGCGGCTATCCACAATGCCCACAGCTCATTGGGCGTGTGTCAGCAACCTGACATTTCGGACGGTAATGGCCTGCCTCGCTTCTAATATTTGGACGAGTCGCCAAGCCGGTTCGCGGCGCGCGAGCATCGGGAAGGGCTCCTATCCGCACGTCAAGGTGAAGGTTGCTGAGCGGCCGCTCGCGGAATGGAGTGCAGACCTCGGTTATCCGGCATGGAAAAGACAACACGGATCGAGCGTTTGAGTCCGTGCCACGGGATCATCCGCAGTGTGCTGTACGAACGGAGCCGACAATGGCGACGTCATTCTCATCGACGGCGCACCTATTGCCGATAATGGGGACGGGGAAGGACCCACGCCGCGCGAGGTGCCGTCAAGATCGCACCGGCGTTGGCCCGTCAGCCAGCAGAATCTGCTTCACGTCCTCGCCTGTTTCAGAATCGATGACGACGAAATCGACCCCTTGCGCGTCCCACGCCCTCAAATGCTCGATGGATTTGAGTTGCAGGAATTCGTCGTAGAGGACCGCGCGCTGGGAATATCGGTGTCTGTGAAACGTGATGACCCAGGTCATGTAGCCAGCCTTCCTCGCTCCACCTGAAATATACCAATGACAAGCCTCGACTCTGACGTCACCCGCGCTCTGACATGGCCGGCTCGACAACTTCGTACTCTGCTCGCCAGCGATGACATCCGAGATGGCTTTGCAACTGTTGGCGCAGAGCCATTTTCAAAAGCGAAGTAAGCCCTTCGATTTGCTGTCCAAGGATTGTCGTTCAACAACTTTCTGTTCCTGTGGCCCAAATAACACTGGAACTTTGTAAGTCATTCGCTGTGTCAAGTAAGGCACAAACTCATTCGCTTTTCGGCGTAAGGTAATAACTGTCGATTGAGATTGGCACCTCACCCCTTCCCGATGGTATTGCCAGTCCAATTGACATGAAGGGGAAGTTCCCCCTCATCAGTCCCAAACGACATAGGGGCGCTCCCCGGCGCCCCTTCCCCTAGCCCGGCAATCAGTCCCCGCTGGTTGCCGGGTTGCTTCTTTTCAGCGGTCGCGGTCGCGCGGGAGCATCGCGTACCAACAATCTGGAAAAACATTTCGAGATCTAGCGATTTCGCCGACGAGGCGTCGCGCGGTTTCAAGGTGGCAACGTGTTTCAAATGGGACTGATCCCGCAAGCCATTCCGAAGGGTTCGCTAGACCGTTAGCGGCTGGTCTTTGGTGCTCGCTCTGATATCGCTGACGGGATGCTGAGGCGCGATGAGCTCTGGATTATCTAAAACGATTCGGCTGCAAATTCTCTTAGCTTCGGGATTGCCGTAGATTTGTAGCCACGACCACAGCGTTGGATTCTCGATCAGCAAAGGCGAGCCCTGCTCGATCGTCGCGCTTCCGAAGCATGTCTCTGGCATCTGCACCAGAATGTTCCGTTCTGCCCATTAAAGGCTATCCCAGCAGCTCAGCTAGACTGAGGTATCCGCGCGCAAGCGCTGACAACGACAAGTTCTGTTGGAGCAAACGCCTGGGGACAATTCAAAAAACTTTGCTTGCAAAGGAATCGCAGCGCGGCAGCCGGGCGCTCCCGTCTCACGCCACGCGATTGTTGTTGCGGATCGCGTACCTGTCAGCCGTGGACAGCGATTCAGGTGGAGAAGCGCAGATTCGATCTGCTGACATTTAACGCGCAACGCCCAGTATTGGTCGCCTAGAACGACAGCGGCCGCGCCTGTTGCACCTGCGGCAGCGCCCGCACCTTGGCGAGCACGTCGGGCGGCAGTACGCCGTCGATCTCGATCAACGCGATGGCATTGCCGCCCGGCGCCTCGCGGCCGACATGGAAGGTCGCGATGTTGATGCCGGCGTCTCCCAGCGTGGAGGAGAATTTGCCGATGAAGCCCGGCTTATCAAGATTGGTGATGTAGATCATCGACGCGCCGAACTCGGCGTCCATGCGGATGCCCTTGATGTTGACGATGCGCGGGCGGCCATCGGCATAGACCGTTCCCGACACGTGGCGCGACTGACGCTCGCTGACGATGGTCAGGGTGATCAGGCTCTCGTAGTCGCCCGCAGCCTCGCGCGTCACCTCCTCGACCACGATGCCGCGCTCCTTGGCGATGATCGGAGCCGAGACGACGTTCACGTCCTGCAGCATCGGCCGCAACAGGCCGGCAATCGCAGCCGACGTAAGCGCCTTGGTGTTCATTCCCGCGACGATGCCCTGATAGGCGATCTGCACCTTGGTGATGCCGGTCTCGGTGAGCTGGCCGGCGAACGAGCCGAGCCGCTCGGCGAGCGCCACGAACGGCTTGAGCTTGGGCGCCTCCTCGGCGGTGATCGAGGGGAAATTGATGGCGTTGGTGATGGCGCCGGTCAACAGATAGTCCGACATCTGCTCGGCCACCTGCAGCGCCACGTTCTCCTGCGCCTCTGTGGTGGCGGCGCCGAGGTGCGGCGTGCACACCACGTTGGGATGGCCGAACAGCGGATTGGCCGTCGCCGGCTCCTCGACGAACACGTCGAAGGCGGCACCCGCGACCTGCCCTGAATCGAGCGACTGCCGCAGCGCCTGCTCGTCGACCAGCCCGCCACGCGCACAATTGATGATGCGCACGCCTTTCTTCATCGTCGCGATAGCGGCGGCATCGACGATGTTCTTGGTCTTGTCGGTGAGCGGCGTGTGCAGCGTGATGAAGTCGGCGCGCTTGAATAATTCGGGCAGGTCGACCTTCTCGACTCCAAGGTCGCGCGCGCGGTCGGGCGACAGGAAGGGATCGTAAGCAATCACCTTCATGCGCAGGCCATGGCCGCGGTCGGCCACGATCGATCCGATATTGCCGCAGCCGATCACGCCCAACGTCTTGGCGGTGATCTCGACCCCCATGAAGCGGTTCTTTTCCCATTTGCCGGCCTGCGTCGAAGCATCGGCCTGCGGGATCTGGCGCGCCAGCGCGAGCATCAGCGTGATGGCGTGCTCGGCGGTGGTGATCGAGTTGCCGAACGGCGTGTTCATCACGATCACACCCCGCGCGGTGGCGGCCGGAATGTCGACGTTGTCGACGCCGATGCCGGCGCGGCCCACGACCCGCAGCTTTTTGGCTTTCTCCAGAAGCTTCGCGGTCACCTTGGTGGCGGAGCGAATGGCAAGGCCATCGAACTCGCCGATCATCTCAGCGAGCTTGTCCTTGTCGGCGCCAAGCTTGGGCTGAAATACGGTATCGATGCCGCGATCCTTGAAGATCTGGACGGCGGCGTCGGAAAGCGCATCAGAAATCAGAACCCTGGGGGCCATGGCATTCACCCGATATCGTGGAGTGTCATTTGTGGGAGGCCGGCGTGGGAGGCCAGTTGTACGGCGCGCGGCGGACCAAAACCTGCGCGCCTTCTCTCGCGAGCGCGCTTACGCCGCTTTCGCCAGCGACTCCTTGGTCTTGGCGAAGGCCCAATCGAGCCATTCCGTGAGCGCTTCGACGTCGCGAGCCTCAACAGTCGCGCCGCACCAGACGCGCAGGCCGGGCGGCGCATCGCGATAGGCGTCGATGTCGTAGGCGACGCCTTCCTTCTCGAGCGCAGCTGCGAGCGACTTCACGAAGGCCGCCTGCGCGTCGGCTGCAAGCGCCGTGATGGCCGGATCGACGACCTTCAGACACACCGAGGTGTTGGAGCGAATCGCCGGATCCTTGGCCAGGAAATCGATCCAGGGCGTGCGCGCGACCCAGTCAGCGATCACTTTGGTGTTGGCATCGGAGCGGGCGATCAGGCCCTTGAGACTACCGACCGACTTGCCCCAATTGAGCGCGTCGAGATAATCCTCCACGCACAGCATCGAGGGGGTATTGATGGTCTCGCCCTCGAAGATGCCCTCGATCAGCTTGCCGTTGTTGGTGAGGCGGAAAATCTTTGGCAGCGGCCACGCCGGCGTGTAGGTCGTCAGACGCTCGGCGGCGCGCGGCGAGAGAATGAGCATGCCGTGCGCGGCTTCGCCGCCCAGCGCCTTCTGCCATGAGAAGGTCACGACATCGAGCTTGGCGAAGTCGAGCGGCTGCGAGAAGCAGGCCGAGGTGGCATCGCAGATCGTCAGCCCTGCCCGATCGGCCGGGATCCAATCGGCATTGGGCACGCGTACGCCCGAGGTGGTCCCGTTCCAGGTGAACACCACGTCGGTCGCAAAATCGATCTTGCCGAGGTCCGGCAGCTCGCCATAGCCCGCCTTGAGAGTTTTGACGTCCTTGAGCTTGAGCTGCTTGGCAACATCGGTCACCCAGCCTTCGCCGAACGACTCCCAGGCCACCATGGTCACCGGCCGGGCGCCCAGCAGCGACCACATCGCCATCTCGACCGCGCCCGTGTCTGACGCCGGCACAATGCCGATGCGATAGTTGGCCGGAACGCCCAGGATTTCGCGGGTCAGATCAATGGCGCGCTTGAGCTTCGCCTTGCCGATCTTCGACCGGTGTGAGCGTCCAAGGACTGCCTCGGTGAGGGCTTGCAGGCTCCAACCGGGGCGCTTGGCGCAGGGACCGGAGGAGAAATGCGGCACGGATGGCCGCACGGAGGGCATCGTCGTCATGATCTATCCTTCCAGATAGTCGCCCCTCGGTGGGGAGGGGTGTCCCACTGGCCGAGATAAGGAAGAGCGCGCGCGTCGTCAAGCGCCCCTTTGTGCGCCGACAATGGGGAAAGGAGGCCGATATGTGGAGAAGGCGCCGGATGCCCCCGCATCCGGCGCCTCGGCAGCGGAAGTACGATCGCGCCTTTAGAACCTTACGCCCAGACCCAGACGGCCGTTGTGGACCTGCGACCGGAAATCGGACACCAGCAAGAACTTCACAAACTCATATTCGGCACGCACGAAAACGTCGGGGACAATCAACCAGTCGGCGCCGAGACCGGCCGAATAGCCCCAGGTCAGCATCGACGAATTGAATGTGCCTTCAGTCCTCGTAAACGGCGTACCCGTTCCGGGCGGGTTGACCGGCGTTCCGGTCGCGGTGGCGTAGCGGCTGATCTCGGCGCGGCCAACCGCCAGGCCAATCATCGCATAAGGCAACACATTGTCGACCACCCAACCGGCACGAAGTCGCGCCGTGGCGTAGTCCGTGATGCGCATGGATGCGGTGGCGTTGACCGTTGCATTGTAGTCGTTGCCGTCACCGAGCGTAATGGCCGCAGAGCAGTTCGGTAGAGACGGCGAGGACGCATAGCACCGCGTCGCGCTTGCCGTTCCGAACAGGCTGGTGTGGCTGTAGTTGGCCTCGAAGCCCAGGATAAGGTCGTCAAATTGCCAGTTGTAGCCGATGAAACCCCCATAGTTCGCTGCCCTGCCAGTGTCGGTGCCGAGACTGGCCCAAGTCGAAACCGAGCCGAACGGCGCCGTGAACGAGACGTTCGAATCAAACGCACCGATGGAGCGGCCCGCCATGGCGAAATCCATGTAGGAGGCGCTGTAACCAGCCTGCCCGCCGGCATAAAAGCCGCCCCAGTTCGTGTGGCGCGGCGGCGCCGGGATGTACGGATTTGACCCGCGCAGGGTCGGGAATTCGGAGGGCTCGTAATCGGCAGCCCATGCGCTGGATGCCCATGCGCCTGTGGCAAATGCAATTGAAGCAATGGCAATCAGACGACGCATGACAGGCCCCATTCCGTTCGCGGGACGACTCACCCGCACGCGCCTACCATGATTGATTAACCTTAATGAGCGGTTATCCATTACCCCTGCCAGATCGTGTGTTTTTTGGCCTGCGTCCGGCGCATGAAAAAACGGCGCGGACAGTTCCGCGCCGTTCGTGCCCAGCTCGAGGTCGGAACGCTCAGCCCTTGCGGATGAGCGCCGGCGAATACATCGGCTCCGGCTGCAGCAGCCAGCGCAGGCCCAGCATCAGGTCGTGTGACTGGATGTTGTGAAACGTCATCGGCGCGAGCGGATTTCCGGATGAGAATGACGGATCGAGATTCTGCAAGAGCCCCGAGCGCCCATTGCCGACATTGAGATAGCGATACGAGAGCTCGACCGCGAAGTTCTGCGACGCGCGATAGGACGCGCCCGCGTGTAGCGCCCAGGCAAGACTGGTCTGCGTGCCGGTGTCGGCCCATCCGCCGCCGCCGGCGATCACATTGGTGTCGCGGAAGTGCTCAATGGTGTTGAACGCCACGCCAACGCCGGCGCCGATGAAGGGCGTGATGGACCACCAGGTGCCAAGATCGATATAGGCGTTGGCAAGCGCGACCCACTCCGATTTGCTCGCGGTGTAATCGTTGGTGCGATAGCCCGCGTTGACAGTGTCGTAGTAGCTGTCGAGCGCGTGGAAGCCGGCCTTGCCGCGATATTCGCCGGTCACATCGGTACGGAACCAGCTGTTCCACTGATAGCCGACGCCGGCACCGAAGAACGGCGCGCTGTCGAAGCCACCCTTGTCGAAGAAAGTGAACTGCGGCGCTGTCGCGAACGACGGATGCGAGATGCTGTTCACGAATTGATTGCTCTGACCGATATAGCCGCGCAGATACCAGCCGCCGGCCGCAATCGGTTGATACGGTGCTGCAAGATCAGCTGCGAGCGCCCCTGAGCTCACCACCAGCGCGGTTGCTCCTGCGAGCGCAAACGTACTTACACGACTCATGACTTCGTCCTTTCGTCAGCACGCAGGGCGCGAGCCCCTACCAGAATGCCTACGAAGGCGAAGATCGCAGCAATCCCTTAAACGCAGCTTAACCCTAATAATTTACCGTGATTATTAATGGTCGCGGACGTAATCGCGCAGCATGACGCGCCCACGCTTTGCGAGGGCGCTGTCTGACGAATCGCATTGCATTAACGAAGCGTTGAGGATCAGCGCTCGAGCTGATCATGCCGACAGTTGTCAGTCGTGCTCGAGCTCACCGATGTGATGCTGCGAATAGAGTTCGACCCCGAGCTTGGCAACGAGATCGATCTGAGTTTCGAGGAAGTCGATATGCTCTTCCTCGGCCTTCATCAGACTCTCGAACAGATCGCGCGTCACATAGTCCTTCACCGAATGGCAGTGGGTGGCGGCTTCCTGATAGAGATTGCGCGCCGAATGCTCGGCGGCCAGGTCGCAATCGAGCACTTCCTTCACGTTCTGCCCAATGCGCAGCGGATCGAGGACCTGCATGTTGGGAAAGCCATCAAGAAAGATGATGCGCTCCACGAGCTT